>ERZ773169.866-NODE-866-length-31877-cov-6.354597_pt1 | contig 31877 bp, 29 predicted proteins | sample MGYA00580536_ERZ773169 | MGnify/ENA primary metagenome ERZ773169 (study PRJEB29015, sample SAMEA2737814) | human gut metagenome | biome: human gut; feature: human-associated habitat; material: faeces | place: China | collected 2012 ... | reverse complement strand
GGGAGTCAAGAGGGGCAGGGAAACCTTGGTGTCCCTGCCCCTTTTGTCTCCGCCGGGAGACCCCGGCACTCCGTCTCCGCCGGGAGACCCCGGCACTCCGTCTCCGCCGGGAGACCCCGGCACTCCGTCTCCGCCGGGAGAGCCCGGCACTCTCCGCCGCCGGACGGCGGCATTACCCCCGTCCGCCGAAGGCGGCCAATGTCCGCGCTCACCTTGAGCGCAAAGCTCGCCTCCGGCGGCGCACCGCTGTATCGGCGAGAAATTCACCGCCTGCCAGGCGCTTATTAGATAAAATCTCGATTTACCGAGGAGGTAAAACATATGCGCGTTGTTTCCGGTTCCGCACGGGGCTGCAAGCTCCAGCCCGTCCCCGGCATGAACACCCGTCCCACCACCGACCGGGTCAAAGAAAACGTCTTTAATCTCATTCAGGACCATGTCCGCGACGCCGACGTCCTCGACCTGTTCGCCGGAACCGGTCAGCTCGGCATCGAAGCCCTCTCGCGCGGTGCCGCGCACTGCGACTTCATCGAGCACAACGGCACGGCGTACAACGTCGTCTCGAAGAACGTCCAGACCGCCCGGGTGCAGGACCGCGCCTCGCTCCACCGCGTCGAGGCACGCGATTTTCTGGCGAAAGCTGCCGCGAAAAAGTATTCCCTCATCTTCCTCGACCCACCCTACGGCGGAACTATTCTGGAAAATGCACTTTCCGGCATAGAAAGGTTTGACATTCTCTCTGCAAATGGTATAATAATTTGTGAAAGTGCAGTAGAGGACAGGTTCGCCCACGGCTTTGAGGTCATCAGGGAACGCCGCTACGGCGCGACCATGATTACCGTTCTGCGTCGGCAGGACGGCGGAACGGATGAGTAAAAGAAATATGAGAATTGCGATCTATCCCGGCTCCTTCGACCCCGTGACGCTGGGACATCTGGACATCATTCGCCGCGCTTCCGGTCTTTTCGACCGGCTGATCGTCGCGGTGATGCACAACCAGAACAAAAAGCCGATGTTCTCCGTCGAGGAGCGCATGGAAATGCTCCGGCGCACGACGGCAGACCTCCCGAATGTGGAGATCGAGAGCTTCGGCGGCCTGCTGGCGGACTACGCCCGCAGAAAAAACGCCTGCGTGCTCGTAAAGGGTCTGCGCGCAGTATCGGACTTCGAGTACGAGTTCCAAATGGCTCTGGCAAATCGGAAATTAAACGCCGATCTTGATACGGTATTCCTTATGACCAGTTCGGAGTATATGTACCTGTCATCCTCGGTGGTTAAGGACATAGCAGTACATGGCGGCAGCGTGGCCGGTTTCGTACCGGATGAGATCGTGCAGGATATCGTGCGCCGCACACGAAAGGAAGACTAAATATGGCAACTTTGGACGAACTGATTAACCGTATGTACGACATGGTGCAGGATGCGAAGGGCATTCCGCTGGCCGGCGAGAAGTGCATCCTCGAGCGAGACCAGATGCTCGATCTGCTCGACGAGCTGCGCTCCACTCTGCCGAACGACCTGCAGGCTGCGCAGGACATCGTAGCCAAGCGCAACGACCTGCTCGCCTCCGGCAAGCGCGAGGCTGAGGCCATCCGCCGCAAGGCCGAGGAGGACGCGCGCCAGATGGTCTCCGAGACCGAGATCGTTGTCGCCGCCCGCAAAAAGGCCAAGGAAGTGCAGGGAAACGCCGAAATTCAGGCGCGCGAGCTGCGCAGAGTTGCCAACGAGTACTGCGAGGACACCCTCAAGCGCACCGAGGAGGCTGTTGCTCTCTCGCTCGACGAGGTCCGCAAGGCCCGTCAGCGCTTCAAGAGCATCGCAAAGTAAACACAGAGAAATCGGGGGACTGTTTCGCAGCGGTCCCTCTTTTTCTGTTTCGTGGGAAAAGTGTGCAGGACGGAAAAAGCACGCGGCAAACTTCGAACAAGTGTTCGGAGTTGCAAAATCTGCTCAAAATCGCAAATACAGAGCGGTAAACTTCTGCAAAATATAACAAATTAAATCTTGCATTCAAGGCGCTGTGCCGTTATAATGTTAATAAGAGTGGTGAGATGTGGGGCAAAGTGTCACGCATTCCATCGAGGCGGCAGGAAAGCGAGTGTGAGGTGAGACAGGGTGAAGGGCGAATACAGGCATACCATCGACGCAAAAGGGCGCCTTGCCATGCCTGCCAAGCTGCGCGACGAGCTCGGCGAGCACTTCACGGTCACAAAGGGCCTCGACGGCTGTCTTTTTGTCTACCCCGACGCGGAGTGGGCTTCGCTCGAAGCACGCATCCGCAGTCTCGGCAACGGCGAAAAGGCGCGCCGCATCAAGCGCTATTACTGCGCCAACGCCTTCGATGCACAGCTCGACGCGCAGGGACGTATCCTTATTCCGGGTAATCTGCGCGAATTTGCATGTCTGGAAAAAGATGTAACCGTTGTCGGCCTGCTCGATCATGCCGAGATCTGGGACACCGAAAAGTGGAACGAGTACAACGGCTCGATCGACGCGGAAAGCATCTCTGCGGACATGGAAGGAATTGATTTTTAACCGGGAGGCTGTGAATATGGAATTTCATCATGTTTCCATTCTGCTCCAGCCTTGTCTGGACGCACTGAATATCAAGCCGGACGGCGTTTATGTGGATGCCACGACCGGCGGCGCAGGCCATTCGCTGCACATCGCGCAGGAGCTCGGTGAGGGCGGCAGACTGATCTGCATCGACCGCGACGACGAGGCGCTCGAGAACGCAAAGACCCGTCTCGCGTCGGTCTGGGACCGCGTGACCACCGTCAAGAGCGACTTCCGCGACATCGACCGCGTGCTCGAGGGGCAGGGCCTTTCGGGTGCGGACGGCATCCTGTTCGACCTCGGCGTTTCCTCGCCGCAGCTCGACCATGCGGAGCGCGGCTTCTCCTATATGAAGGACGCGCCGCTCGATATGCGCATGGACCGTCAGCAGGCGCTCTCCGCGTGGGATGTGGTCAATACGTGGAGCCGGGAGGACATCCGGCACATTCTGTTCGAATACGGCGAGGAGCGCTATGCTCCGCTGATCGCAGCCGCCATCGAGCGCGAACGCGAGAAAAAGCCAATCGAGACCACGCTCGAACTGGTGGACATCATCCGCGGCGCCATGCCGGCCAAGGCGCTGCGCGAAAAGCAGCATCCGGCCAAGCGCAGCTTTCAGGCCATCCGTATTGCGGTAAACGATGAGCTGGGCGCGGTGCGCGAGGCGATGGAAAAGGCGATCGACTGCCTGAATCCGGGCGGCCGTCTCGCTGTCATCACGTTCCACAGCCTTGAGGACCGCATCGTCAAGGCCGCGTTCAATCAGGCAGCCCAGGGCTGCACCTGCCCGAAGGATTTTCCGGTATGCGTCTGCGGCAAAAAGCCGAAGGTGCGTCTGACGCCGCGCAAGCCCATCCTTCCGAGCGATGAAGAGATCGAGGAGAACCCGCGTGCACGCAGCGCAAAGCTGCGCGTGTGCGAAAAAATATAAGCACGGCGCGCCGTGCACGGACTTAGCAGAAAGGGTAATGCTTTATGGCAGCAATAGCAACGAGAGACAGTGCCGCCTATAAACGATATAACGAAAAGCTGCCGGCGGTCACGGCGGAGAGCAAGAGCAGCCTTCAGCTGGCGAAGCCGCCGAAGAAGCGCCGCAGAAAGAGCCTGCGCAGGAGCGTCATTCTGAGCATTCTGGCGGCGGTAGGCGCATCCGCGTACATTCTCTACTGCCAGATGCAGCTGACGCAGCTGACCGCCGAGGTGAGCAAGCAGAGCGACAACCTCAGCGAGATGCAGGCGGAGAACGTTTCGCTGACGACCAAGAAGATGAACAGCATGGACATGACCGAGGTAGAGCAGCACGCTGTGAACGATCTCGGCATGGTCAAGATGGATAATTCGCAGATCGAGTATGTTGAGCTGACCCGTCCGGACGCTGTGACGGTCGCGCACAGTGAGCACTCGCTTGAAAACGTGGTTTCCGGTCTGACGGAGTGGTTTTCCTCGATCGTGGAATATATCCGCTGACGGAAGGAATAGGATATATACAGGGGAGTGAGAAGGGGATGCTTCTGACTTCCCTTTATTTTTCCAGGGGGGACCGCTCCCCCCTGGATACCCCGTCGGTTCCGGAGAAACCGCCGGGGATACCCCCCTCGCCCCTGCACGGCAGGGGCGGCTCGGGACACGTGTCCCGAGGCAGAGGGATAAAAGTCCGGCAGAGCTGGACTTTTATGGGGAATTTAACGCGGCCTGCTGCGGCAGGCCTGTCCTGCCTGTTCCGGCTTTGCCGGAATGCGGCAGGAGATGCTTTGGATTTCATTCGGAGGAAATTTTTCTATGGGAGAAAAAAAGCCCAGAGTTAATATGACGATGCGTCTGCGCGTGCTCACGGCGCTGTTTCTGGTCATCGGCTTCGGTCTGGTCGGCGTGCGCCTGCTCTATATGCAGGTGTTCCACCACGACTTCTATATCCAGAAGGCCACGTCGCTCCAGACGCGCGATACCTTCATCACCCCGAACCGCGGCAAGATCTACGACGCGAACATGCAGGTGCTCGCCGAGTCCGCCGAGGTCGAGCGCATCACGGTTTCGCCCAAGGCGGTCGTGTCCGAGACCAAGGAGAAGAACGGCGTGACCGCCGATGTCCAGCGTCAGACGCTCGCGACCATCCTTTCCGAGACGCTCGACGTCAGCTACGACAGCGTCATGGAGAAGCTGAACAAGACCGACTCGGAATACGAGATCATCGCGCAGAAGGTCGACAAGGACGTCACCAAGGAGCTCAACGCCAAGCTCGAGGCCGCCGGCTGCACCGGCGTGTACTCCGAGCCGGACACCAAGCGCTATTATCAGCACGGCTCGTTCCTTTCGGCGGTGCTCGGCTACGTCGGCAACGACAACAACGGCGCCTACGGCATCGAGTCGCAGTACAACGACGAGCTTTCCGGCACGGCCGGCCGCATCGTGCGCGTGCAGAACGCCCAGAACGAGGACATCGTTCCGGATACGCAGCAGTATATCCCGGCCAAGGACGGCAACTCGCTCGTCCTGACCATCGACAGCGATATTCAGAACTACCTCGAGAAGCATCTCGAGACCGCGTTCGCGGACAATCCGGAGGCGCGCGACGGCGTTTCCGGCATCGTCATGAACGTCAAGACCGGCGAGGTGCTCGCGATGGCGAACCTGCCGGACTTCGACCCGAACGACGCCTACCATCTGACCAGCGAGGTCTATATCAACGAGCTCAAGACCGACGTGCAGAAGATCCTGACCGACGCGAAGATCAACGCGGTCATACCGGATAAATGGTACGAGGAGGGCGGCCTTGCGAACCTGCCTGAGGAGCTTCAGAAGAACGACGACATCGTCAGCAAGCTCGGCTCGGCGCGCGTCAACATCCTCATGAAGACCTGGCGCAACCCGGTCGTTTCCGACAACTACGAGCCGGGCTCCACTTTCAAGCTCATGACCGTCGCTACGGCCTACGAGCTGGGCGAGGTGGATGCGGACAGCTCGTTCTACTGCGGCGGCTCGCTGATGGTAGGCGACTGGAAGGAGCCGATCAACTGCGCGAACACGAGCGGCCACGGCATGCAGACGCTGACCGAGGCGCTGATGAATTCGTGCAACGTCGCGATGATGCAGATCGCCCAGAAGGTCGGCATGGCGCGGTTCTATGAATTCTACAAGGCCTTCGGCCTGCTCGATCAGACCGGCATCGACCTGCCGGGCGAGAGCCGCGGCCAGTTCCACAATACCGGTGAGACGAGCGACTGGAACGAGGTCGCGCTCGCGACTGCGTCCTTCGGTCAGCGCTTTACCGTCACCCCGATGCAGATGATCACCATGGTCAGCGCGATCGTGGACGACGGCAAGCTCAAAAAGCCCTACGTTGTCAAAAACGTGCTGAATGCCGACGGTACGGTCAAGTCTACGACTGAGCCCGAGGTGCTGCGGCAGGTCATCTCCGAGGACACCTCCGCCTATATGCGCGAGGCGATGGAGCAGGTCGTCGCAGCCGGCACCGGCAAGAACGCCTACGTCACCGGCTACCGCATCGGCGGCAAGACCGCGACCTCCGAGATCGAAAAGGAGCGCGACGAGACCGGCAAGATCACTGACACCGAGGATCGCTACACCGCCTCCTTCATCGGCGTTGCGCCGATGGATGATCCGCAGATCGCGGTGCTCGTTTCCATCAACGACCTGCCCGAATCCGTGCCCCACGGCGGCGGCGCGATCGCCGCTCCGGTCGTCGGCCGCATCATGGAGGACGTCCTGCCGTACATCGGCGTTACCGCTTCCTACGAGGAGAACGAGAGCGACCGCCGCGAGCAGACCGTGCCGAATGTGATCGGCATGACGCGCGACGCAGCAGACGAGGCGCTGACGAACAGCGGCTTTGAGTACATCATCCACGGCGAGGGCGAGACCGTTACCGATCAGGTGCCGTCGAGCGGCATCCGCATCCCGGCGAGCGGCCGAGTCATCCTCTACATGGGTGAAGATAAGCCGACCGAGCAGATCGAGGTGCCCAATGTGAGCGGCATGGACCCGGATACCTGCCGGGATACGCTCGAGGAGTACGGCCTGTACCTCAAGCAGCGCGGCGTCGCCACCTCGCAGATCACGGGCGACACCACCGCGAGCAGCCAGTCGCCTGCGGCGGGCACGAAGGTGAGCATAGGCTCGGTCATCACAGTAGAATTTTCCGATACGACCACGGTCAACGACCGATAGGAGGACGTTTTATGAAATTGCAGGAACTTTTGAAGGGCGTCGCCGTGCTTTCGAGCACGGCGGACGGCGAAGCCGAGATCGGCGAAGTGCGCTACGACTCGCGCGCGGTCGGCAAGGGCGATCTGTTCGTCGCCATCCGCGGCTACGCGACCGACGGCCACAAATATATCGAAAAGGCGCTCGAGCAGGGCGCGGCGGCAGTCGTGTGCGAGGAGGCGCCCGAGGGCGTACCGGCGGTCGTCGTCGAGAACTCGCGTAAGGCGCTCGCGGAGATCGCGGCGAACCGCTTCGGCCATCCGGCGGACAGCATGGTCATGCTCGGCGTGACCGGTACGAACGGCAAGACCACCACGACCTACCTCGTCAAGCATATGCTCGAGGACGCGGGTCACAAGGTCGGCCTCATCGGCACCAACCAGAACCTCATCGGTGATGAAGTGATCGAGACCGAGCGCACCACGCCGGAATCCTACGAGCTGCACGCGCTGTTCGCGCGCATGCGCGACGCAGGCTGCACGCACGTTATCATGGAGGTCTCCTCGCACTCGCTCGTGCTCGACCGCGTGCACGGCATCCGCTTTGCGGTCGGCGCATTCACCAATCTGACGCAGGACCATCTGGACTTCCATAAGACGATGGAGAACTACCGTCAGGCCAAGGCCATCCTGTTCACCGTCAGCGACAAGGGCGTTATCAACCTCGACGACGCGGCGGCGCCCAAGATGCTCGCGGACGCAAAGTGCCCGTGCCTGACCTATTCGTGCGGCAAGCCGGAGGCGACCCTGTGCGCGACCGCGCTTCAGCTGCACGCGGACGGCGTAGAGTTTGATGCCGCCTATGAGGGTGCGTCTGCGCACGTAAAGCTGCCCATTCCGGGTCATTTCTCGGTCGAAAATGCGCTCAATGCCCTCGGCATGGTGCTCGCGCTCGGTATGCCGCTCGCAGATGCGGCGAAGTCCATGGCGACCGCGACCGGCGTCAAGGGCCGCGTGGAAGTCGTTCCGACCGACACGGACTACACCGTGCTCATTGACTACGCCCACTCGCCGGACGGCGTGGAGAACGTGCTGAAGGCTGTCCGCGGCTTCGCCAAGGGGCGCGTGGTAGCGCTCTTCGGCTGCGGCGGCGACCGCGACAGGACCAAGCGCCCGAAGATGGGCAGGATCGCCGCTGACCTTGCGGACTTCTGCATCGTCACGAGCGACAATCCGCGCACCGAGGAGCCGAAGGCCATCATCGACGACATCCTCGAGGGCATGAAGGACAGCAAGACTCCGATGCAGGTCATTGTCGACCGCCCGGCGGCCATTCACTGGGCGCTCGAGCATGCACAGAAGGACGACATCATCGTCCTCATGGGCAAGGGTCACGAGACCTATCAGGAGGTCAACCATGTGAAGCATCACATGGACGAACGCGAGATCGTCCGCGACTACTTCGCTTGACAGGGGACTTCAAAAGTCCCCTGTCTACGGAGGACGGTTCCCACGGAAACCGCCCTCCGAAACCCGAATGACACCGCCCCGGGCGGCTGAGTCGGGGAATAAAAACCGAGATACATGCTCCCGGTTTTTATGAAATTGCAGGCAATTTCTGATTGAAAGCCGCGCGCAGCGCGGTCGTCTGCGGACGGGACCAAAGACAGGCTGAAACCTGTCTTGCGGAAAGCCGCTGCAAGCAGCGGCGGAATTTTGATATTTACACTGGGGGAAACGGCATGGAACGATTTACACTGGCGCAGGCGGCGGAGTGGACGAAGGGCGAGACGGCGGGAGACGCTGTGCTCACCGCAGTCTCGACCGACTCGCGTCGCATTCCGCAGGAGGCACTGTTCCTGCCGCTCGCGGGCGAACGCTTCGACGGCCATGATTTCATCGGAAAGGCGCTCGAAAACGGCGCGGCGGCGGTCATGAGCCATCGGGCGTGCGAGGAGTATCCGGTCCCGGCGCTCTACGTCGGGAACACCTCGCAGGCGCTGCTCGATCTGGCGGGCGGCTACCGCATGATGTGCGGCGGCTCGGTCGTCGGCGTGACCGGTTCGGTCGGCAAGACCACGACCAAGGAGCTGCTTTACGCCGTGCTCGCGCAGCAGTTCCGCGCGGAAAAGACCGAGGGCAACCTCAACAACGAGATCGGCCTGCCGCTGACGCTCATGCGCATGACGAAGGACACCGAGGTCATGGTCGCGGAGATGGGCATGAACCACTTCGGCGAGCTGTCGCGCATGACGGCGGCGGCGCAGCCGGATTACGCCGTCATCACCAACATCGGCACCTCGCACATCGAGTTTCTCGGCTCGCGCGAGGGCATCTGCAGGGCCAAGCTCGAGATCCTCGAGGGCCTGCGGCAGGGCGGCGCTGCCGTTCTGTGCGGCGATGAGCCGCTGCTCTGGGACAAGCGTGACAGTCTCGGCTGCACGGTCTATACCTACGGCATGGAGAACCGGGCGTGCGACCTTGTCGCGCACCTGCATCCGGACGGCAGCTTTACCGTCATAAACAACGGTCTGCCGTCGGAGACGCTGCCGGTCGGCGGCAGCTTCACCGCAAAGCTGTCCATCCCGGGCGCGCACAATGTGCTGAACGCTCTCGCGGCGGCGTCCGTCGGTCTGCTGATGGGCGAGACGGTCGAGAACATCCGAACGGGTCTCGTGTCCTACACCGCGAGCGGCATGCGCCAGAACATCTATGAGCAGAACGGCTTCCGCATCTACGCCGACTGCTACAACGCAAGCCCGGACGCGATGGAGGCTACGCTCGGCGTGCTCGGCACGATGGGCGATACCGGCCGCCGCATCGCGGTGCTCGGCTCGATGCTCGAGCTCGGAGACTATACCGAGGAGGGGCACCGCCGTGCAGGCAGAGCCGCCGCGGAGCACGCGGATGTGCTCTACGCCTACGGCCCTTCGGCGGATGCCATCGCGCGCGGCGCGGAGGAAAAGGGGATGCAGGCGGTCCACGCCTTCACCGACCAGAACGAGCTGGTCGAAAAGCTGCGTGCAGACGCAAAGCCGGGCGACGCGCTGCTGTTCAAGGGCAGCCGCGGCATGCGCATGGAGCGCGCACTCGCACTGTTTTTAGGGGAGGAAGTTGAATAAATGAAGCAGGCACTTATCTGCTGCGCGATCGCGTTTGTGATCACGGCCGCCATCGGCCCGTCGGTCATCCGCTATCTGCGCAAGATGAAATTCGGTCAGAAAATTCTTGAGATCGGCCCGAAGTGGCATATGAACAAACAGAACATCCCGACGATGGGCGGTTTCATGTTCATCATCGGCATCGCGCTCGCCGTCATTCTCGGCGGCCTCATTACCGGCACGCTGTCGGTTCACGCGCTGGCCATCCTTGGCCTGTCGGCGGCCTACGGCGCGGTCGGTCTGGTGGACGACTACGCAAAGATCAAGAAAAAGGAGAACGCGGGCCTGACGCCCAGACAGAAGCTCGTGCTTCAGATCCTGGTCGCGGCGGTGTTCATCCTCGTGCTGTTCCTCGAGTCGGACGGCCTGCCGTCGCTCATGATCCCGTTCACCGGCATCTCGATCGATCTGCCGTGGCCGGTCTACATCATCTTTGCGGCCTTCGTCATCGTCGGCGCGGATAATGCGGTCAATCTCACCGACGGCATCGACGGCCTTGCCGCGAGCGTCACGGTGCCGGTCGCGGTATTCTTCGCGGCGGTCGGCGCGCGCATCGGCAACACCGGCGTGACCATCTTCGCAGGCGCGCTGGCGGGCGGCCTGCTCGGCTTTCTGATCTATAACTTCAACCCTGCGAAGGTGTTCATGGGCGACACCGGCTCGCTGTTCCTCGGCGGCGCGGTCGCAGGCATGGCCTTCGCGTGCGATATGCCGCTCATCCTGCTGCTCGTCGGTCTCATCTACATCATCGAGACCCTGTCGGTCATCCTGCAGGTCACTTACTTCAAGGCAACGCACGGCAAGCGCCTGTTCAAGATGGCGCCTATCCATCATCACTTTGAAATGTGCGGCTGGGGCGAAAAGCGCATCGTGCTCACGTTTACTGCGGTCACGATCGTGCTGTGCCTCGCGGCGTATTTTGTCGCGCTGCCGTAACGCATCCCCCTCGGAGGTGGCACAATGACATCGTCAACAAGACAGCCGCGCGGCTCGGGCAGCCGCCGGAGAGCGGGACGGCCCGCACCGGGCGGCGCAGCCTATCCGGCGCCGCGTCCCTCGCGCCAGCCGATGCCGCGGCAGTCCTACCGCCCGGCGTCCGCAAAGCGTCCGGCAAAGCCGCAGCGACGCGCGCGAAAGCCGCACACGATCGATATGCCGACCATGTGCGCAACGCTGCTGCTGCTGCTCGTCGGCCTGATCGCGCTGTTCTCCGCGAGCTACTCGAACGCGCTGTACACGCAGGGCAGCGCGACCTACTTCATCGCAAGACAGCTCAAGTGGGCGGCGGGCGGCCTGATTGCCATGTTCCTGCTGAGCAAGTGGGACTATCACGACTATAAATATCTGACCATCCCGGCGATCGCAATCAGCGTTTTCCTGCTGATCCTGGTGCTCATTCCGGGCGTCGGCACGACGACCAAGGGCGCGACGCGCTGGCTGTTCGGCTTTCAGCCGTCCGAGCTCGCGAAGGACGCGGTCATCATCTGCTTCGCAGCGTGGGCGTCCACGAAATACCGCGATGTGCGGCACTGGAAAAAGCTGCTCTACCCATACGGCGCGCTGCTCGCGGTCTATATTTTCCTGCTCGCGAAGGAGCCGCATAACTCCGCGATCATCATCACCTGCGGCATCGGTCTCATCATGCTGATCGCCGCCGGTCTGCGCATCTGGTTCCTCATTCCGGCAGGCATCCTCGCCGTTCTCGGCGCGTTCGCCTCGTATCTGACGTTCGAGCATGTACGCAACCGCGTGAATATCTGGCTCGACCCGTTCTCGGATATGCGCAAAACCGGCTTTCAGGCCGCCATGGGTCAGATCGCCATCGGCTCGGGCGGACTGTTCGGCCGCGGCCTCGGCAACGGCATGCAGAAGCAGCTGTACCTGCCCGAGCCGCACAACGACTTCATCTTCGCGACTTGGTGCGAGGAGATGGGCCTCATCGGTGCGCTCGCCGTCATCGCGGTCTTCGCCTATCTGATCTGGCGCGGTCTGCGCATCGCGCGCTCCTCGCCCGACCGCATGGGCATGCTGCTCGCGACCGGCATCACCGCGAAGCTCGCCATCCAGACCATCATGAACCTGTTCGTCGTCACGGGCCTCATGCCCGTCACCGGCGCGTCCCTGCCGTTTTTCAGCTACGGCGGCACCGCGCTCATGCTCCAGCTTGCGGAAATGGGCATCCTGCTCAATGTCTCGCGGTATATGCGCATAGAGGCGCGAACAGAATAGCAAAAGCAGTTACAGACCGCCGCGGCGGAGGGAGAGATATCCGTTCCGCCGCGCGGAGGGCTGTGAAGGGGAGACAGAAACGCGCTGTCTGCCGTTCAAAGCATTCCGCACATTCAGTTATATTCAGAATAAATTTCGCCTGCCGCGCAGGCGAGAGGGGGAAAATTTACGATGAGACTTTATATTACCGGAGGCGGAACGGGCGGTCATGTCACGCCCGGTCTCGCTATTGCACGATATTTTGAAAAGCGCCAGCCGGAGACGGTCATCCGCTTCGCCGGCTCGGCCCGCGGCATCGAGAACAAGCTCGTTCCGCGCGAGGGCTATCCGCTCGACGCCATCGAGATCATCGGCCTGTCGCGCTCGATGAGCCCGAAGGGCATCCTGCACAACATCAAGGCCGCAAAGCTCGCGGTCTCCGCGGTCGCGAAGGCGAAAAAGCTGCTGAAGGCGGCGCGTCCGGACTGCGTCATCGGCTGCGGCGGCTATGCGTCCTTCGCGGTCGTCAAGGCCGCGCAGGAGCTCGGCATCCCGACCGTCCTGCTTGAGGTCAACGCTCTGCCCGGCAAGGTCACGCAGATGCTCGCGAAAAAGGCGGACCGCGTGCTCGTCTGCTTCGAGCAGGCGAAAAAGCTGCTCGGCGGCGACGAAAAGATCATCCTGACCGGCGCACCGGTGCGTGGCGAGATCCTCGCGGCAAGCCGGGAAAAGGCGCGCGCGAAGTTCGGTCTCGGCGAGAACGACCAGCTTGTCGTTTCGTTCTGGGGCTCGATGGGCGCGAAGTATATGAACGAGCACATGGCCGGAACCCTCGCGCTCGAGTGCAAAAACGGCGTTTCCTACCACCATGTCCACGCCACCGGCGCGGCGGCGCGCGACTGGCTGCCGAAAATGGCGCGCGAGCAGGGCGCGGACTTCGAGAACCATCCCAATATCCAGTACACCGAATACATCTACGACATGGCGGACCGCATGGCGGCGGCCGACCTCATCGTGTGCCGCGCGGGTGCGGCGACGCTCGGCGAGCTGTGCATGCTCGGCCGTCCGGCGCTGCTCGTGCCGTCCCCCTTCGTCGCAGAGAACCATCAGGAGAAGAACGCACGCGCGCTCGAGTCGGCAGGCGGCTGCCGCGTGCTGCTCGAAAAGGACGCCACGCCGCAGAAGCTGTATGATGAGATCGGCGATATGCTGTCCGACCCGCTGCGGCTGCACGCGATGGGCGAGAACGCGACCGTGCTGGCGGCGCACGACGCGAGCGACAAGATCTACCGCGAGATCCTCCGGGCGATCGAAAACCACGGCAAGTAAGGCGGAACGCGCATGAATGAGAATAGAAAAGCGCCGGCGCCTCCGCGCAGAAAGCGACGGCGCCGGCCCGGAAAATTCAGACGCGCACTGCACGCCTTGAGCCGTGCGGTGCTGCTCCTGCTGCTGACAGCGGCGGCGATCGTGATGATGACCATCTTTTTCAAGGTGAACACGATCTCGGTCGAGGGCGCGGAAAAATACTCCGTCGAGGAGATCACGAACGCGCTCGACATCAGCAAGGGCGATAATCTCTATCTCTGGAACAAGATGAAGGTGCAGGAGCATCTGCTCGAAAAGCTGCCCTATCTCGACTCTGTGCGCATCCGCAGGCATCTGCCTGACGCGCTCGTGCTGACCGTGACCGAGTGCCATGCGGCGGCGGCGGTCAAGGCGGAGGACGGCTCGTACTACTACATCAGCAGCACGGGCAAGATTCTCGAGCAGAGCACCTCGGACGGCGGCCTTGCGGTCGTGACCGGTCTTGAGGGCGCACAGATGCAGACCGGCGAGGAGATCGCGCCGCAGACCGATGCGGCGGTGAGCGCCTATCTCGAGATCATGCAGGCGCTCGGTGAGCAGCAGATGACCGACGACCTTCAGTTCATCAATTTGCAGGAGCTGACCGATGTGCGCATCGGCTGCGGCGGACGCTTTGACCTGCGCATCGGCGCGGTGGACAGCGACCTGTCCTACCGCATTCGCTTCGCGCAGACGGTCATGTCCGAGCGGCTTTCTCCCTCGGACATCGGCAGGCTGTACTGGGACGATGAGGGCAGGATGCACTTTGTGCCCGAGACGGCCGAGGAGGTCGCGCGTTCGGGCAGCGTTTCGGGTGCGGCGGATGCGATGAACACCATCGCACAGAACCCGGACGGCGAAAACGGGCTGACCGATTCGCAGAAGAACAATGCGCAGACCTCGACGGACAGCTCGACCACGGACAGCAGCGATACCTCGGACAGCGCCGACACCTCGGACAGCACGGATACCTCGTCGGATGATACGACGTACTACGATGACAGCAGCTACGATGACAGCGGCGATTACTCATATGACGACAGCTATGACGATTCGTATGACGACTCGGACTATTCCGACGAGTCGGATTACAGCGAATAACGTATTTGTGCAAAAAAAGTCCGCCGGCACGCAAAAATGTGTGCAAACCGCCCTTGTCCGCCGGGAAAGGCGGCGAGGAACGGGAAAATGGACGGAAAACCGCAAGTTTTTTTTCACAGGTTCGCTATTTTCTGTTGCAAAATCGAGAAAATAGAGGTAGAATTATAACAATAGGGGCAGACTGTCCGCGCGGAGCGGCAGGGGCTGTCCGTCAAAGGCACGTTAAAAATTATCTGTACGATCTTTAACTATAAAACGGAGGATGTCAACAATGGGTTTTGAGTTTGAACAGGGCTTGGATAATGTAGTTAGTATCAAAGTCATCGGCGTCGGCGGCGGCGGCGGCAATGCGGTAAACCGCATGGTCGAGAGCGGCGTGCAGGGCGTTGAATTTATTTCGGTAAACACGGATATGCAGGCGCTGAACTTCTCTCAGGCCGGCACCAAGATCCAGATCGGCGAGAAGCTGACCAAGGGTCAGGGCGCAGGCGCGAACCCGGAGATCGGCCGCAAGGCTGCCGAGGAGAGCAAGGAGCAGATCGCAGCAGCGCTCGCAGGCACCAATATGGTATTCATCACCGCCGGCATGGGCGGCGGCACCGGCACCGGCGCAGCTCCGGTCGTTGCACAGATCGCCCGCGAGATGGGCATCCTGACCGTCGGCGTTGTTACCCGTCCGTTCGCGTTCGAGGGCAAGAAGCGCCTCGAGCAGGCTCTGGCCGGCATCGACGAGCTCAACAAGAACGTTGACTCTCTCGTTATTATTCCGAACGAGCGTCTGAAGTACGTCTCCGAGCAGAAGATCACCTTCAAGAACGCCTTCGAGATCGCAGACGGCGTTCTGCGTCAGGCAGTAGCCAACATCTCCGAGCTGATCACCGTTCCGGGCTTCATCAACCTGGACTTCGCGGACGTTACCTCGGTCATGAAGGACGCAGGCTACGCGCACATCGGCACCGGCCGCGCTGCTGGGAAAGACAAGGCAGCTGAGGCTGCACGCATGGCGATCTCCAGCCCGCTGCTCGAGACCTCGATCGACATGGCGCACGGCGTGATCGTTTCCGTCATCGGCTCGGACGACATCGGTCTGGACGAGGTCGAGACCGCAGCTACCATGGTTCAGCAGGCGGCTCATCCGGATGCACACATCATCTTCGGTGCGTTCATCGACGACACCATGGATGACGAGATCCGCGTCGTCGTTATCGCGACCGGCTTCGACAATATCCCGAACTCCGCGAAGATGGACATGGACGGCGCCGGCCTCCAGCGCAAGGCGGCTCCGGCACAGACCGGCTCCGGCCTGTTCTCGAATGCTTCCGCTGAGGCTGAGCAGAAGCCGGCAGCAAAGCCGCAGTCCTCGAACGACGTCGGCTCGGACGATGCAGCCTTCGACGTTCTGATGCGCATCTTCGACAAGGACCACCGCTAAAAACTGAATGTATTCAAAACAGCCCCTCGGGGCTGTTTTGGTCTGAGGATACAGGTTAAATCTCTGTAAAATGAGAGATGGCTGAATTCCCGTAAACCTGAGAGAGAAAGGAGAGTGATCGCTGTGAGTACGGACCCTGGAAGTAGGGAGAACAATCTAACTCGCGGCGGTGCTTTCCGATAAGACCGCCGAAGAAAGGCGGTTTTATTATATGGTTGAATTTTTCAAGACGATCGACGGCAGGATCACGGAGATCAACGAATTTTCTGAGGGCTGCTGGGTAAATATGGTACATCCCTCCTCGGACGAGCTGGCGCAGATCGCGAAGGCGGCCGAGGTAGAGGAGGAGTTCGTCCGTGCGGCGCTCGACCCGGAGGAAAGCTCGCGTGTCGACACCGAGGACGAGCAGCTGCTCATGATCGTCGACATCCCGATGGTCGAAAAGAGCTCGGTCGAGGACGGCGGTCAGCTGTTCAGCACCATCCCTATGGGTATCGTCGTGGCCAAGAGCGCGGTCATCACGGTCTGCCTCGAGGACAGCATCATCCTTCGCTCGATCGCGGAGGGCGCGGTCAAGGGCGTTCATACCGCGCTGCGCACGCGCTTTGTGTTCCAGATCCTGCTGCGCATCGCAGGCCGCTTCCTGAAAAACCTGCGCATGATCGAGCGCGACTTCACGCGCATCGAGAAGCGCCTGTACGACTCGCTCAAGAACGAGGAGCTGATTCAGCTGCTCGGCCTGAGTAAATCGCTCGTTTACTTCTCCTCCTCGCTCAAGGGCAACGAGGTCACGATGGAGAAAGTGCTCCGCGGCCGCGTGCTCAAGCTGTACGAGGATGACCGCGACATTCTGGAGGACGCGCTGATCGAGGTGCGTCAGGCGATCGAGATGGCGAACATCTACTCGAACATCATGGCGGGCACGATGGACGCCTATGCGTCGGTCGTTTCGAACAACCTCAACATCATCATGAAGGTTCTGACCATTCTGACCATCATCATGACCATCCCGAATATCGTGTTCGGCTTCTTCGGCATGAACATCGGAGAGGGAAATATACCGGGCGACTGGGTCTGGTGGATGCCGCTCGCGATTACCGTGATCGGCTGCTTCTTCGCGTGGTATATGCTCAAGAAAAAGAACCTCGACTGAATTTCTCCAAGAATAAAAGCACCCCCGGCGCAGAAAAAGACTGCGTGCCGGGGGTTTTCCATAAAACAGGTTTCAAGAAACAGATAATATGGCAGCTGCCGGACAAGGGTTGCTGACAAAAAGGGGTATGTGCCGTTAGGACACATATCCCTTTGTTTTTGCTGTTTTAACGGTTGATTATGACCGATTATTTGCCGTCACGCATCTTTCGGAGGGCGCTTGATGGGATTTGCCGCCCTACTTGAAAAGTGGGCTGGAACAGTCGCTTTGCCAAAGGAAAAGTGAGAGCTATGTACTATCCAGAGGATACTGCAAGGAAGATCAATTCTGATTCATTCCGAATGGTTCATAGGTCAGCAGCTTTTTCTTCCAGAGGGTCTCTGCATCAATGATTTGATTGTCCGGAAGTGCCTTGGACAAAACCTGCAACACTGTAAACTGCAAATCGTGGCAACTATGATTTGCAGACTTCAAGTGACTGATCATTCCCTTGTTGTTTCCGTGACCGCCCGTAGCGACATAGACCGACCAACGACCCAGCAGGCCGTCATAGCCATAGGTCGAGCCAACATATCTGTTCCCCGTCTTGGTGTCCACAATCAGATAGACCGCGTTGACCGCAGCCATGGCCGCTTGCCACAGCTCATAGTCCGTATCGTTTTCGACGACTTCTTTTAGTTCATCAAAGGATAAAATAAGGTTTTCGAATCCCACAAAAGGCTTCTGGTTCTTTGACTCAATTGCCACGATGGGCTTTTCGGTGGTGGCTTTTTGATGCCACATCCGAGCTGACCCGCCCCAGTCAATCACCAGCTTTCCCTCGTACTCTTTCAGCAAATCCACATATTGCAAATCAAAAAACGCCATTTCGCCACGGTATTCCATGGCTTCACAGTCAGGTAATCCGGCAGGACATACATCCGGTGTATCAGGCACAGAACCATTGACACGATAACAAGAGTGCAGTCTCGCGTATGTACCGCCATCGCTGATGAATGTGATCCAGTAGGAATATCCTTTGCTGAACCCGTCTTTTTGGTGCTGTGTGTATTCATGCGCCATACCGGCTTTATAACATTCTCTGAAACGCTCGTCAGATAATGCATGACGGATCAGCTTGACATCCTTCGGGTCAAGCCCGACATTTTTTAACGCATCGGAAAAGTTCAGAATCGCCACGGAAGTCCCTCCTCAAGTTGCTCTCTATTTCAAATTCTACCACATATTTTTTCGTTGTAAAGCGTGCCTTCCCACTCATGCAGAATCTCCGCCAGCTCCGGGGTCAGACGTTTGCGGCACTCCTGCTGCAGTTCCTCCGGCACGCCGTAGAAAGCCTCAGCGATGCTGCCGGTGATGGCAGCAAGGGTGTCGCTGTCACCGCCGAGGGATACCGCCGTGCGCAGCGCGTCTTCAAAATTTGCGCTTTCCAGAAATGCAATAATAGCCTGCGGCACGGTTTCCTGGCAGCTCTCCACATGGTGATAGGTAGGGCGAATCTCATTGCAGCTGCGACTGAGATCGTAGCCAAACTCGCACTCCACATACGCCTTGATTTCCGCTTTTCCGTGACCTGTGCGAGCGAGAAAGATCGCCGCCGCAGCAGCCTGCGCGCCCTTGATGCCCTCGGGGTGGTTGTGACTTACTTCGGCGGTGAGCCGCGCCAGACGAAGCGCCTCCGCCATGTCTGTTGCCAGCCATGCGGCAGACGACACCCGCATGGCGCTGCCGTTGCCGTAGCTCTGGTAGGGCTGCGGGTCATCCTCATAGAGCCAGCCGCCAAAATGGATGCCATAGCCCCGGTCAGGGTAGGCGCGGCCCAGTCGCTGCATCTCCCGCACCAGTGCTGTTTTGATGGCGGCATCGTTTTGCCCGCGAGTGCTGAGCAACGCCTTCGCCACCGCCAGCGTCATCACCGTGTCGTCGGTGAAGTCGGAACGGCGGCTGAACAGCGGAAAATCCTTGGCCTTGTAGTTGTTGCAGTCGAACTCGTAGGGGCTGCCCACGATGTCACCCAAAATCGCTCCGTACATATTTCTTACCTCCCTCTTTTCTGCACGTCCTCGTCGATGCGGCGCTTCCAGTCGGCGCTGAGGGGCCGGGCGGCGCGGACGCTGCACACGGCCTCACTGATGACCTCGTAGTTCAGCGCCGTGCCAGCCTCGTCACACTTGTAGTTCACCGCACGGTCAGCGCCGATATCGAAGCGCGCCGCCTCCTTGGCTGCGTCGATGTTTGCGCCGAGGAACAGGAATTCCCAGCCGTATCGCTCCTTCTGCCGCTCGATCATGCGGCGCACTCGCTCATAATCGTAGCGGCGGCTGGCGTTTTCGTAGCCGTCGGTGGTGATGATGAACATCGTCTTTTCCGGCACATCCTCCCGGCGGGCGTACTTGTGGATGTTGCCGATGTGGTGGATGGCGCCGCCTACGGCGTCCAGCAGCGCCGTGCAGCCGCGGGTGAAATATTCCTTCTCGGTCAGGGGCGGCACTTCGCAAAGCGGCAGGCGGTCGTGGATGACCGTGCTGTCGTTGGCGAAAAGCACCGTGGAGACCACCGCTTCGCCCGACTCCTTCTTTTGCTGTGCGAGCATGGAGTTGAAGCCGCCGATGGTGTCCGTTTCCAGTCCCGACATAGAGCCGCTGCGATCCAAAATAAAAACCAATTCCGTCATAAAAAAAGCCCTCCTTCGTTTGATTACGCTCATATTGTAGCGCATCCGAAGGAGGGTTTGGTCGCCTGTGGGGCGACATTTATGTTTGATCCGGAGTTGACCCCAAATATAGCGTGTCATGATTGAATATCAGCGTAACCGGCTCATTATAGAGGCGGTTGACGGCATTGATATTATCAATAAACGGGCGAACGCAGCTGCTTTGTCTCTCTAAAAGTTGCTGCATGGTGGTCTGCACTCGGCGATTTTTGTAAGCGCCTATTCTTTCACCGGCTTCGATCAAAGTTTCATCTATCTGCGACTTATTGATACCCGGTATCTTGGCAATCGCCGTTCCAGCTCCCTTGTTTATTGCAGACAGGCCGCCAAACAGATGCGCTTGGAGAGAGGATTTCGACAGATTCTCGATTTGAGAATATGCCAGCGAATAAAACTCTCTGTATTGGAAGGCCATTTCATCTATTCTCTTTGCAATAGCGGATAGATATGCTTTCTCGTAGTTCTCTTGTAGCACAACCTCGAGGAAATAGGCGAAACCATAGATGTAGAGAGCCAACTGGTATTCTTTAAACTCACCTTGAACTTTTTCAAGCATTTTCTGAACATCATGATCACTATGGAGCAGTGCTTTCTTGCCCAATTGCTTTTTGATCTGCTCTTGATAGAAGTCAATTTGACGAGCAGCTTCTTGGCGTATGTCCAAAACCTTTGCGTGGTTGGCAGCCTTGTACTTTTCGCTGTTCCAGTTGTACTTGTAGTTGTTTTGGATGTCCATCAGAAAGTTCAAATCTGCTTTCAATGCGGATTTTTCTTTCTGCGCAAGGAAATCCAGCATTTCCTGCTGTACTTCTTGAATAGCGTCCAGCTTCTTATCTATGTTGGCAAGTGTCGCAGCTGCAAGGAGCGTGGTGGGGTCACACAGCAATGGATTCAGCTGTGCCTGTCCTACTATTCCGTGCTCCCCGACAGCTGTCCCGAGAAAGCCTGACTTCTCCTTGAACTGAGCGAGATGCGTGCCTTTGGGAATGGTCACTTTATAAAATCCGCTCGTGGCTTGTCCGTGGCTTGTTACCTGCTGTATGGCGGATACAACAGGTTCAAACCCCGTTCCAAGTGCCGTCAGCCTCGACAAAGGTATTTTGCTATATGTCTGCACGCTGATTTCATTTTTGACTTCCAGCGGCGCAAGCTCTGTTGCAGACATTGCTTTCAAGAGCTCGTTCTTTCTTGCTGTCTCAAGTTCGTTCATCTCGGTCCCTCGCTTTCGTGATTTCACAAGAGAGCTTGTTATTTTTGCGAATCATATCTTAGCCGCAACTCTCACGCTCCCAGCAGACTTTGGTCGAACGCGAACAACGCCTCGTTGATCTTGAAAATGTCATAGTCCCGCTGCATGATGAAATACTCGATGATGACGTCAAACTTGCTGCTGGGGCTGAGGGCGTAGCCCGCGCGGGCGATGAGGTCGCGAGTCTCCGGCAGGCTCAGCTCCAGCGCGATGGCGAAGGCCACCGCCGTGGGCTTGGAGGGCTTGTAGTCCGGGTTGTTGCGGATTTTCGAGAACAGTCTGCGATCTACATTCGCCTTCCTGTAAACCTCGGCGTCCTTTTTGCCGCTGCGGTCGATGAGCTTTAAAAGCGTTTCCGAAAAACCGGCGTCCAGATGCGCAAGCGCCTCGTCCAGCCCGCCCACCGCCATAGGTGCGTCCTTGCAGGCGGTCAGCGCGCGGCTTTCGACGACGCCTATCCGGCGCATCCGCTCCCGGCGGGGATCGGTATGGGCATCCACATAGTGGTCGTCGATGTAGGCGGCGATGTCTGCGAACAGCTTATTGCCGGTCGCATACGCCGCGCGGTCGAAAATGACGATGTATACCGTCATGTCGTTTTCCGCGAGAAATTCGCTGATGGTGTCCACCGCCACGCGGAGCGCCTGATCCTTGGGGTAGCCGAAGATGCCGGAGGAGATCAGCGGGAAGGCGACCGTCTCGCAGCCGTGCTCCTTTGCCAGCGCAAGACTCGTCCGGTAGCAGGAGACGAGCTGTTCCCGCTCGCCGCACCTGCCTCCGTTCCACACGGGGCCGACGGTGTGGATCACATATTTGCACGGCAGACGGTATGCGCCGGTGATTTTGGCGTTGCCGGTCCGGCAGCCGCCCAGCGTTCGGCACTCTTGTAGAAGCTCCGGCCCGGCCGCGCGGTGGATGCAGCCGTCCACGCCGCCTCCACCCAGCAGGGATTCCTTCGCCGCGTTGACGATGGCGTCTACGCTCATTTTTGTAATGTCGTTTCGAACGATGATAAGGGGCATGATACTCACCTCTGTAAATTTATTGTAGCATAACAAAAACGGTTCCACAATGACTAAATCATTTCAAGTGCTCTTCTCTAAGGGCTTGGGACTATCTCAAAATACAAAAATGCGCGTCTCGGCTGCGTTGGTTTCCTGCCGGAGAGCATCATTGCCGAACTGTTCACTCATGCAGCAAAAAGCAGAACAGCGTGACTTCCGCCACGCTGTTCTCTCTAAACGTTATAAACCTGTCTTATGCGCTGCTGCGCGCCGGGGGTGCTTTTTATGTTTATGGTTCCTCGCCCTCGATGGGGTGGGGGCGGCCGGCGGCGTAGAGCTGGCGGCGGATCGCCGCGAACATACGCTCGGCCATGTCGAGATAGCGCCGAATCTCGACCTCGTTGATCTCAAACGGCAGGTCGGTGGGGTAGCGCGTTTCGATGTACAGATCGTTGAGCGCCGCGCTCTCATCGAGGTACTCCGAGAATCCGTCCGGGTCGAGTCGGATGGCCTGACGGCACAGGTAGGTCAGGTTGTGACCGTCGAAGTGCTTGCCGGTGCGGTAGAGCAGGTAGCCTTTGAGCGCCTTTTCGATGGCCTGCTGACAGTGGAAGGCGATATTGTAGGCGTCGCCTCCGTAGGTCAGCAGCAGGCGTGCGCATTGCAGGTCGCACAGCGCCTTGTCGAGCCATTTGTAGTAAAAATGACTGTCTGAGCCGCCCTTACGCCGTCTGGTCATAGATTACCCTGCCTTTCCGGGCGATCCATGCGGCATACGAGGTCTTGTCCGAAATCAGATCGTCCCATTCACCGATCGTGTAAACGCTCAGGCTGACCGGCACATCGACCGTGATCGCCAGATGCAGGTGGGTGCGCACCGCGCGGGCGTCCGCATCGTCGGAAAGGATGACGCAAAGGCTGAACGCCTTGAGCTTGTCGGTCGCCATGGTGCGCTTTTCCGCATAGAGAATGACTTTCCGGGGTGTGCACGCCGTGAGGATGTCGCGCACAGCCTGTTCGATGATCTCTGTCATTTAGGCTTCCTCCTTTTGCGGCAGGGGAGAGAGCGAGGCGAGTGCCTCGAAGTGAGGCCGGCCCTCTGCTTCGCCGCGGATATAGCGCGCGCCGTCCACGGTGCCGCAGAGCAGCGACACCTGCTCGCCGAAGGCGGTCTCGGCGGTGTAATTGACCTGAAGCGAGGACACGAAGCCCGGCTGCTTCTGAAGGTCAAGCGCATCCGAGATCAGCTCGACGACACGCACATTGTTGACATGGTTGTTGATGTCGAGGTCGGAATACTGAACGGGGTGGATATGATGCAGCCGCACGTTGTCGCACGACAGCTTGGGCAGCGGGGCGAACAGCTCGCCGCTCGTGCACGACAGGCAGCCCTGCGCGGCCGGGAGCGCGGTCGGACGCAGAATGCGGTGGGTCGACGGCTCGAGCGTGACCCACATTGACTGCGCCTCGCCCACCTGTACGTCGTCGATATAGAATGCGAAGCAGCGGTACCAGCTCGGCCCCTTGAAGCCGGGACACCAGGTCTCGCAGCGCACGCGCTCATACGGCAGCAGCGGCCGCGTGAGCGTGGCCTTGATGCGCGAGAGCACCCAGACCACGCCGAGCGCCGCAGGGCCGAGGCCGAGCGCCTCCGCGTGCACGGTGGCGGCGTCCTGCATCATGCTCCAGAGAAAGGACGGCTTTGCGACGCCGCGGTTGTCGATGTGGCTGTAGCTGATCTCATATTCACGGGAAAGAAGCTCGACCATGGGAAACACCTCCGAAAAATCAGGCGAAAAGACTTGCGATGAGCGTCGAGAGCATGTTCAGCAGCGTGACCTGCTGCTGGGTGCAGCCGTCCGGCTCGTTCGTGCTCGGGGGCGTGGGATGCTTGGCATCCTTTGCCTTGTAGTGCGCGGTCAGCATGGCCGGGCAGCCGGCAACGCGCTCGAGCGAGGCATAGCTGAAATAGACCTCGCCCTGAATGTCGATGCTGTCGTCGAGCAGCGCGAGCTGACGCTCGAGCTCGGCCGTGCCGTACCAGATATCGCCCTGCTGCGCTTCAGCCGAGCGGTACGCGCCGAGACCGATATAGAGCGCAACGTCGCTCGTCGAGACCGCCTTCTGCCACCAGTGCACGAGCGTTTCGAAGTCGGCGGCCTTGTAGCCGATCGCCCAGTAAAGCTGCGGACAGATGTAATCGACCGTGCCGCGGCGGATCCATTCGAGCGAGTCGCAGTACAGCTCGCTGTAGGAGGACTGGCCGTGGGTGTTGCTGCCGCGGGGGTTCTCGGACTTGTTCGCCCAGATACCGGCCGGGCTGACGCCGAAGGAGAGCTCGGGGTCGAGTGTGTGCAGCGTCTCATCGAGCGAAGCGATGAGCGTGTTCACGTTGTCGCGGCGCCAGTTGTCGATACTGCTGAAGTCCGCGCCGTAGCGTGCGAAGGTCTCTGCATCATTGAAATCCGTGCCGGGATAGAAGTAGTCGTCGAGATGGATGCCGTCCACATCATAATTGCGGACGATCTCGGCCGCGCCGTCCATGACGAGCTGCTGTACCGCCGGGAGACCGGGGTTGAAGTAGTAGTTGCCGTCGTATTCAACCACCCATTCAGGATGCTGACGCGCCGGGCTGCTCTCGGGCAGGGCGTCAAGCTCCTCCCTGCCGTTTCGCGTGATGCGGTAGGGATTGATCCAGGCGTGCAGCTGAAGACCGCGCTTGTGCGCGCCCTCGACCCAGTACGCGAGCACATCGAAGTCCCCGTCGGGCGAAGCGCCGCAGGTGCCGCTGACGTAGCGGCTCTGGGGGAAAAGGCCGGACCGGTAGAGCGCATCCGCCGAGGGACGCACCTGAAGAAAGACCGTGTTCAGGTCCATCGCCGCGATGTTGTCGAGCATGGTGTCCGCCTCGGCGGCGAGCGCCTGCGCGGTCATGCCGGCAGAGGACGGATAGTCGATGTTCGCTACGCTTGCGACCCAGACGCCGCGCATATTGTCCTGTGCGGTCTGCGCCGCGCCGGCAAACGGCACGAGCATGGCGAGCACAAGTAAAACCGAAAGTATACGTCGCTTGAGCATATTGTTCTCCTTTATATTTATCTGTATAGCATGCTTCTCTGGGTACATTATAGCACAGGGCAGACAAAAAAGCGAGGGGAAGAGAGGAATGGAAAAGCGTGTTTCCGCCCCGGCGCACGCGACGGAAATCCGTGCGTTTCGGCAGGAAAATGACCGGGTTTATGCAAACAAAATGCACAGCGCACGAAAACTTCAATTATTCAGGAAGATTCCAGGGAAAATAAAGAAAAGTTAGGCAAAATGTAAACAATGTAATGAAATACGCGAATGAAAACTCTGATAAAAATAAACAGTATTTTGGCGGAGTTTTTGTGCGAAGAGTGAAAAATGTTTAATTCGTACAAAAATATGTTGCATAATACGGCAATAGTGCTATGATAATACGAGGGAAAAACCAGAGGGTTTATATTCAGAGAGAAGGAGACGTGGCCTGCCATGTTACGATTTTTGGAGAATATGCAGTTTGCGCTGTTTGTTTTCTTCACCGCAGCATATGCGTATCAGATCGTCTACCTGTTCGTCGGTCTCATCGGCAAAGGCAGGGGCGGCAGAGAGGACGCGAAGCTGCATCGCTATGCGGCGGTCGTTGCGGCTCGAAACGAGTCGGCGGTCATCGCAAACCTTATCCGCACATTAAAGGAGCAGAACTATCCGTCAGAGCTGCTCGATATATACGTCATCGCGGATAACTGTACGGACAATACTGCCCAGATCTCGCGGAAGGCGGGCGCTTATGTCTACGAGCGCTTTAACAAGGTGCAGGTCGGCAAGGGCTACGCGCTCGAGTACCTGTTCCGCCATATCTTCGAGGACAAGGGCGAGACGGCCTACGACGGCTTTTTCGTGTTCGACGCGGACAACATCGTAGACAGGGACTTCGTCCGCGAGATGAACAAGATGTTCGACACCGGTGAGTACACCGCGCTGACGAGCTATCGCAACTCGCAGAATTTCTGTGCGAACTGGATCAGCGCAGGCTATGCGCTGTGGTTCCTGCGCGAGTCGCGCTTCCTCAACCGTCCGCGCACGCAGCTCGGCGTGAACTGCGCGGTCTCGGGCACCGGTTTTCTGGTCTCGGCGCAGGCTGTTCGCGAGGATGCCGGCTGGCCGTACCATCTGCTGACCGAGGACATCGAATTCTCCATCGCCTGCGCTACGCGCGGCCGCCGTATCGGCTACTGCGGCAAGGCAGTCATCTACGACGAGCAGCCGGAGAAGTTCAAGCAGTCCTGGGACCAGCGTCTGCGCTGGAGCAAGGGCTTCTATCAGGTCGACGCGAAGTATACTGGCTCTCTGCTGCGCGGCTGCACGCGCGGCGGCCGCGATGGTATGTCCTGCTACGACATGCTGATGACGGTCGCGCCCTGCAACCTGTTCACCATCGCGGTGCTCGCGCTGTCGATCATCGTATGCGCGGTGAGCCTAACGCAGCCGGCGTTCATTACATACCGCGCGATGCGTGTTCTGGGCCGCATTTTCTGGCTGACCCTGCGCGGCATCACGGCAAGCCTGTTCCTGTTCGGCGCGGTCACGATGGCGGCCGAATGGAAGCGCATCGCAGGCCCGGTGCACAAGAAGATCCTCTATACCTTCACGTTCCCGTTCTTCATGCTGACCTACGTTCCGATCTCGGTCGCGGCGCTCGTCGGCAAGGTCGAGTGGCGTCCGATCCGCCACGGCATCGCCTCGTCCAACTCCTCCATCGAGAGCTGAAAACCAGAATGAATATGCACAAACCGCCGGATGCAGCTGTATCCGGCGGTTTTCTGTTGACAGAGGGCGAAAAACTCTGTATAGTGGATGTTACATGGACAGAATGGATGTGTTTTTGAATGCAGAAAAAGGTACTTGCGCTGCATGATCTATCCGGCTTCGGGCGCTCGTCGCTCGTGCCGATCATATCGGTGCTGTCGGCGTTCGGCCATCAGTGCGTCCCGCTGCCGACGGCGGTCTTTTCCACGCACATGGCGATACCGGGCTGGGTCAAGAGCGACCTGACCGGGGAGATGCACCCGACCATCGACCAGTACGACCGTCTCGGTCTGCGGTTCGAGGCGGTGTATGCCGGCTTTCTCGGCTCGGCCTCTCAGATCGACAGCGTGCGCGAGGCGGCCGAGCGCCTCAAGGCGGAGAACGGCCTGACGCTCATCGACCCGGTCATGGGCGACAACGGCGAGGTGTACAGCAGCTACACGCCCGAAATGTGCACGCGGATGCGCGAGCTCTGCGCAATCGCGGACCTCATCACCCCGAATACCACCGAGGCGGCGATCCTGCTCGGCCGCGACCCGGCGTCCGCGCCGCAGTCCGAGCGCGAGGCGGAGGAGTGGATGCGCGCGCTCTATGAGGAGTACGGCGCGTCGGTCGTGCTGACCGGTCTGGACTACGAGCCGGGACGGGTCGGCTCGGGCTGTCTGGAAAACGGTGAGCTGACGATCAGCCTGCATGAGCGCATCGACTGCTATTATCCGGGAACAGGCGACGTGTTCGCCGCGGTCATGCTCGGCGCGCTGCTGGGCGGCGCAAAGCTGCGCGATGCCTGCGTCAAGGCCGGTGAGTTCGTGCGCGACACCATCGCCTACACCGCGCAGCAGGGGACTGACCCGAATTTCGGCGTGCAGTTTGAAAAGCTGCTGCCGCAGCTGTGGAATAAGTAAAAAAACCTGTGCACCGCGAAAAAACGGCTTGCACAGGTTCTTTTTGTGTTTATTTTCGCAGGAACTCCGGCAGACGGCGGCGTGCCTCGACGCGGTAGATGCGCGAACCCTCCGAGGAGAATTTCTCCTCATACTCGGTCATGACGTTGCCCTCGAAGTCCGAATTGTGCAGGTCGAGTGAGATATTCTGGAGCAGCCAGCCGAACTGGCAGATCTCCTGAAGGCTCCACTCGAAAAAGCGCTGATTGTCGGTCTTGAAGCACAGGTCGCCCTGCTGCCGCAGGATCTCATCATAGACCTCCAGATACGCGCGCCAGGTCAGACGGCGCTTGCGCTGGCGGTTGGGCGGCCACGGATCGGAGAAGTTCAGATAGATGCGGTCGACCTCGGCCGGAGCGAATACCTCGCGCAGCTCGGCCGCGTCGAAGGATACGAAGCGCAGATTGGGGAGCGGATGCTCCTCGCAGCGCTCGGCCGCCATGATGAGCGCGCCCTCCTCGCGCTCGACCGCGATAAAGTTTACGTCCGGGTGAAGCTCTGCCATGCCGATGGCGAAGCGGCCCTTGCCGCAGCCGATCTCGAGGTGCAGCGGATTGTCGTTGCCGAACAGCGCACGCCACTTGCCGCGCAGCTGCTTCGGCTCAAAGACCATGACGTCCGCACAGGCGGCAAAGCGAACGTCCAGATTTTTCTTCTTGCGCATTCTCATGCGTGATATATTCCCCTTTATACAGCGTATTTTGGTTCGGTGATTCCAACACTTTATTATAGCACAGACAGACAGCAGAGCACAATATAAAATGCGGAATTTGTTCGAAAACTGTATAAATATGAGTAAAATGCACTTTGGTGTTGGGAAACTCGTGCAGTTGTGCTATAATGATAGTAGTTCGGTGCACAGTATATACGGCAACACCGCACAATGAAATCGCTTTTGTTCCACTATGCGGCATTGCCTTAAAAAGCGGCGCACGGAATTGCTTCTGAGACAAAGGGGAGATAAATATGTTCAAACGTTCCAGCGGCGTGCTCGCGCACGTGACCTCGCTGCCCTCGCCGCACGGCGTAGGCACGATGGGCAGGACGGCCTGCGAATTCATCGACTTCCTCGCGGACGCGCACCAGACCTACTGGCAGGTGCTGCCGCTCGGTCATACCGGCTTCGGCGACTCGCCGTACCAGTGCTTCTCTGCGGCGGCAGGCAACCCGTATCTCATCGACATGGATCTGCTCGCAGAGTACGGTCTGCTGACGGCGGATGAGGTGCGCTCCGGCGACTTTACCGCTTCGCCCGATGCGGCGGACTTCGAGCAGCTCGCCGATACGCGCTGGCCGCTGTTCCGCAAGGCGTATTCGCGCGTCACGCCCGAGATGAAGGCAGCTATCGCGGACTTCACCGAGGAGAACCGCGAATGGCTGCCCGATTACGCGCTGTTCATGGCGCTCAAGGAGGAGAAATATCACCACGCGCCGGTCTATATGTGGCCGGAGAAGGACGTCCGCGACCGCAAGCCGGAGGCGCTCGCAAGAGTGACCGAGGAGCTGCGCGGCGAGATCGACTTCCGCATTTTCCTCCAGTATATCTTCTTCAGACAGTGGAACGCGCTGCGTGCGCACGCAAAGGAGAAGGGCATCCAGATCATCGGCGACATCCCGATCTATGTTTCCGCCGACTCGTCCGACGTCTGGACGCATCCCGAACTGTTCAAGCTGAAGCCTGACCTCAGCCCCAAGCTCGTTGCCGGCGTGCCGCCCGACTACTATTCCGCGACCGGCCAGCTCTGGGGCAATCCGGTCTATAACTGGGCGGCGCACAAAAAGACCGGCTACGCCTGGTGGATCTGGCGCATGAAGAGCAATATGGCGCTGTTCGACGTCGTCCGCCTCGACCATTTCCGCGGCTTCGCGGCCTACTGGGAGGTCGACGCGGCCGAGGACACCGCCGTGGACGGCAAGTGGCGCAAAGGCCCGGGCATGGAGCTGTTCCGCGCCATCGAGAAGGCGCTCGGCCCCATTCCGCTCATCGCGGAGGATCTGGGCGTGCAGACCGACGAGGTGCGCGAGCTGCTGAGCGCGAGCGGCTTCCCGGGTATGCGCGTGCTCATCTTCGGCTTCACCCCGGACTATGACAACGAGCATCTGCCGCATAACTATCTGCCGAACAGCATCGTCTACACCTCGACCCACGACTCGCAGACCGTCTGCGAGCAGATCATGGACATCTGCACCGAGCCGGAGAAGCAGTTCGCCTACCGCTATCTGCGCACCTCGCACGCGGAGGCAATGGGCTGGAGCGCGATCAAGTGCGTCTGGGCATCCCCGGCGCATATCGCCATGACGACGCTTCAGGACCTGCTGTCGCTCGGCGCGGACGCGCGCATGAACACCCCGGCGACCATCGGCGGCAAGAACTGGCGCTGGCGCGTGCGTGCAGAGGCGCTCAACCCGACCGTAGCCACGCTTCTCGGCGACATCACGAAAACCTATATGCGCGGATAACGCATACCCCGGACACAGACAGGAAGAGGACAGCAAAGACAATGAAGATGAAAACTGCGATTTTTGATTTGGACGGCACGCTGCTCAACACGTTGGGCGACCTGTGCGACAGCGTCAACTGCGCTATCGTTCCGCGCGGCTTTCCGGCCGTAGACGAGGAGCTGACGCGGCAGCGCGTAGGCAACGGCGTGCGCCGTCTGGTGGAGCGCTGCATCCCTGAGGAAAAGCGCACCGAAGCGATGATCGACGAATGCCTCGACGATTTCCGCACGGCATACAACGAGCGCATGATGAACCGCACGCAGCCGTATGACGGCATCGTCGATATGCTGAAAAAGCTGCGCGAGCAGGGCGTCTCGATCGGCGTTATGTCGAACAAGTACGACTTCGCTGCAAAGGCCCTCGTGCGCCACTATTTCGGTGATCTCGTGCAGCTGACGCTGGGCGAGCGGCCGGGCATTCCGCGCAAGCCGGACCCGGCGAGCACGCTCGAGCTGATGCACGAGCTGGGCGGCGTGCCGGAGACCACGCTCTATATCGGAGACAGCTCGACCGATATGCAGACCGCCTGCAACGCCGGTCTGATGGCAATCGGCGTCATGTGGGGCTTCCGCAGTCCGGAGGAGCTGGAGGAGACCGGTGCATCCGCGCTCGTCGCGGCGCCTGCGGAGCTGCTCCCGCTCTTCGAGCGCGGTCTGCTGAACGTGGATGCACTCACGCGGGCGTTCACCTCGCGCGGCTTCGCGTTCTCGTACTTCCCGACGGCGAATGAGGCAGCGCGCTACATCGCGTCTGCGTGCGCGGGAAAGAGCGTGTCGCTCGGCGGCTCGATGACCTTTCAGGAGATGGGCTTCCCGGAGGCGTTCGCGGACAGCACGGAGGTGCACTGGCACTGGGTCACGAAGGGCGAATATTACCAGACGCCGGATATTTATCTCACGAGCGCGAATGCGTTGAGCGAGAGCGGCGAGGCCGTCAATATCGACGGCACCTGCAACCGCGTGGCAGGGACGCTGTACGGCCCGAAGCAGTGTATGTTCGTGTGCGGCATCAACAAGCTGTGTCCGGATCTCGCGAGTGCGGTCGAGCGGGCGCGCAATGTCGCCGCGCCGAAGAACGCGCAGCGTCTCGGCACGAGAACGCCCTGCGCGGCGGACGGCAAATGCCACGACTGCAAGAGCCCGGCGCGCATCTGCCGTGCGCTGGTGGTGCATATGGGTGCGCCGAAGGGGTTCGAGAAATGCGAGATCGTCCTGGTGGGCGAGTCGCTCGGCTATTAAGGCAACACCGCGCCTTGTCAGTACACAGAATTTACTCGTAAGTCGCTCTTGTCCAATGATGCGGTATTTCCTTAAGACGGCATGATGGAACGGGGACAGGGAAGAGCCTGTCCCCGGCCTGTCGAAAAAAGTTTTGGAGAAACTGAAAAAATATGTTGACAACAGGCGAAAAGGTTGATATAATAAATATCGTTCTGATGCGGTGTGCATCGAACGGGAAAGCGAATATGCGGCTGTAGCTCATCTGGTAGAGCGCCACCTTGCCAAGGTGGAGGTAGCGAG
>ERZ773169.858-NODE-858-length-31995-cov-6.077082_pt1 | contig 31995 bp, 38 predicted proteins | sample MGYA00580536_ERZ773169 | MGnify/ENA primary metagenome ERZ773169 (study PRJEB29015, sample SAMEA2737814) | human gut metagenome | biome: human gut; feature: human-associated habitat; material: faeces | place: China | collected 2012 ... | reverse complement strand
ATGGGTTTTCGACAACGCACGGGTTGACGGCGACGCATGTGTTTACGGCGACGCATGTGTTTACGGCGACGCACGGGTTTACGGCATCGCACGGGTTGACGGCAACGCATGGGTTTACGGCAACGCATGGGTTTACGGCGACGCATGGGTTTTCGGCAACGCACGGGTTTACGGCATCGCACGGCTTTCCGGCAACGCACGGGTTTACGGCGACGCACGGGTTTACGGCAACGCACGGGTTTCCGGCAACGCATGGGTTTACGGCGACGCATGGGTTTTCGACAACGCACGGGTTGACGGCGACGCATGTGTTTACGGCGACGCACGGGTTGACGGCGACGCACGGGTTTACAAGTGCGGTGCGATTTTCTGGATTTCCAATGTTGGTTCGCGCGATGACACGGCAACTTTCTTCGCCTGCCGGGATAAAAAAATCAAAGTAATTGTAGGTTGCTTCTTCGGAGATTTGGACGAGTTTGCCGCCGCAGTACAGAAAACGCACGGAGATAACACACACGCCAAGGTATACCGCCTTGCAATCGAAATGGCGAAGGAACGCATTAAGATGGATGATATGCCGGAGGAAAGCAATGACGGTTGATGAGCTGCGGCGCAAGTCCAACATGGGGCTGCGGGAGCTGAGAGAATTGGAGGAGATGTAAATGGGTAAGTGTAAGCCGGGTGATATTATCACCATCAAAGGGACGGAATTTGCGGTACTGGACATAGAGAAAGGCACGGCAAAGGACGGCAAAGACAAACTGTTTGTGCTGTTAAAAGAGCCGTTTGGAAGCACGCCATTCAGCACGGACGGCAACGACTATACCAAAAGTAAGCTGCGCAATGAGGTAGAGCGGTGGTATTGCGAATTTGCATCTGGTTTGAACAAGGAACTGATTTTTTATAGAGAAATTGACTTGCTGACCATGGATGGACGCGCTAATTATGGGGTTGTTACTTGCACAGCCGCACCTCTGACGTTTGACGAATGGCGCAAGTATTCACGCTATATTCCAGATTGCGAGAGAAGCTATTGGCTGGCAACTGGCGATGGCGCACCGGGGCGCAGCGGCGCAGCGCGTGCACTGCTCGTGTACTCCGATGGCGATTGTCTCAGCTACGTCTGCTCGAACTCGTATGCGGTGCGTCCGGCTATGTGGGTTTCTGAAGATCTGATAGACGAGCCGAAAGACGAAAAGCCGGATTTGAGCGAGTACAGCACGATGGAGCTACTTCAGGAGCTTGTAGAAAGGGCGATGAGGGATGAGCGAGTTTTGCAAGAATGAAAGGCATGGAGGCATATGTGTCAAAACGGGTACTTATTGTAATCTTGGCGCTTGTCCTTACGAACAGTTAGAACAATTTGCGTCGGTGGTGCGGTGTAAAGACTGTATACACTATGATTTAGGAGTTTGCCTGAAAATTTATTCGGATGGCAACGCACAAAAAGATTCGTGGCAATCTCGTAACCCCAACGACTTTTGCAGTCGCGGCGAGAGAAGGGACGGAGGTGCAGACAATGGCTGAATACATTGCGAGAGAAGTATTACTTGCACAACTTAGAGCAATGGAATCATACAACGCCTCACCTATGTACCGGCGCGGATATGACGATTGCGTTGCAACTGTTCTGAAAGCGCCTGCCGCCGACGTTGTTCCAGTGGTGCGGTGCAAGGATTGCACACACCTGTATGGGACGGTGTGCGCGGTTTGCGGATTGCTGCCTCGCAATCCCAACGATTTTTGCAGTTACGGTGTAATAAAGGACGGAGGCGAAAGCAATGTATAAACCGTTGGCAGACAGCACCTTACTCCACATGACGAAAAAGGAGTTAATCGAACTGCTACGTACAGCAGAGCACAATGCAGAAGTGTCGCAGGAATGGGTGGCACAACAGGCGGAGAACCTCAAGGATTGGGAGCCGGTGGTGCATTGTCGCGATTGCAAGCATTTTAACCACAAGCGCATGGAATGTGAAAACGAAGCCGTTTCGACTGACCATGAGGGCGGAGCACAATACAGCTTGAATTTTTGGCTGGACGACTTTTGCAGCTACGGCGAGAGAAAGGAAGGAGGCGCAGACAATGGTGTTTAAGAAAGACGGCAAGGTGTACGGCAGCATTGAGTCGGTGGTCGGTGAGCATTGCCAAAAACGGCGGTATTGCTTTCAATGTGTGTTATATCGCAAGAAAGGTACGAAATGCTGCAAAGAATACGTGAATGAAAATCCGGAGGAGGTGGCGCACTTACTCGACTTTGAAGTGATTGACGATACCCCCGACATCCGCGAGGTAGTCGAGAAGTACGGAGAGGACGAAAAGCGCAAGCTGACCCGTGCGGACATCCTGCACGCGGCGGAGAAGTGCGTATGCGGACAGCGCGAGACGGACTACGGCACACCGGAGGATAACTTTAAGACGATTGCGGAGCTGTGGGAGTCGTATCTTAATAAAGCCTGCACAAGGGGCGTGAACGTGCGCGTAGAGGCAAAGGACGTTGCTGCAATGATGGCGCTGCTCAAGATTGCACGCATTGCAGCAGGCAACGGAAAGGCTGACAGTTGGATTGATCTGGCAGGCTATGCGGCGTGCGGGGCGGAATGTGAGGGAGTAACGGAATGACCATCTCTGAGATCGCCGCTCAAATGGGCGTTACGCCGGAAACACTGGTGCAGGAGGTTTGCAAGCAGCAGACCGAGATGACGATGCTTACGGTCGTTTGCGGAGTGGCGTTTGCTGTTATAGCAATTCTCCTTGTGGTAATTGCGTTTACCTATGAGCCTATATTTGCAGCGCTATTCGCCTTTCCCTGCTTGCTTGCAATAATGCTGCTATCTAATGGCATACCAGATTATAATGCATGGAAAACCGCACCACATGCCATGGCGAACCAGTATATTGTTGAACACTATGGAGGAACAGAAAAATGACGATTGATGAAGCTATCAAGGTAGCAGAAGCCAACGCGGAACTCTATTCGAGCTTCGAAGGGTGGGGACAGGCGGTAAGTTTTTACGGCACATGCGCTGCCATGCTGAAAGTAATGAAGAAGATGATCGAGGAAGGCAGACCGGAAGACGCGCCGGATGCGTGGCAGGAGCGCAGAAAGCGCGAGTACCGCGAGACCAAGGACCGGTACGAGAGGCTGCACTGGATGGTTACCAAGTACGAGGCGGGCGTGCTTGAGTATACGCCGAAGTGCTCGATCGAGCTGTTAAAACAGCAGAAAAAGCACATGGGCGAGTACCTGCACGATCTGGAAGTCGGCGCATTTGTGGAAGGGGTGGAACTGTGACGATTAACCAGGCAATCCGCATCCTCGACCCGGCAACGACAGCCGAGGCCTTGGGCGAGATCGAATACTACGGCGGTCTGCATGGCAGAGAGAAGATGGTCGCTGCGTGTGACGAGGCCTGCCGCATGGCGGTTCAGATTATGAGAAAATACATGGAGGAACAAAAATGAAAAAGAAAATCATGGCGGCACTGCTCTGCGGTGCTATGATGTGTAGTCTGTCGGCCTGCAGGGAGAGCGAGCGCGTTGCGTACAACATCTCGAAGGAGGCGGACAATTTCAACGTCACGCGCCGTCTGGAAGTCATCAACGCGCGTACGGACAAGCCGGTGTTTGAGCTGATCGGCAACTTCGCCATCTCGAACAACAGCGAGAACGAGCTGGAGGTGACTGTCGAGACCGGCCAGGGCGTTTACAAGAAACACCTTGTGTACCTCAACGACTGGACGATCTACGTTGTGGAGGACGTCAGCGGAGCTTACGTGGACAAGTTCCACTACGAGGTGAATTTCCTGCCGGAGATGATCATTCCGGTTACGGTGACATCGCATGACTAATACAGCGACAAGGTTCGGCGTTACTTATTATGGTGATACGCCGTGCAGGAATTGCGCTTACTGGCGGACGCTCGGCAACTATAAAAATCTGAAGCTGTGGGCGTGCCACTACGCATTAGTAAACCGGCATTCAAGGGGATGCGAGCCGGGCGAAAGGTGCACAAAAAGAACAGAAAGCTACCGCAGACGGATAGCTTTCAAACACGACGGAAGCACCGAGGAGATTACAAGCCGATGACAGCGAAAGAATGGCTAATGCGCGGGCGCGCACTGGAAAAGACGATTACAGCCTTGCAGGAGGCGCGGAAACGCGCCTATGCACGGGCAACGGGCGCAACCGCGCCGGTAAGGGACACGCCGGGCGGAAAAGGGAGCACGGGGAACAAGGCAGACCCCTACATCGAACTGGGCGAGAAGATCGCAGAGAAAGAAAACGAGCTTGCGGAGATATACGGCGAGATCGTGCGCGTGCTGGGCGAAATGCGGGATAACGAGCTGCAAACGCTCCTGCTTGAACGTTACGTAAACGGCGCAACATGGGCACAGGCGGCGCGGCGGCTGCATTACAGCGAGGCGCACGTCAAGGGGTACATGCATAGAATGGCACTGAATGCTGTGGATAAGTTAATACCCCACAATACGCAATAATGTGATATACTGATATCGTGGAAGAGCTCCAAGGGAGCAAAACCACGGCATTCACGGGTTGATAAATTCCGGTTATGTCCTCCTAATTCTCTCCCCTGCTTCGGCGGGGGACACGCTCCAAAGGCTGCACGAGGCCGGAGGGGCTCACACTTCCTTTCGCCCAAGGCATTCCCTAATGAGACGGGAAACCGTCTCAGCCTGTCCGCTGCGTCTGCACGAGGGCGCGCGGGCTCTTTGACTCTCGGGAATACAGTTCAAGGAAACGCGGCAGAGATGCCGCACACGCTCCAAAGCCTGCATGAGGGCGGCGGGGCAAAAAAAGACAGCCGAACGGCTGCCCATAATCTGACGGCTCGGAAAGACGAGCACGGGCGCAGCTTACGGAACGGTGCGCCGACACCTATTCTGACGGCCCGGAAAGACGGGCATCTGTTTGCGAACTTTGCCGGACTGCCCGGCAGGCCTTGCGCAGGGCCAAAGCGTCAGTACACAGCGCAGCAGCACGTGTATCAGGGAGTAATTCCCTGCAACGGGGTAGCGCCCTGCGGTGAAAGTCCGCCGGTTTGCAGGCCGATAACTGCGCGCGAGGGGTTCAAAATTCGAACGTCCTATTTTGTAGCAGCCCCTGAGCGCAAGCCGGGAAACCGTCCGTAAAGCCGGACGCAAGGCGCAGCGATACGCGCACATACCGCGAAAGCGGTATACATGCAGCCGAAAGTTGATACGCGGTGCAATCCCGCGTGGCTGCACCTCCAATTGGTCATAAGTAAAAGCACCTCCCCGGGATGGCTTCGGGTAGGTGCTTTTACTTAGTGATGAAATCAAAAGGTACATCGGGGCGGGTGACTGGTTAGCGTGGGATGCGCCTTACACACCCCACGACGCATCCTTCCACTCGTTGTAAAAGCAGCCGCGGCCATAGCCGCATTCGTGCTGCATGAGTGTGCCGCCGATGATCTTTCGCTCGAAATGGTACGCCTTTTCCGTGGCTGTACCATACCAACCGTGGCCCTCGCCGGTCTCCGGGTTGTACTTGGTGAAGTACAAGCCGAAACCCTCGGGAATGGGGAAGTTTCCGAAGGAGGATGTCCCCGCGTGCTGGATAAAATGTACGGCTTTCTGTGCGGTTTTCATGATGTTTTCCTTTCTGCCTTCGTTCCTCCGGGGCGGGTGTTGTTGTTATTGTACCGCAGTTTGGGCGGTTTGTCGAGGGGTTAGTCGATGGCGCAGTAGGTAAGGGCATCATAGCCCATAGCGGTAAGCGCCTTGGTCATAGCCTCGGCTGCGGTCTCGCGCTTGTATGCCTGGCCGGGCAGCCGCAGGCAGATAACATAGCGGTTAGAGTAGCCCCAGCGGAAATAATCGCCGCCTGCCTCCTCGCAAGCCTGCTTGACCTTGGCGGACTGCCAACGCGGGAGTAGGAGAGAGGGCGCATCTAAATTACAGGTGCCGCCGTCCTCAACCTGTGCGGCTGCGTCAAGGGCGATGGCGCGTGCCTTGATCAGGTCGTCGCGGAGCTTGGCGTACTTGCCGGTAAGCGGCTTCGGCGCTTCGGGCTTTTTGTCTGCGGGATAAGCTGCAAGGATGACCTCAAAGTCGCGGAGTGCGTCCGCCTCGGTGCTTGCCGTGCGGTAGGTGATCTCCTGGCCGTCGGGATACATGAGCATAGTTTCGTAACGGTTCGCGGCAAGCTCGCAGGTGTCGAGGATGACGCGGCGGCCGTTGCAGGTGTACTCGGTGCGTTTGATGGTGCTCATGGTGTGTTCCTCCATTTTGTTTTCGGTGTTTTCCTTTACTGTGATTACATGATACTACACGTTAACGTATAATGCAATAGGCAAGATGCACAAAGATACACGTTAACTGTTATGCAGATTTATACGTTGACGTATAAAGCAAGCCGTGTTACACTTATTCTATATATGTAGGAGGTGCAAACATGGCAACAGAGGCACAGATCAAGGCAAATGTTAAGTACAACAGGAGCAAAGACAATATCATGATACGCCCGGACAAAGACGAGGGAAAACAGATCAGGCAGGCCGCAGCCGATGCGGGTAAAAGCGTACAGGCGTATATCTTGCAGGCAGTGCGTGAGTATATGGACAAGTGACAACATATTGTAGGCAGACAAAAGCCGCTCCACTCAACCGGGGCGGCTTTTTTGTGTCTATATGGTAAGGGGGTGAGAGTATGGACAAGCTGACCGCAAAACAGCGGGCATGGATTGATTATTACAAGCAAGGCAAGACAGCAGCAGAGGCGGCACGGCTTGCCGGTTACAGGGGCAATAACTCCGACGTGATAGGTTCACAGAACTTGGTTAAACTTGGTAAATACGTTGCAGACCGAGATGAACTGTTAGACCGTGCCCGTGTGGCGGATATGGCGGAGATTAACGAGTTTTGGAGCGATACCATGAGGGATAACACGGCGGACATTAAGGACCGTCTGAAAGCCTCTGAGCTGCGCGCACGGAGTATCGGCGCGTTTATCGAGCGGCGGGAAATCGTAGGAGCGCAGACGATCACGGTAAAGCTGCTGGATGATGACGAAATGAAAGATACAGAGTAACGGCTTGCAGCCGCTTTCGGGCGGTGCAGGCTTATTTTTTTACCCTGTTTTGCAAGTTGGTGTTGCGCATCCTGCAAAATCAGACGTTTTCGCGCGGATGGATACCGGTTTTTCCGGGGTTTATACTTCGAAGCGGGACGGAAAGCAACGCGAATTATGCAAAACGTAACTTTTGTACAATTCGGGAGGTGGGCGGATGCAAGTCAATATACCACGGCGGGCGTTTAACTCCGCCTATCTGCCGTTATTGGAGGACGACGAGCACAGATATATTGTGCTGTACGGCGGCGCGGGCAGCGGCAAGAGCGTCTTTGCGGCGCAACGGCTGATTGTACGCATGATGTGCAAGAGCTTGTGCAATGTCCTTGTAGTCCGCAAGGTAGGCGACACCAACCGCACGAGTACGTTTGCGCTGATGCAGCAGGTCATTAACGGCTGGGGGCTGCATAGCCTGTTCGATGTTACTGATCTAAAAATTGTGTGCCGCCTGACCGGCAACGCCTGCATTTTCAAGGGACTGGACGACCCGGAGAAGATCAAGTCTGTTACATTTCCCAAGGGCGAGCTGACCGACATATGGATTGAGGAGGCAAGCGAGATTGCCGAGGCTGATTTTAATCAGCTTGATATCCGTCTGCGAGGCAAGCGGATACACGGACAGATTACGCTTTCTTTTAACCCGATCAACGTTCTGCACTGGCTCAAAAAGCGGTTCTTTGACCGCAAGGACCCGCGAGCGGTGACGCTAAAGACCACATACAAAGATAATGCGTGGCTGGACGAGGACTACAAGCGGACGCTTGAGGGGTACAAGGACAGCGACCCGTATTATTATCAGGTGTATTGCCTGGGGCAGTGGGGCGTTATCGGCAAGACGATCTTTGACGCGGCCAAGGTCAACGGACGGCTGGCAGAGCTTCCACCGGCAGAGCGGCGCGGGTACTTTGTGTACTCCACGACGTTTGATGCACTGGCGAATCAAGTCAGGATTGATGACCGTTCTATTAAGTGGGTAGACGCTGACGACGGCTATATCTCGATCTATCAGGACAGGCGCGAGGGCGTGCCGTATGTGATCGGCGGCGATACGTCCGGCGAGGGCTCAGACTGGTTTGTGGGGCAAGTGCTCGACAACACCAACGGGCGGCAGGTGTGTACACTGCGACATCAGTTTGATGAAGATGTTTACGCTGCACAGATGTATTGTCTGGGTATCTACTACAATACCGCGCTGATTGCGATAGAGGCGAATTACAGCAGTTACCCGATAAAGGAGCTGCAACGGCTCCGGTATCCCAAGCAGTATGTACGGCAGACCGAGGACAACTACACCCACAGACCGCGCGAGAGCTACGGCTTTAAGACGACTTCGGTCACTCGCCCGGTTATTATTGCCGGGCTGGTGGAGATCGTCCGCGAGAGCGTGGAGCTGCTGCATGACGCGGACACGCTCGGCGAGATGCTGACCTTTGTCCGCAACGAGAAAGGCCGAGCAGAGGCGGAGAACGGCGCACACGATGACTGCGTTATGGCACTGGCGATTGCTTACTATGCACGCAGTCAGCAGCGGTACACCGTAGACAAGCCGCGCGGAGCAAAAGCGAGGTGGTCGGATGATATGTTCGAGGACTATTACAACGCTGACAAAGCGGGACAGGACTATCTATTATCTAAATGGGGCAACCCGTTTTGAAAATGAGGTGATAAAATGCAAAATCCGTTTGATAAAACGGGCAAGAGTGACGAGGCGATTTTGAAGAAGTGGCAGGACAGGCTAAGCAAGGCGCGGAGCAAGTACCAGGACGAACTGAATTTAATGGTCGAGCGGGAAGAGATTTACCGAGGTACGCACAAAATCGACAAGGTGCACGGCAAGAACCAGAAAACGCAAGACGCAGTAGTGGCGCGGAACGTGGTAGCGGAGATCATCGAGGCGGAAGTATCGAGCGATATTCCAACGCCTAAGGTCACGCCACGACACGAGGAGGACGAGCAGCTCGCAAAGACGATTGAGGATTACATCCGAAACGAGCTTGACCGGCTTCCCTTTGAGCGGCTGAACGATCAGGACGAGAGGACTACACCGACGCACGGCGGAGATTTGTTCCTTGTCGAGTGGGACAACACCAAGCGGACGCACACCACACGCGGAGCGCTGAGTGTTACGCTGCTGCATCCGAAACAATTTATCCCGCAGCCGGGCGTTTACAGTATCCCGGAGATGGATTACTTCTTCATTCAGCTGGCGCAGAGCAAGGAGTACATCAAAAAGAAGTATGGAAAGGACGTATCCGACGAGGACGAGGAACAGCCGGACGCACGCGGCTTTGAGCAGGGCACGGCGGACGATCTCGTAACCGAGAACATCGGATATTTCCGCAACGCTGACGGCGGCATTGGGCGCGTGGCGTGGTGCAATGACGTACTGCTTGAATACATGGAAGATTATCAGGCGCGGCGCATCAAGACTTGCAGCAAGTGCGGCGCGGATATGCAGGGCGATACCTGCCCGTACTGCGGCAGTAAGAGCGGTGAACAGAAAACCGTCAAGGACTTTGCGCGGACGGACGAGAACGGTATCCCGATGACGAAGATCGTAGATAAAGTGCAGCTTGACGAGATGGGCAACCCAACCGTTACGCAGCACGAGGAAAACGACATGATCCCGTACTACAAGCCGGACGTGTATCCGGTAGTGCTGCGGCGCAATGTGTCGGTAGTCGGAAAGCTGCTCGGCTCGTCTGATGTGGATATGATACGAGATCAGCAGATGCTGATTAACAAGCTCGACAGCTCCATTTCTCAAAAGCTGCTGGGCGGCGGCTCGGTCATCACACTGCCGCGAGGCAAGCAGATACGGCGCACGGACGAGAATTTCAAGGTGCTTGAAGTCGAGGGTCCGGAAGAAAAGGCAATGCTCGATGTGCTCACCTTGCAGCCGGATATTTCCCGTGATATGGCGTTTGAGGATAGCACCTACACGGCAATGCGCAACCTGATCGGCATTACGGATTCGTTCCAGGGACGCAAGGACAGCACCGCAACCTCTGGTACAGCAAAGCAGTTTGCAGCGGCGCAGACCGCCGGACGACTGGAAAGCCGCAAGGTCATGAAGAACGCCGCCTATGCTGACCTGTTCGAGGTTATGTTCAAGTTCCTGCTGGCGTACTCGGACGAACCGCGGCCGATGGTCTACAAGGACACCAACGGCACGCAGATGTACGGCACGTTTAACAAGATGGATTTCCTCAAGGTGGACGAGGCAGGCGAACCGTACTGGAACGATGAGTTTCTGTTCTCGGTAGACCAGACCGCGCCGCTTGCGGGCAACCGTGAAAACCTCTGGCAGGAGGCGAGAATGAACCTCGAAAACGGCTGTTTCGGAGACCCGGCTGATATGCAGAGTTTGCTGACGTTCTGGACAATTATGGAGGGACTGCACTACCCGCTGGCAAGCGAGGCCAAGCAGCAGCTTTCTGAACGACTGGAACAGCAGCAGATGATGGCACAGCAGCAGGCAATGATGCAGCCGATGGCAGCAAATGCAGACGGCATTCCCGATATTACGCAGTCCGGCTACGTCAGCCCGGAGACAATGCCGAGTTATCAGGAGGGAGGCGGCAGTTATGGTATGTCCGGTATGTAAAATCGACACCAAGACCGACACTGTAGACGGTAAGCTCGTGCTTATCTGCAAAAATCCGCAGTGTTCGAACTATAAGCAGGTAGTAAAGGAGGTGAAATAGTATGGCAAATAAGAGCGGTTACGCCGGTAAGATCAAGAACACCGGCAGCATGGAGGTTAAGGCAGTTTTCGCCCAGACTTCCGGCAAGAAGCCTGTCGTTAAGACTGGCGGCGACCTGCGTTCTTCCAAGAAGAGCGGCAAGTAAAGGGCAAATGAATAGCGGAACCGTCCGAAAGGGCGGTTTTTTTATGCCCAAAATCGCACGGAACAGCGTAAAAATCCAGAAAGGAACAGCAAATGGAAGAAATTATGGAAACCGAAGTGGAAACCACCGAGGCAGGCGTAAACGAGCAGGAAACCGCCGAAACTGCGTCCATCGGACCCGAGGAAACAGGCGAAAACGAGCAGCAGACCGCCGAAGCTGCACCCGAGGGAGTACAGAGTGCGGAAGATAACGCACGGTTTGCCGCTGCACGACGCAGAGCGGAAGCGCAGTTTAATGAGCGCATTCAGCAGGAGCGCCAGGCGGCAAAAGATGAGATGGTACGGCAGATGTACGAGGGTCAGCTTGACCCGTACACCAACAAGCCGATCGCCTCGGAAGCTGATTTGCAGGCGTACCAGCAGGCATACCAGCGAGACCAGATGCAGCAGGCAGGGCTTGACCCCGCTATGCTCGATCAGATGATCGCAAACAACCCCACTGTACGGCAGGCACAGCAGGTTCTTGACCGTGTACAGATGGAGGAGGGCGAGCGGCAGATGAACGAGGCAATCAAGGAGATTTCCCACCTTGACCCGTCCATCACCGACGTTGCTGCACTGGCAAACCACCCGAACGCACCCGTTTTTAACGAGTACGTAAACAGAGGCTATTCGCTCGTTGACGCATTCCGCCTTGCAAACTTTGACCAGCTCACCGGCAAGAAAGCCGCGGCGGCAAAGCAGCAGGCGATGAACAACGTCAACGGCAAGAGCCATCTGACTACCACAGCAGGCAATGCGGGCGGTGACGATATTGCAATCGACCCGCAGGAAATGCAGATGATGAAGCACGCATTTCCGAATCTTACCCACGCACAGCTTGTGGCAAAGTTCAAAAAATACAAGTAAAAGGAGATTTTTTCATGTTTAAGATCGCATATCGCCGCGTGGCTGATGTGTCCCCGTTCGTTTACCTTCCCGGCGCGGACGGCCTGACCCTCGGCATGGCGGCTACTCTGACTTCCGGCGCTCTGGCAAAGGGCACCGCTTCCGTCAAGCCGACTCACATTATCATGGGTCCCAAGCGCGAGGACGGCAATTACCCGGCTATCGAGGTGAATGACAACATCGTGTTTGAGACCACCTCGACCGCTACCGTTGCGCAGACCGTTGTCGGCTCGGCTGTCACTCTGGCGGCTGATGCGCTGACCGTTACCGCAACCGCTACCAAGGGCGTTTTCAAGGTGCTGACCACCGACGGCGCTACCACCAACTCGACCGTTACCGGCGTGTTCGTTGAGCCGGCAGCGGTTGCCGCCTAAAAAAGAGAGGAGACAAGATAATTTATGGCAGGCATTACTTTTTCTGAGGGTTCCGGCGTTGCGGATTCCTTCTTCGGCAAATCGCAGGCTCCCATCAAGGCAATCATCGCAGACCGTGTAGAGAGCTTTCAGGAGCAGAGCATGATCGACAAGGTGTTCTATATGGACACCACCAACAACTACGCGGAGAAGTACACCTCGGCTACCGCGCTGGGTGATTTTCAGGACGTTGGCGAGAACGGCGCGTATCCGCTGACCTCGGTACAGGAGGGCTACTCCAAGATCATCGAGCCGACCACCTGGAAGAGCCGTTTTGAAGTCACCCGCGAGCTCATCGAGGACAGCAAGTTCAATCTGGCTGAATCCCGCGCACGCAAGTTCGGCGCTTCGTACAACCGTACCCGCGAGAAGTACGCGGCGGACATGATCGCGGGCGGCGTCGGCACTTCGATCACCTTCGGCGGAAAGAAGTACGACACCACCTCGGCAGACGGCGTTTCCCTGTTCTCCAACGCGCACGGCTCGGCGACCAAGGGCTACAAGAACCAGTCCAACCGCTTCAAGTACACGGCCGGCACGGACAAGTACACCGAAATTCTGGACGCTGCGCAGGAGCAGATGCAGGACATTCGCGACGATGACGGCAACCTGCTGAACATCAAGCCGGATACCATCATCATCCCGAACTCCGGCAAGCTCAAGCGCGAGCTGTTTGCGGCGATCGGCTCGGAACTCGACCCGAACAGCAACAACAACGCGTTTAACTTCCAGCTCGGTCTGTGGAACGTTCTGGTATGGAACTATCTGCCTAAGACCATCGGCGGCAAGGAGTATTTCATGCTGCTTGACAGCGACTACAACAAGGACGCTATGTGCCTGCCGTGGCTTGACCGCGTATCGCTGACTGTACGTTCCTCTGTGGACGAGAACACCGACGCGAACTACTGGTCCGGCCGTGCGCGCTTCGGTGCAGGCTTCAACGACTGGCGCGCAATCTCCATCGTGGGCGACTCCCTCACGAACGCTTCCGAACTGTAAAGACAAGGGGCGGGGGAAACCCCGCCTTTCCCTTTTTGAAAGGAGTATGAGCGAATGACGTGGGAGCAAATCCAGAAAGCGGCGCTTGATAAGATCTTCTCGCGCCTCAACTACGGCACAGAAACCGCGCTGACCTCGCCCGATGTGGCGGACTATGTGCGGGCAATGCCGCACGCGGCGTGGTTCGCAATGATTGACCTCGCGGAAATCATGCCGATTTACAAGAGCGTGGAATTGGAACTGCCGGACGATAACGCGAAGGGCAACCGGCTGTATCACCTCAAGGAGCTTGCACCGGATTTCATGCGGTTCTGCCCCGATCGGCTGACGATCATGGGCAAGAACAACACGTTTATGCGCGTGAACGACTATCAGTTTGACGGCATGGATACGCTGTTTGTACCGGCGGAGTACGTCGGTACGCTTGTGATCTGGTACGAAGCATACCCGGAGAACATCGACGAGAGCACGCCGGGCGACACGACGTTTTTTCTGCCGGAGGAAGCGCAGCGGGCGATTCCGCTGTATATCGCGGCAGAGGTGTTCAAGGAAGATGATATTTCCATGGCGACGCAGTATCTGAACGAATACGAGAACGTCAAGCAGATGCTTGCAAGCAGGAGACAGCAGACTTCGAGCGGCGGCGCGTGGCGCTCGGTTACGGGGTGGGTGTAAATGGCAACATACAAGATTCCCGATTCCCCGAAAAGGTACAAAACCGAGTATTCCAAGTTCAAGGGCGTGGACTTATCGAGCAATCCTACACAGGTTGACTCAACACGCGGCGCTTCCGGCACGGTAAACCTGATTTCGGACAGCGGCGGCTTTCCAGAAAAGCGCAAGGGATGGCGCGTACTGCTGAATGTCGAAAAGCCGGTAAACGGTCTGTATCGCGGCATTATCAAGGGCAGGGAATACTTCCTGGTGCATGGCGGCACACGGCTTTACAAGTGGACGGAAAGCGCCTTAACAGAGCTGAAAAGCGGGCTGACGAACAAGCAGGGCACCTCGTTTACGCTGAACGACAAAATGTACGTGCTGACGGGCGGCGAGTACCTTGTATTCGACGGCGAGACCGTCAAGGACGCGACAGCGGACGCTTACGTTCCGACTACTACCATCGCCAATATGCCGACGGGCGGCGGCACGAGCTTCGAGGATGTAAATCTTCTGAGCGACAAGCGCAAGAACGAGTTCTGCGCGGACGGCTCGGCTACCGTGTATCAGCTCGATACCACGGACGTACAGAGCATTTCAGAGGTCAAGGTGGATGGTGCGGTCTGGGACGCGAGCCGCTACAGCCTGAACGGGAGTAAGGGACAGGTCACGTTTACCTCAGTGCCTCCAAAACCGGCTATCACGGGCAAGGACAACGTGTCGATCACGTTTGTAAAGCACGTGGACGGATACGCCGAGAAGATCAAAAAGTGTACCATCGCGGCAATCTACGGCGGCAAGTCTCAGGACAGGGTGTTCCTTGCAGGCAATCCCGACGAGCAGGACAAGGACTGGCGGTGTGAAAGCAACAATCCGCTGTATTTTTCCGATCTCTCTTATACCAAGGTGGGCGCGGACGGCGCGGCAATCGTCGGATATACGGCAATCTCGGACAGTCAGGCAATCGTCAAGTCAGATGACCGCAGCGAGACCACGATCTATTTCCGAGGGTATAACATCGACAGCACGACGAACAAGGTACAGTTTCCGGTACGCAGAGCCGCAGCCGGTGCCGGCGCGGTGGCAAAGCACGCATTTGCGTATCTGCCGGAAGAACCGGTATTCCTCAGCCGAACGGGCGTGTTCGCGCTGACAAGCAGCAACATCACGGCCTTGCAGGTGGCAAGAAACCGCTCCTACTACGTGGACGCGGCGCTGACCAAGGAAGATCATCTGGAAAACGCCTGCGCGGTAGTCTGGAACGGCTACTATGTGCTGTCTGTGAACAACCATGCCTACGTACTCGACACCAACCAGAACGTAGCGTACAAGCCGCAGTCCTACGGCGATTACGTTTACGAGTGCTACTACTGGGACAACTTCCCGGCGGTGCGCATGATGGAAAGCAGGGGAAGCCTGTATTTCGGCACATCGGACGGACGTATCTGCAAGCTGAACACGGATATTGACACCATGCAGGCGTATTCGGACGGCGGCACGCTCGGTGAGGACGGCAGAATTACCGGCGGTACGGCAATCTCCGCAGAGTGGCACACCAAGGCGGACGATGATGGCGATTTTATGACATACAAGACCATGGTAAAGCGCGGCAGCGGCGTTATGATGAAGCCTTACACCCGTTCCTCGGTCAAGGTGTTCGCCCGGACAGAACGCGACTTCGGCCGGCAGATTCGCGAGGGTATCGCGGATATTTTCAACTGGGAAGATATTGATTTCAGCCGCTTCACGTTCAACACGAACGACGCGCCGCAGGTGCTTCCGTTCAACAGCAAGGTCAAGAAATACAAGACCCTGCAACTTATCATGCAGAACAACGCACTGAACGAGGCGTTCGGCGTGTTCGGCATTATCAAGAGATACACCATCGGAACTATGGTGAGGTGATGAAATGGCAATCGAAAAGATTTCAGACAGCGCGGTGAGCTCGACAGGCGTTGTTTCTGCGGCGGACACGCTGACCGGCACGGCTGCGGAAAACAAGGCGGTGTTCGACAAGCTGCCGCGGCTGCTGAGAGACAAGATCAATGAGACCATCGACGCTGTAAACGCACTGAGCGCGAACGACGAGATCAGTATCAAGTGCAATGACGGCTCGCTCGTCTGGCTGCGGCTCAACAGCGACGGGGCAATCGAGTATAGCCTCGACGGCTCGACATGGCTTGCAACGGCAAGCTCGGGTCACGTTATCTTGGACGCTGCGGGCAACACGATGCCGCAGAGGAGCAGGATGCAGTTTGCCGAGGGCTCAGTTGAGGACGTAAACGGCGTAACCGTCGTTCACGGCGTTCGCGGTCCGCAGGGCAACAAGGGTAACAAGGGAGACCAGGGCGAAAGGGGCGAGCGGGGTCTCAGAGGTGAACGCGGTCCGCAGGGCGAGATCGGCCCGAGAGGTCCGCAGGGCATTCAGGGTGAGCAGGGCGCACAGGGCATTCGCGGTGCACAGGGCGCACAGGGTCCGCAGGGCGCACAGGGCGAAAAGGGCGCAGATGGCAAGGACGGCAAAGCGTTATACATCGAGGACGTTTACAGCACCCTCGCCGCACTGCGAAACGCTATTCCGAACGGCAACGACAAGATGTATCAGGTCGAGGAGAACCGCGAGTGCTACATCTGGAGCGAAAACGCGCTCGACTGGGTGAGCGTCGGCAAGGTGGAAGGTCCAGTGGGTCCGCAGGGCGTGCAGGGCATTCAGGGTCCCACCGGTCCGCAGGGCATTCAGGGCGTGCAGGGCATTCAGGGCGTCCCCGGCAATGACGGCAAAGATGCGTATGAAGCGGCACTCGACGGCGGCTATCAGGGCACGGAAACGCAGTTTAATGCGGCGCTTGCACGGATAAACGGCTTCGCGCTTGCAGAGGAGGTTGTCCCCAAGACCCGCAAGATCAACGACCTTGACCTCTCTGCTGACCGCACGCTGACGGGCGAGAACATCGCGGTTTCGACCGCCGACTCCACTCCGGTTTCTGGTGCCGTCAAATACCGCACAAACCCGAACCTGCTCGACAACTGGTACTTCGGCAGACCGGTGAACCAGCGGGGGCAGGTGGAGTATACGGGGAGTGGGTATACAATTGACCGATGGAGTAGTGGTGTGGTTTTATCGCTCAAGAATGGTTTTATTCGAATTACTTCATCTGGAAGGTATACTCAGATTTTTCAAACACTCGAAAGTGAGTTTGCCGGAAAAACATTTACTTTTTCACTGATTGTTCGAGGAACTCCTGGGGCGCAATGCCGCACACTTGCATATGACTACAAAAAAGATGTCGCATATGGTATGGAAACAACCCATGAATTTGTTTCTGACGGTTTTGAAATGGTTACAGTTTCTGATACTTTCCCGTCAAATGCCCCGGATAAACTCACATTTATTTTTTATCCTGATAATGCGGAAACAAACTTATCTGTTGACCTCCTTGCCGCCAAGCTCGAACTGGGCGACACCCAGACCCTTGCGCACAAGGAAAACGGCGTTTGGGCGCTGAACGAAATCCCTGATTTCGGGGAGCAGCTGAGGAGATGTCAGCTGTATCGCTGGCGTTTTTGTCCTGCCGAATATGTCGGGAGCGCTATTGCTTTTGGAATTAGCGCAAATGCTGCCAGAGCATTGATTTACCTGCCGGAGCAGATGCGCACAAACCCAACGCTAAATTTCAATAAAAATACAGGATTGTTTTTGACTGGTGTTGATGGTGACATCTTTGGTGTGACACTTGCTCTCGTTTGGACATCCCCTAATTCCATTTGTGTTGAGTTTCAAAAATCAGGTGCTTTTGCACCAAACTCAGTTTATTTTGTGAGAGGCGATGGCTCTTCTGCTATCGACATATCCGCCGACCTATAAGGAGGTGACACACTATGCAAACCCCCAAATCCCGTGTATACGTCCTTCTGGACAGTGAAAGCCGTGTTTTGCGGCTCGAAGGAGAGTATTCCCTCCCGGCAGATCTTACCGGTTGGATCAAAATCGATGAAGGATACGGAGACGACTTTGCGCTTGCGCAGAGCCATTATCTCGATAAGCCGCTCTACGACGGCGCGGTTCTGCGCTATAAGCTCGTAGACGGCAAGGTCGTAGAGCGCACTGCCGAGGAAATCGAGGCGGACAAGGCGGCGTTACCTAAACCCGAGCCAACCGCAGAGGACGACACAAACGCTATGATGGTAGACCACGAATACAGGTTAACCCTGCTTGAACTGGGTCTCAACGAATGAAAGGAGCAAACACAATGTTATTTCGTACTTTGAAGCGCATGATCGAGAAGAACCAGACCGACGGCCTTGCAGACAAGATCGACATCTTTTTTGCAGCAGGCAAGCTCACCGAAAGCGAGTACAACACGCTGACCGAAATGCTGAAGCAGGAGGTGTAGCATGAAGGGCGCAGAAAACACCGCTGCACCGAACATGATCGTCGATGAGTTTTTTCCGAAGCACATCAGACAGCGTGAGGACTTTGCAGAAATCCGCGAGGCGGTGCGCAAATACAGGATTACGGAGCTGTATCTCACGCAGAAGTACAACAGAAAGCAGGTGGGGTATGTCGGCTGAAATTTTTACAGCGGCGATCAGTCTGGTGGGGACTTTGGTGGGAACGCTCGGCGGTATTGCGCTGTCGAGCAATCTGACGAACTACAGGATTGAACAGCTGGAGAAGAAGGTGGAGAAGCACAACAACCTCATCACGCGGACTTATAAGCTCGAACAGGACTTTGCCGTGATGGATGAGCGCGTTCGCGTGGCAAACCACCGTATTGAAGATCTGGAAAAGGAGGAAATGCAGCATGAAGGTTAATATTCCGGTACGAATGAAAAACCCGTGGTTCTGGGTGGGCGTTGTGTCGGTAGCTATCACCGCCATCGGCGTTGACCCGCAGACTTTTACGAGCTGGGCGGCTGTGTGGGAGGGCATCAAGGCGGTGCTCTCTAACCCTGTGCAGCTTGTTACCATGTGCCTTGCGGTGCTGTCGGTCTTTATTGACCCGACGACGGCCGGTCTTTCGGACAGCGAAAAGGCGCTGACGTACACCACACCGAAAAAGAAGGGCGAGTAAATGAGTATTCCATTTAAGCAGTGCAACGACGGCAATTACCGCAAGGGCAGAGAGTTCCCGATCAACTGGATTTGCCTGCACTTTACCGCGAACAATGGCGACACCGCACAGAATAACGCGGATTATTTCGCACGCGAAGTAGTGGAAGCGTCGGCTCACTACTTTGTAGACCCGAACGAGATTTACCAGAGCGTAAAGGACAGCGACACGGCGTGGCATTGCGGCAGGGAACGCGGCGGCAGTTACTACAACGACTGCCGCAACGCAAATTCTATTGGAATTGAAATGTGTAGCGTTATCCGAAACGGCGTGTACGTTATCCCGGAGGAAACCATGAAGCGCGCCGCAAAGCTGACCCGTGAGCTGATGGCAAAGTACCATGTGCCGGTATCGCGCGTGTGCCGTCACTATGATGTGACGCATAAGGAATGCCCCGAACCGTGGGTACGCAATCCGCAGTTGTGGCAGAAATTCAAAACCATGCTGACAGAGAAAGAGGTTGAAGATATGACGGAAGCGCAGACGCGCAAAATCGCGCAGGAAGAAATCAAAAAAGCAAACGCAAAGGTTTATGACCGCGTGCAGGACTGCCCGACATGGGCGAAAGACACGGTGCAGCGGCTTGTGAACAAGGGCTTTTTGCAGGGCGATGAAAACGGCAAGCTGGGTCTTACTGAAGAGCTGATGCGTGTGCTCGTTATCAACGACCGTGCACATCTGTACGGTTAAAAACAAGACGGTATAACATACCCAAGAGGGAGGATACCATGAACGAGAAAAACGAAATTCTGGCAGGTGATGTACTGTCGCTGCTGAAAAGTCAGCTGAAATTTATGAAAGCGCTTGTACTGGTGCTTATTCTGCTGCTGGCGGCAACGAACATCTATCACGTATGGCAGTGGAGCCAGTTCGATACGGTAGTCGTGGAGAACGGGGATAACGGTGGTTATGCAAATTATGTCGCCGGAGATAACACGGGAGGTGTGTATAATGGCGAGCGTAGCGGTACGGAAGAAGAAAAACGGTAAGACCAAGGGAGTTAAGATCAAGCGGAAGGGGTAAACCGCATGAACCTCAAAAAAGAGTTCACCAAGCCGGAATGCGACTATTTCCGGCGCGAGTGCAATTTTACGGATGAGGAACGCGCCGTATTCGATCTACGAGTTACGGCGCGTTCTGTTGTTCAGATTGCGGACACGCTGCATATGAGCGAGGCAACGGTTTACCGGCGGCTGCGGAATATCAAACGGAAAATACTGAAAGTTTTGTGACAGGTTTTCGCGCTTCCGATGCGCTATAATAGACGCATAGAGAGGGGCGATAAAGCATGAGCTACGAACAAAGACTGGAACGTATCGGCTACGACAAGCAGTGTGCGCGGCGCATTGCTGAGGACTACCGCGAGGCGGGGAACACAAAGTATCTCGACGAGTACCTTGCCTACAAGGAGCGCTCCCTTCACGAAACGGAGGTGCACGGATAATGGCTTACGGTTATCCACAGTATCCACAGCAGTATTCACAACAGAATGTACAAATGCCGCAGTATCCACAACATATTGTGCGTCCGGTGGCAAGCGTCGAGGAGGCAAGAGCGGTTCAGACCGACTTTTCGGGCGCTTTAACCATTATGCCGGACACGGCACACGGATACATCTACACAAAGCAGCTCAATCTGCAAACCGGCTGCGCGGATTTCGCGGCATACAGCCGCGTGCAGGACGCGCCGAAAGTGCAGACGGATTATGTTCCGCGAGGCGAGTTTGACGAGCTGACACGGCGATTTAACGCCCTGTGCGACCAACTGGGAGGTGCAAAGAATGAATAACCCGATGATGCAGGTTTTGCAGCTGATGCGGAACGGCGGAAACCCTATGACGATGCTGAACCAGATGACGGGAAACAATCCGATGGTCGGTCAGCTTATGCAGAGTATGCAGGGGAAAAGTCCGGACGCACTGCGGCAGATGGCGATGAACATCGCCAAAGAACGGGGGATTGACCTCGAACAGTTTGCGCAGCAGTTCGGCATGAAGATCAAGTAAATACGAAACTGTAAAAAAACAGACGATTTTTTACGGTTCCCTTTTCAGTTACGGAATCTTGAAGAAAAATCCGGCATGAATTTGTCATGTTCGGAAAGCGTACGGTTCCGATCAAATATAACTGAAAAGGAGAATTACACTATGAGTGACGATTCGATGGCTCTGGGTTATGCACTGGGGCAGGACAGCAACAACAACGGCGGCGGCAATGACGGCATGTGGGGCGGCAACGGCTCGTGGATTTTTGCGTTTCTGATCATCGCGCTGATCTTCGGCGGCAACGGCTGGGGCTTCGGCGGCAACAACGGCGCGGGCTATCAGGGCGCGGTAACGCGCAGCGACCTGTGCAGCGAGTTCAACTTCAACAACCTGTCTCGTTCCGTTCTCGGCATTCAGAACGGCCTGTGCGACGGCTTTTACAGCACGAACAACGGCATGCTCACCGGCTTCAACACGCTCGGCAACAATGTGTCTAACGGCTTCCACGGCGTAGACAACGCGATTTGTCAGCTCGGCTACCAGACGGCACAGCTTGCAAACAACACGGTTCAGAACATGAACACCGGTTTTAACGGCGTGACCGCCGGTCTGACGGCACTCGGCACGCAGATGTCCGGCTGCTGCTGCGACACCCAGAGACAGATGGAACGCGGTTTCTGCGACATCAACTACAATGCCGCTACCAACGCACGCGACATTATCCAGACGGCGCACAACGACACCGACCGCATTATTGCGCGCCTTGACCAGATGGAGAACACCCGTCAGCAGGAGAAGATCGCGGCGCTTCAGAACGAGAATCAGGCCTTGAAGTTCGCAGCTTCGCAGGAGGCACAGAACAATTACCTTGTAAACGCTCTGCGTTTTTCCGGCTGCGGCTGCAACGCTTGCGGCTGCTGAGATACGATATTCAGGAGGGGGAGCAATCCCCCTGCCTTTGACAGGAGGGAATAGTTATGGCTTGCAAGCCTGTACAGAAACTTTGTCCGAACCTGCGTATCTCACAGAGCGTGACCTACGCAAGCGGCGTACTGACGGTAAATATCCCGGCGGGAGATTACCAGAACGGCTGCGTATACGGTATCGTCATCGCGCAAAACATCCCGAGTACGACGATCATCGGCGCGCCGGTGGTCATCACGATCGGCGACGGCACGGTAACGTATCCGCTCCTTAAATGCAACGGCGCGGCGGCTACCGTGTTCAACCTTGACACGCGGCACAAGTACCTTTGCCGGGTGGTCACTTCGGCAACCGGCGGCAGCTTCCGAATGCTCGGAAACTCCTGCTGCTCGCATTCGACCGCACTGCCGTCCATCAACGGCACGACGGCGTAAGGAGGGGACAGCATGAAGAGAGGAACAATGATGCTGCTGATGCAGCGAAACCGCAGGAGCGACTTTGACTACCCGGAAAACCGTGAGCACTACGGCGTGCGGTATCACATCGACAGACCGTACAGAGATCCGCGCAGCTACTACGACGAGCGTATTTACGGCGGTGAGCCGGAGATGCGGCGATATTCCAACGGGCGGTTTGCGCCGAGAAACAGCGCAGAGTGGCCGGAGTATGACGAGTACCCGGAAATGCGTCAGATCGGTTTCCGCGACGGCGATACCTCTTATGTGGGGGACAGGACGCACGGCACGGAGAAGATGCAGGGATACGCAAGAGGAGGCGGCGCGAAGCTCAACCGTCAGATGGCGGAGAAGTGGGTGCGCGGCATGAAGAACGCGGACGGCTCGACCGGCGAACACTGGACGATGGACGAGGCGAGCGAAATCATGCGCCGACACGGCTATAACTGCAATCCGGTGAAGTTCTGGGTAGCAATAAACGCGGTGTACAGTGATCTCTGCGACACGGCACAGCGCCACGGCGTAGACAACGAGGACTTTTACGCAGACATGGCAAAGTCGTTTTGGCTTTGCGACAAGGACGCGGTAGAGGACAAACTCGCCGCCTACTACGAAAACGTAGTGCGGCACAACTAAACAAAGAAAGCAGGCGGAAACGCCTGCTTTTATTTTACCCTGAAAAGGAGAAACGACTATGGCAAGAAACACTTTTGGCGTCGGCATAGGCGCGGCGATTGCTTCTACGCTCGCGGCGGCGGCAAAAAAGAAGAATAACTCGTCTTCCAGCTCTTCCAGTTCGAGCAAGCCGACAAGCAGCAGTTCTTCCGGTTCGAGCAGGCCGTCGAGCAGTTCTTCGGGCGGCAACAGGACGGCAAGCTCGGCAACCGGAAGCGGCAGTACCACCAGCACGCCGGACTGGCTCAAGTCGGCGCAGGCAAACTCGCAGGCGTGGCACACGGCAGACGCGGCAACGAGAAAGAACCTCGAAGCGCAGAACAAAGCACTGTACAGCAGCCACGGCTACACCTACAACAGCAAGACAGGCAAATGGAGTGCACCGACAAGCAGCTCATCGAGCAGCGCAAGCCTTCCGGGCACAGGCCTTGTAGGCGGCGCAATGGCAGGCACGATTGCATCGGGGCTGAACGCGCTGAAAAACGCACAGGCTTCCTCGGACCACAGCCGCATTCCGAGCAGCAGCTATGCAAACACCGATCTTGGCAATACCTTCTGGCAGGCGGCCACGTCCGGCTCGACTGACGTTGACTACTTGCAGTCCATTGCGGACGAGCGCGTCAAGAAAGCGCAGGCGAACGCAGGGCTGAAACAGTACGAGAACGACCAGAATCAGGCGGCTATGCAGGCGTATATCAACCAGCTCAAGCGCACGCAGGAATATGCGGACCAGTACAACCAGTATTACGACGACGCGAGAGCCGCGCAGCAGGAAGCCTATACGAAGGCGGCAGAACAGGCGGCGCAGCAGTACAGACAGCTGATGCCGACGATGAACCAGAGCTATGACGACGCGGCACGGCAGGCGTACATCAACTACCGCACGGCGCAGAGAGACCTTCCCGAACAGCTCGCGGCGGCGGGTATTTCCGGTCAGGGCGCGGCGGAAAGCTCGCTCGTAGCGCAGAATAACGCCTACAATCAGGCGTACAACCAGAACGAGCAGGCACGCGCTCAGGCACTTGCCAACCTCGAAAATCAGGCGGCGAACGCCTACAACACTACGGCAAATCAGGGCTTGCAGAGCGTTGCAGACCTCATGGCACAGCAGGCACAGGCGCAGCAGAACATCCTTGCGCAGCAGGAGCAGATGCGGCAAAACGCCATCGGCAACCTGTACAACTACAACAACGCGATGGGTGCGATGGGCGGCATGTCGACGCTTGACGCGCAGCAGGCGCTTGCGAATATCGCGTACAACAAGCGTGCACAGGATATGCAGCAGTCGCAGTATGAGCAGAGCGCAAAGACCGATCAGGAGAACGCAATGCGCGATTACTACCTGAAACTCTGGGAGGGCATGGGCAACCGCGGCGCGACGGCGCAGATTGCGGCAGTGCTCGGCATTCCGGTCGGCTCGGTATACGGCGCGGGTACTTACAACTCGAATTATTACTAAACGGCATAAGGGGCGGGCAAACCGCCCCTACCTTACTTTTACCGGAGGCGTAATATGGCAAGCAAAGATAAAAAATATCAGCTGAGCGAGGGACGCAAGAAGCAGCTCGAGCAGGCACGGCGGAACGCGAAGAACGCTTCGAAGCAGTCGAAACCCGCGTCGAACTACCTCGGCGGCTCGACGAAGAAAACCACCACAACGAAGAAAACAAGCGGCACGCAGAGCCGAAACAATACAGTCAGCCGCTCTACCGGCGGCAAGAGCACGGTAACGAACCGGAACGTAAAGCAGGCGGACAAAGTAAACTCGGCGCGTCCCTATCGGCAGAGCGTCCGCAGCCTCGGCGACACGGTCGGCATTACGCGCGAGGGCAGACAGCAGAGGCGGGACACGGCACGGCAGAACAACGCACGGCACGCCTTGCAGACCGCGAAAAACAACGGAACGCTGAAAAGCACGGGTACGATCTCCGCTCCGGCGAAAACGAACACGCTGCCGAGGGCGAACGCGGCAAAGCGCACGAGCGGCACGATGAGCGGCGGCACGGCACGCAAGACGGGCAAAACGTGGAACGAGAAGGAAGAACGTCAGAAGGCAATCGACAAGCTGAACGCAAACTCGCTCATGTGGCACAACACCACGGACGAGGCAGAACGGAACCGCCTGCACGAGGCGAACAACCAGATTCGCAAGAGCTTCGGCATGACGTATCAGGACAAGACCGGCGCAACCTATCTCCCCAAGGCAGGCGGCACGACCAACGTTTCCACGCCTGTTGTCAAGATCGCCCGCGGCGCGGCGCTCAACCGTGCAGCAACCTCTCAGGCGCAGCGTCAGCAGCGCGTAGACGAGCTCAACAGCGAAATCGAGCGCATGCAGAAGCAGTACCCCTACCTCATCAACATGGACGTGCAAGGGCGGAACACGGCGGACAAGGCGGCGGCTATCGCTCACCTTGCAACTCATCCGAAACTTGCGATTGCAGGCATTAACGGCAGTGCGCAGTATGACAGGATGAGCGCAGACGAGAAAAAGCAGGCGCAGGCAATCTATCAGCTGTACAAGCGTCTGAACGACGAAAGCAACGCACTGAGCAAGATGAGCGCGGCCAAGTCGTGGGGAAGCGGCGCGGCAAACATGCTGCTGAATGCAACGGGCGCGGTGGAGAATGCGGGACGCTATGTTTCCGGCACGGCAAACAAGGCGGCAGGCGATTTTCTCGACTTTATCGGCATGGATAAAGCAGGTCAGTTCCTCAAGGACACGGCACAGAAAACGTTAGAGGGCAGTCTCTCGGACAAGGCCTTGCAGGCGGTAAATGAATGGGCTCAGCCGGTCGGCATGGCGAAAAAGGGACAGGAGTTTGCAGGCTCGGCGGCACGCATGGCGCCGGGCATTGCGGCGAACATGGCGCTGCCGGGCGCAAGCCTTGCGATGATCTACGGGGACAGTGCGAAAAGCGGCGTAAATGAAGCGCAGAGGGAGGGCGCGACGCTCGACCAGGCGATGCTTTACGGCACGGGCGCGGGTCTTACCGAACTTGGCACGGAAAAGATGTTCAGCGGCATTCCGGGCATGGGCGAGGGCGTTATCAAGACCGGAAACGGCATTCTCGGACGCGCGGCGGATATTCTGGGCGAGGGCGCAGAGGAAGCGGCGAGCACGTTCATCAATCCCTATCTCAAGCGGGCAACTTACAACCCGAACGCGCAGAACGCGACGGCAAAGGAGCTACTCGACAGCGCAAAGGGCGGTATCGCCATGTCGGCGCTCATGCAGGGCGCAAGCGGTGCGGCAAACCGTTTTGCAGACTACCGATACGGCACGGACACGAACACGGTCTACACCTCTCCCGAGGAAGCAAACCGCGATATGGTAGACCCGGTCTATGCACTGCCGAACGGCCGGCGGCTTGCACTCCCTGAGGGCAGCACGCGCACGGCAAACACGCTGTATGCGAACGAGAACGGCGGTGTGGCGAACAATCTGCGTGCATTCAATGATGTTCAGACCCCGGATGTGCTGTACGGCAATATGCGCGGCGATTTCACAGCGTCGCAGAACAGCGGAAACGTACTGTATGCAGGTCCGAACGGACAGGTGGCGCAGAGCCTTCCGACCGGGTATCTGCCGGAGGGACGCAGCACCAAGACCAGGATCGCGGCGCGCGGCGAGACGAGAACCATCCCGTTGATGGACGAGTTCGAGACCAACGGCGGACTTTACCGCGGGGAAATGGAGTGGGCAAAGCTGCTCATCGACAACTCCAACGAGACCGGCGTTCCGATCAAGACGTATATCGAGGCGCTTGTAGACCCGGCGGAAAAGAAGATGGGCGCGGCGCTCGAAGCTGCGGAACAGTACGTGAAGGACTACAAGAAGCAGGGCGTTTCTATCATTCAGAACGGAGACGGAACAGGATACCGCGCAAGCAATAACGAAGATTGGCACAGCCAGTTCTACAAGAAATATGGGCGTGCACCGAGGAAGTCGGACGCGGCCGACATTGCACGTGAGTTTATTCAGCACGATCTGCGTGCAGGCGGCGGCAACTGGGTATCGCCCGAGCTTGCGCGGGAATGGTCGGAAGCACAGCAGATTCGGGCTGCGTATGATGCCATCGGAGACGATGCGGTCAGCGCGGAGATCACACCGGAAGGCCTCAAGGTTATGAACGGCACTCGTGCACGCACAGAGGACATCCGCGAGACGAACGCGGGACGGAACGCGATTGTCTCCCCGGCAGAGATCAACAACACGGCACAGCCGCTTGACCTCAATGCGGCACAGGGCGTACAGCAGGGCGCAGTGCAGACCAATCCGCCGCTGCGGGACATTAACCCGAAACTCCGCACGGCGGCACAGGCGGCGCAGGAGAGTGCGCAGAATGCCCCGGCGGAAATTACACAGCCGATGCAGGGGAACACACAGGGCGCGGCTCTGGGGGCACAGCAGACCGCACAGGCGAACGACATTAACCCGACGCTGAAAAAGGCGGGGGTAAATGCGGAAAGTTCGGTGGGCGCGGCGGAAACCGGTTTTGACCCGTATTCCAAGATGGTCAATGATTACGGCGCGATTGAACCGGGCATGAACCCGGCGCGCACGATTGACGTTCCGCAGAGTACGAACGGCACGGACAGGGTAAGCAATGTTGCAAGGACGATCATGGAAAGCGGCGTGACACCGGACAGCCTCATTCCGGCACTGGAGAACCATGTTGCGGAAGGTTTGTTTTCGCATGATGTGAAGTCGCTGAAAAAAACACTCAGCGGTGCGACGAAAACCATTCAGAAGAAGGGATGGCAGGGCGCGTTTGACCAGTGGGAGGAAGTGACGGACGGCCGCAGAGCGGTTACGGACGATGATATTGCACTCGGTCAGATGATGTACACGGCGGCGGTCGAAGCGGGCGACACGCAGACGGCAATGAAGCTCGCGGGTGATCTTGCGGTACAGGGTACAGCGCTCGGACGCGGTGTAAATGCGTTTAAGCTGCTCAAAAAGACCACGCCGGAAGGCCAGCTTTACTACTTGCAGAAAGCTGTACAGAAGATTCAGCAGGAGTATAAGTCTCGGTTTGATAAGCAGGTGGGCAAGGCTGCGAAAAAGCAGGGTGTTCCGGCGGAAGATATTGCGGGCCAGTACGGCCTTAAACTGAACGAGAATCTGGTGCAGGAGTTTCTGAACGCGGAGACGGACGAAGCAAGAACGAAAGTCGTAGACAAGATTTACAATGATGTTGCGCAGCAGATTCCCAAGACGGCAGGCGACAGGCTGAACGCATGGCGCTATTTTGCGATGCTCGGCAATCCGAGAACACATATCCGCAACATTATGGGCAACGTAGCCTCTGCGGCGGCGCTCGATACCAGTCACAAGGTTTCGGCAGTCGGACAGAAGTTTTTGCCACAGGAAAAGCGAACCCGTGCGCTGCATACGAGCAAGGCCGCGAAGCAGTTTGCCAAGGCGGACTATGCAAACGTCGAGGCGGAACTCAGCGGCAATGCCTACAAAACCGAAATGAGCGAAATCAAGCAGCGGCAGAAACTGTTTCCGAAGCCACTGCAAAAGGTGATGGACGCGAACACATGGGCGCTTGACGCGGAAGATCAGGTTTTTAAGAAGAAATCCTACATTGACAGCATGGGCAACTTCCTGACGGCGCGCGGCTGGGACGTGAACAATCTGACGGAAGCGCAGTTGAACGAGGCGCGTCAGCACGCGATTCAGGACGCGAAGATCGCAACGTTTCAGGATGCGTCTAAGCTGGCGGACACGCTCAGCCAACTGGAAAAGAAGAACAAGGCAACAGAAGTTATTATCGGCTCGCTTGTGCCGTTCAAGCGCACGCCAATCAACGTTGCAAAGCGCTCGTTTGAGCTGTCGCCGGTCGGTCTGCTGAAAGCAATCACCTATGACGCGGTGCAGGTCAAGAAGGGCAACATGGACGCAACCAAGATGATCGACCACATCGGACAGGGTCTTACCGGTTCAAGCGTTGCGGCGCTCGGCGCGTTCCTTGCAGCGCAGGGCATTTTCTCGGCAGGCTCGAGCGACGACGACAAGGAAGCAAACCTTGACGCGGGCATGGGTCAGCAGGAGTATGCAATCAACCTGTTCGGCAAGTCGTACACGATTGACTGGGCGTCTCCGGCTGTTGTGCCGCTTGCGATGGGCGGCGAACTGTATGAAGCACTGCACCAGAAGTACGACGATGACGAGACGGCCTTCAATCAGGCAATGGCAACGGTCAGCCGTATGTTCGACCCGATGCTCAACATGACGATGCTGTCCGGCATTGGCTCGACGGTTTCGAGCGCGGCATACAACAAGAGCAATCCGCTGTTTGGCATTGCAAGCAACGTTGCAACCAACTTTGGCGGTCAGTTCGTGCCGACGCTGTTCGGTCAGATTGCGCGGACGGTGGACAACACGCGCAGAACCACCTATGCAGACAAGAACAGTCCTGTTCCGTCGAGCGTGCAGAAGTTCTTGCAGCGTCAGGCGAACAAAATTCCGGGACTGTCGCAGAATCAGCCTGCATATACGGATGTATGGGGCAGAGAACAGAAGAACGGACCGGACAACGTGTTTGCGCGCGCAGCGTACAACTTCCTCTCGCCGGGCTATCTGGCAGATGCAAAGAGCACACAGACCGAAAAGGCGCTCAAGGAGCTGTATCAGGCAACCGGCGACAACTCTGTATTGCCAAGCAAGCCGCAGAAGTATTACAAGACTGAGGACGGCACAAAGAAGTTCCTCACTGCGCAGGAGTATTCCGCGCTGACAAGCGAGGGCGGCAAGATCGCACTGGATGCGCTCGGCAAACTGACAAAATCCGAGGCGTACAAGGGCATGACCAACGACGAGAAGATCGAGGCGGTATCCGATGTGTACAAGTACGCAAAGGCAGTCGCGGCAAACAAGACCTACGGCAAGGAGCTTGAGGGCACGATTCAGACCGTCAAGGACAGCGGCATTGAGCCGGGTCTTTACTACGCCTACAAGGAGATGGAGGACAGTTATAACGACAGCATGGAAAGCTGGGAAGCGCGAGACCAGACGTTTAACTCCATCAAGAGCGACAAGTCGCTTTCTGAGCAGGAGAAGAACAGCCTGTATCACACGCTGCTTATCAAGGGTACATCTGACAGCCAGTGGAAGAAGTACCAGGAGATCAGCGGCAAGGTGACGGCTGAGGAATACGTCGATGCGATGATTCAGAAACAGGCTATCACCAAGGAGGGCGAGACCATCGAGAAGGGACGCGCGGCGGCTGAGGCGACCGAGTTCTCTTATTACCTCGATGCAAAGGGTTACACCGGCGCAAAGAGGGAAGCGCTCGAAAACACGTTCAAGTTCTATTCCATGGTCAAGGCGGACCCGGCAAACTATACGTTTGACATGATTCGCGAGAACGGCGGCACAAAGGAAAAAGCCGCTATCGGAGAAGTGGAAAGCGCCGGTATCAGCGCGGCACAGTACGCGCAGATTAAGTCTGCGGCAAGCGGTGTTACCTATGAAAAGGGCAAATCCGGTGCAAAGCTGGCGGCAGTTGCAAAGGTGGTCAGCCAGAATACGGCGAACTACAATGAGTATGCGGCAGTTATGCATGCGCTCGGCTACAAAAAGATCGACGGACATTACACCGGCGGCGGCAAACTGCCCGAGGACAAGGGCTCAAGCACCGGCATTTCCGTCAACCGCGCAACTGGTTTCAGCAACCCGACGAAGGTTTCCGACGCGGTTATCACGAGCGGCTACGGCAGCAGAAGTGCACCTACGACGAACAAGGGCAAGGGAAGCAAACAGCACGACGGTATCGACATCGGCGGCAGTGTGAACGGACAGGCGGCGGACAGTATCGGCGGCGGCAAGGTTACTGAGGTCGGCTACGATGAGAACGGCTACGGCAACTATGTTGTGGTAGATCACGGCAACGGCTACACCTCGCTCTATGGCCACTTGCAGAAGGCGACGGTTAAACAGGGCGACACGATCAGTGCCGGCCAACAGGTCGGCGTCATCGGCTCGACTGGCAACAGCTCCGGCCCGCATCTTCATTTGAGAGTGCATAAAAACGGACAGAGCATTGACCCGAGGACGGTTATTCCGGGGTATGGCGGATAAGAGAAGGGAGGGCGTTTGCCCTCCCTTTCTTTCTTGCGGTGAGTGTGGGAGTGTGTTACAATAAACAAAGCAGCGTGGGAGCATATGTGGGAGTTCCTAAAACACGATAGCGAAATCGTCAGATATAGCGTTATATTTTACGCTTAGTCCTCTGCCTTACAAGCAGAGGGTCAGCGGTTCGAGCCCGTTAACTTCCACCAACAAGCACTTACGAATGTAAGTGCTTTTCTTTTTCTTTATTGCAGCCGGACTCGTCATCTGCCAACCGGTAGAGGGTCACAGGTTCGAGCCCTGTAACGCCTACCAAACAAAAGAAATCCGAACCTTTTATCAAACGGTGAGGGGTTCGGATTTACTGTTATTTTTGTGAAAAAGTCAAAACTGAAAAAACCGGGAGGACTGCTGGCTGCGGCAATCCTCCCGGTTTTTTGTGCAAATGCACTGTCCAAGGCTGCGTTTCCTACTTTCCGATCGGCAAACGCCCTTTTTATACTATCCCCCGCATTGCGTTTTTACTCTCTGCGACTGCTGCGGGATAACGGCAGCAATCCTTAATTCCTTATAAACAGAATTGAATTTCAGACTTTACTTTGTAACGGGTGTAACATCGCGATTTCTGAATTTGAAAAAAACTGAAAATTATTGTTGACAGGAGGGGGAGTGCTGTGGTATCCTATTAAAGCTGTCGCTGAGAGGCGCGGCGGTCGAACGGAAAGGCGGCTTGAAAAGAACGAAAAAAGTTCTTGACAAACGGGTTTCGGTTTGATATAA
>ERZ773169.855-NODE-855-length-32057-cov-20.285670_pt1 | contig 32057 bp, 27 predicted proteins | sample MGYA00580536_ERZ773169 | MGnify/ENA primary metagenome ERZ773169 (study PRJEB29015, sample SAMEA2737814) | human gut metagenome | biome: human gut; feature: human-associated habitat; material: faeces | place: China | collected 2012 ... | reverse complement strand
AGTAGGGCACCTTGGCGGGGTCGCAGGTCTTCAGGCAGCGGGCACAGTGCCGGGGAGGGAAGCGGGTCCCCTCTGCCAGCGCCTGCACCAGCGGGGTGTTCAGTGCACGGCCCGGCATTCCCACCGGGCTGTGGATGATCCGCACATCTTCGGGCCGGGCGTTCAGCAGAACGTCCTTGTAGCCCTGGGATGCGTCACACTCGTAGGTGGTGATAAAGCGGGTGGCAAGCTGTACGCCTGCAGCGCCCATTGCGGTAAAGTGGGCCATGTCGGCACCGGTGTACACGCCGCCTGCCACAAACACGGGGATGCTGTGGCCAAACTGTGCTTCAAAGGGCTTTACCTCGGCCAGCACCTCAGGCAGGATGTCGTCGAGGGTCTGGCATTTGCCTGCCAGCAGGTCATCTTCGGCAAAGCCGAGGTGTCCGCCTGCCTTGCAGCCTTCGATCACCACAAAATCAGCGGTGCGGCCAAACTCTTTGGCCCAGCGGCGCAGGATGAGCTTTGCGGCCCGTCCGCTGGAAACGATGGGCGCAATGGCAACATCCGTTGTGCCCACGATGCCGGGCAGCTCCAACGGCAGGCCTGCGCCGGACACCACCGCGTCTACGCCCGCTTCCACAGCAGTGCGGATCGCGGCCGCATAATCCTGCGTTGCCACCATGGCGTTGATGGCTACCATACCGGCACCCTTTGCGATCTCCTTCGCCTTCCGGATCTCGGCGGTCAGGGCACGGTGATTGGCGCTTGCCGGGTCGCGGGCAAAGTCCGGCTCCCGGTAGCCTGCATCGGCGGTGGAGATGCACCCCATGCCGCCGCAGGCTGCAACAGCACCGGCCAGCCCGCCGAGGGAAACGCCCACACCCATGCCGCCCTGTAAGATGGGCACAGACAGGGCCTTTCTGCCGAGGGTCAGCATTCGGTGTTCAGCGCGGCAATGCGCTGCCTCCCGCCGTCCCACAGGTCTGCAAGAATATCCGCCACAGGGCGCACCTCGTGCAGCATGCCTGCCACCTGACCGGCCATCAGGCTTCCGGTGGTGGTGTCGCCCTCAAACACGGCGCGGCGCAGGCTGCCAAGGGTGTACTTTTCCAGCTCCATCTTGTCGGCACCGGCGTTCTCCTGCCGGACATATTCGCGGCTCATGCGGTTTTTCAGCACCCGCACCGGCGCACCCACGCTGCGGCCGGTCACGATGGTATCGCTGTCCTTGGCCTTGAGCAGGGCGGCTTTGTAGTTGGGGTGGATGGGGCATTCCTCGCTTGCCAGCAGGCAGGTGCCCACCTGCACGCCGCAGGCGCCCAGAGCCAGAGCTGCTGCCAGCTGACGGCCATCGGCGATGCCGCCTGCCGCAATGACCGGAATGCTGACCGCATCCACCACCTGCGGCACCAGCGCCATGGTGGTCATTTCGCCCACATGGCCGCCGCTCTCGGTGCCTTCAGCGATGACGGCGTCGATGCCCAGCGGTTCCAGATGCTTTGCCAGCACCGCAGCTGCCACCACCGGGATCACCTTGATGCCGGCAGCTTTCCACATAGGCACGTATTTGCCCGGGTTGCCTGCACCGGTGGTCACAACGGACACGCCTTCGTCCACCACGATCTGCGCAAAAACATCTGCCTGCGGATGCATGAGCATGATGTTCACGCCGAAAGGTTTGTCGGTCAACTGCTTGCAGCGGCGGATGTTCTGGCGCAGGGTGTCGGCATCCATGCCGCCCGCACCGATGATGCCCAGTGCTCCCGCATTGGAGCAGGCAGCGGCAAACTCGCCGGTGGCGATGTTGGCCATGCCGCCCTGAATGATGGGGTATTTTGTGCCTAGAATTTCATTTAAAAGTTTCATTGAAAACCCTCTCAGTCAATGCCGTAAGGCATTGCCAGCTCCCCCGAAGGGGGAGCTTTTTTCTGCTTTTCTGTCAGCTAGACCTTCTCTTGGAAAGCACGCTGACCCTACCCGCCCATAAAGCTCCCCCTTTGGGGGAGCTGGCGCGTCAGCGCCTGAGAGGGTCATATTCCACGATCATTCCGCCCCATGTCAGGCCGCCGCCAAAGCCGATGCAGGCCAGCAGCTGGCCCGGCTTCAGCTGCCCGCTCTCGGCCAGCTCGTTGAGGGCGACCGGGATGCTGGCGGCGCTGGTGTTGCCGTGGCGCTCCATGTTCTTGTAGAACTTTGCCGGGTCGGCCTTCAGCGCCCGCACGCAGTGGTCGATGATGCGGCTGTTGGCCTGATGACAGACCACCCAGTCCAGCTCATCCAGTGTTTTGCCGGTTTCTTCCAGCACAGCGTGCAGACATCTGGGCAGAGCATCCACTGCAAAGCGGAACACCGCTTTGCCATCCATCGTGATGGGGGCAGAGCCTTCGCGGCTGGGCCCGCCGGCGTGAATGGCGGCATCGCCCCGGGCACCCAGTGTTACGGCAAAGGGCACGGAGGCTGCAGTCAGCTCAAAGACGGCTGCACCGGCCCCATCGCCGAACAATACGCAGGTGGAACGGTCGGTTGGGTCTATCAGGCGGGAGAGAGCTTCACAGCCCACCACAAGGGCATACCGCCCGCCCATCGTTGCCAGCAGCCCGCGTGCCACGGCGGTGCCATACAAAAAGCCGGAGCAGGCCGCGTTCACGTCCAGCGCCGGGCAGTTTTCCGGCAGGCTCAGTGCTGCCTGGATCTGGCAGGCAACGCTGGGGGTCGCATCCGGTGCCGAAAGGGTGGCACAGATGCAACAGCCGATGTCTGCCGGGGCAAGGCCGCTGCGGCTGAGCGCCTGCTTTGCGGCAGCAATGGCAAGGGTGGCAGCGGATTCGTTCTCGCCGCACCAGTGCCGGGCACGGATGCCGGTGCGGGTGGTGATCCACTCGTCGCTGGTGTCCACCATGCGGCTCAGATCTTCGTTCGTGACAGTCCGGCCGGGCAGTGCCCCGCCGGTGGCTATCAAGCGCAAAGCAGCGTTCATGGGTTCCTCGTTTCTCCGATCTGACGGTATTTTTTATAGCGCTGATCGGCCAGCGCCCGGCCGCTCATGCGGCACAGCTCTCTCAGGTTTGCACGCAGAGCTTCGTCCAGCGTCTCAAACAGGGCGGCATGGCCGCGCTGTGCGCCGCCCACCGGCTCCGGGATCACCTGTTCCACAATGCCGCCGCGGTACAGATCCTGCGCCGTCAGCTTCATCATCTCACAGGCTTCGCCGCTGCGGGAAGAATCTTTCCACAGGATGCTGGCAAAACCCTCGGGGCTGAGGACAGAGTAGACGGCGTTTTCCAGCATGAGGATGCGGTTTGCCACACCCAGAGCCAGCGCGCCGCCGGAAGAGCCTTCGCCGGTAACGACGGCGATGACCGGCACAGTCAGGCCGCTCATTTCCATCAGGTTCCGTGCGATCGCTTCGCCCTGACCACGCTCCTCGGCGTCCTTTCCGGGGTAAGCGCCCGGGGTGTCGATAAAGGTGATGATGGGGCGGCCGAACTTTTCCGCCTGTTTCATCAGGCGCAGAGCCTTGCGGTAGCCCTCCGGCCCCGGCATACCAAAGTTGCAGGCCAGATTTTCTTCCAGCGTAGCACCCTTCCGGTGGCCGATGACCGTCACCGGCAATCCGTGAAAACGGGCGATGCCGCCCAGAATGGCAGGGTCTTCCTTGCACTGACGGTCGCCGCGCTGCTCAAAGAAATCGGTGAACAATGCGTTCACGATCTCATCGATGTGGGGGCGTTCCGGATGCCGGGCCAGAAACACCCGGTCCTCAGCGGTCAGCGGGCCGCAGGTGCGCAGGATCTCGTCCTCCTCCACGGCCAGCTCAGCCAGTTCGGACGCATGAGCCGTGATGGCTTCCATGTCATTGCCGCGGCCCTTCAGCGCGGCGATCTGGGCGTCCAGCGGAGCCAGCTGTTCCAGAATTTCTTTGATCATTCGTGCTTTCCTCCTGTGTGGAGCTGTAAGATCTGGATCAGGGTATCCCGCAGCTGGCTGCGGGGGATCACCTGATCCACAAAGCCGTGCTCCATCTGGAACTCGCTGCGCTGGAATCCGGCAGGCAGCTTTTCGCCGATGGTCTGTTCAATGACCCGGGGCCCGGCAAAACCGATCAGCGCACCGGGCTCTGCCAGCATGATGTCGCCAAGGCTGGCAAAGCTGGCGGTCACGCCGCCGGTGGTGGGATGGGTGAGCACACTGATGTACAACCCGCCCTTTGCGGAGAATCGCTGGATGGCGGCGCTGGTCTTGGCCATCTGCATCAGGCTGAAAATGCCCTCCTGCATCCGCGCACCGCCGCTGGCTGAAAAGATGACCAGCGGGAGCCGCTTGGCGGCGGCGTATTCCACTGCACGGGTGATCTTTTCGCCCACAGCAGTGCTCATGCTGCCCATGAAAAAGCGGCTGTCCAGCACGGCTGCCACGCAGGCCACCCCGCCGATGCGGCCGGTGGCTGTGACAGCGGCTTCGCGCAGGCCGGTCTTGTTCTGGGCGGCAGCAAGCTTCTCGCTGTAGTCCGGAAAGCTGAGCACATCCTGCGGAGGCAGGTCTGCATCCAGTTCCCGGAAGCTGCCGTGATCCAATACCAGACTCAGCCGGTAGTATCCGCCGATGGGCATGTGATAGCCGCAGTTGGGGCAGACGAAAAGGCTTTTGGTCCACAGGGTGCGTGCTGCACGGCGGCCGCACTGCTTGCACTCCACGAACTGGGGCTCGTGCCAGACGGCCCCGGCGTCCCGCTTGGCTTTCAGCTGGAAGGTGCGCTCCCGCATCCGGCCGGGGAACAGATCTCGGATATCGTTCATCGCTTTTTGCCTCAGACGTGTGCGGTGATGTAGTTGAAGATGTCGCCCACGGTCTTGAGCTTTGCCAGCTCCTCGTCCGGGATGGACACGCCGCAGGCATCCTCCAGAGCCATGTTCAGCTCCACAGCGTCCAGACTGTCAGCCTCCAGATCCTCGGTCAGGCTGGCCTCCATCGTGACCTTGTCCTCGTCGCAGTTCAGGGTATCGACAACGATCTTCTTCATTTCTTCAAACGTCATGGTAGTAGTCTCCTTTGTTTTGTTAAGTTTGTATTTTTAACTAAATATTTTGATGTTTCTTGCGAACACGACTATTATAGCCGAACTGTTGGATAAGTCAAGAATAATAGTTAAAATAATTTATCTTTTACAATTTTGACACAGTTCTCTTCCTTTTTATAAAGAGGGCGGCGGAACACGGAGATCGATCTTCCACACAAAGGCTTTCGCTCCGGGTTCGGCTGCAAAAGCTGATTTCCGTGAGGGGGGCAGACCCCCCTCTTTTCTGTTTTGGCGAAGCGTGGTACAATAAAAGCAGATCATGGCCCTTGGTCGGCCTGTTGGAGGAGAGCGCAAAACGATGAACGATCTTGGCGGCAAGGCATACTATCATCTGCCCGGCCTGTTTGAATTTTATGAGCTGTACCGTGTGTTTCTGCCCCTGTTCCGGGAGCACCGCGCGTATTTCTACGACTGGTGCGAGATCGGTTCCATCTACGGAGCCCCGGCAGACTGCATCTGGGGCGGGGGCCGTGCAGGCTTTGGCGACCAGAGCGCAAAAGAGGTGCGGGCGCTGCTGCGGGAGTACGGCATCTCTGCCCGGCTCACCTTCAGCAATTCACTGCTGCAGAAGGAGCACCTGCGCGACCCGAAATGCAATGCCCTGTGTGCGCTGTTTGAAGCGGGCAGCGGCGTGCAGAATGGGGTCATCGTACACTCGGAGCTGCTGCTGGAGTACCTGAAAGCGCGGTACCCGGGTTTTTACTTTGTGTCCTCCACCACCAAGGTCCTGACGGAGTTTGCCCAGCTGCGCAGGGAACTGGAACGGGAGGAGTTCCGCTTTGTGGTGCCGGATTTCCGGCTGAACAAAGCGTTTGACCAGCTCAAAGGACTGCCGCAGCCCCAGAAGGATAAGGTGGAATTTCTCTGCAATGAGTGCTGCTGGCCCGGCTGCAAAGACCGGAAGCTGTGCTATGAGACCGTCAGCCGCAAAAACCTTGGCGAAGCCTGCCCGGAGCACGTATGTACCGCACCCGATGCACAGGAGGGCTACCGCTTTTCCAGAGCAATGCAGAGCCCGGCGTTTATCGGGACGGAGGAGATCTGCAGGACCTACCTGCCCATGGGCTTTTCCCATTTCAAGATCGAAGGCAGAGGCCTTGGCAGCGCGCTGATCCTGGAATTTCTGCTGTACTACATGACAAAGCCGGAATATCAGCTGCAGGTGCGGGAAGCGATCTATCTGGACAGTATGCTGGATCTGTTCTGAGCTAAAGCGGCGGAAAAATATGCGCAGCGGCTTTTCTTCAGTGCAGTGATGTGCTATAATGAGCGCAGAAAACCGAACAAACAGGAGGGAACACGAGCATGGAATTTACAGAAGTAGTCCGGAACCGGTATTCCTGCAAAAATTTTGATGCAGGCAAGGCGGTGGACGCCGCAAAGCTGACCGAGATCCTGGAGGCAGGCCGCGTGGCACCGACTGCCAAGAATTTTCAGGAGCAGAAGATCTATGTGATCCAGTCGGCAGAGGGGCTTGCAAAGATCGACAAGGCAACGCCCTGCCGCTACAATGCACCCACCTGTCTGGTGGTGGCGTTTGACCGTACCAATGTGTTCACCTACCCCGGCGGCAGGCGGGACTCCGGTGTGGAGGATGCCACCATCGTGGCCACCCACATGATCCTGGCCGCTGCCAATGCAGGCGTGGACAGCTGCTGGGTCAACTTTTTTGATCCGGAGCAGCTGGCAAAAGAGCTGGGCCTGCCCGAAAATGAAGAGATCCTGATGATCATGGATCTGGGCCATGCCGCACCGGGCGCTGTGCCGCTGCCGAACCATGGCTCCCGCAAGCCACTTGCGGATACGGTAGCATATCTGTGATTGGATAATACAATACCGGCAGGGCCTTCTGATACGGGCTCTGCCGGTATTTTTCTGCAGGACAAAAAAGAAAGCCTCCATGCGGTTGAACATGGAGGCTTTCTCTTTTTATAAACTATGGACCTGGAGGGAGTCGAACCCTTGACCTTTCGGATGCGAACCGAACGCTCATCCCAACTGAGCTACAGGCCCATATGATGACGCTGTTAGTGTAACTCTGTTCGGATGATTTGTCAAGAGAATTATGTGCTGTTTCAGCGGCGGCCCAGCTGCCAGAAGGCCACAGCACTGGCGGCGGCAACGTTCAGCGAGTCCACGCCGTGGGACATGGGAATCTTCACGGTGTGGTCGCAGGCGGCAATGGTGCTGGGGGCAAGGCCATCGCCCTCGGTGCCCAGAACGATGGCGAGCTTGGGCTCAGCAGCAAGGGCGGCATCATCGATGCTCACGGAACGGTCGCTCAGGGCCATGGCGGCAGTCCGGAAGCCCAGAGCGTGCAGCTGTGCGATGCCGTTCTCCGGCCAGTCGGCAGGGGACGCACCGATCTGTGCCCATGGCACCTGAAACACGGTGCCCATGCTCACGCGCACCGCCCGGCGGCACAGGGGGTCGCAGCAGGAGGGGGTGATGAGCACCGCGTCCATATTCAGCGCGGCGGCACTGCGGAAGATGGCCCCCACATTGGTGGAGTCCACAATGCCTTCCAGCACGGCCACCCGGCGCGCATTGCGGCAGACCTCTTCCACACTGCGGGGCAGCGGACGGCGGAACGCGCACAGCACACCCCGGGTCAGCTCAAAGCCGGTCAGGCTGGCCAGCGTGTCACGGTCAGCGGTGTACACCGGCGCATCGCCGCAGCGGGTCAGGATCTCTGCCGCAGGGCCGGTGATCTGTCGGCGCTCCATGAGCAGGGAGAGCGGCGTGTACCCGGCATCCAGTGCGCGGGCGATCACCTTGGGGCTTTCGGCAATGAAGATACCTTTTTCCGGCTCCAGACGGCTGCGCAGCTGCGCCTGCGTCAGGCGGGCGTAGATGTCTAGCTCCGGCGCGGAAAGGTCGGTGATCTCAATGATATTCGGCATAAGGAAATCTCCTTTGGAAAAGCTTTTTTCTTATTCTAGCACAACCCGGGCGGGAATGCAAAACTCCATACCCAAAACAGGCCGGCATCCCACGCGGGGACACCGGCCTGCAAGGAAAAATTTATTCGGAGCGCAGTGCGGTAACGGGGTTGCACTTGGCTGCGCTGCGGGCGGGGAGCAGGCCGCCGAGGATGGTAAGCAGGGTGGCCAGTACGATCAGGATCAATGCGGCCTTGGGCGGCAGCACGGCAGTGACGCTGTTGGTACCGGCAATGGAATGGATGAGCATGTTGCCGGGGATCAGCAGCAGCAGGCACAGGCCCACGCCGATCACGCCGGAGCACAGACCGATGATGAAGGTCTCGGCGTTGAACACCTGCGAGACATTGTGCTTGGAAGCACCAATGGCACGCAGAATGCCGATTTCCTTGCGGCGCTCCAGCACGCTGATATAGGTGATGACGCCGATCATGATGGAGGAGACCACCAGCGAGATGGCCACAAAGGCCACCAGTACGTTGCTGACCATGCCCACGATCTTGGTCACGGCGCTCATCAGGGTGCCGACCGTGTCGGAGAAAACGATCACCTTGTCGTCCTGTCCCTGCTCGCGCATGGAGGCGTTGTAGGCGTTCAGGTTTTCCACGATGCGGTTCTTGGCCTCAAAGCTGTTGGGATAGATCCAGATGGCTCCGGGCGATGCGTAATCAGAGTAGCCCAGCGAGCCCAGTACGCTGTTGTAGGTGGTGGAGCCGGACTGCAGGTTCAGCTTGACCAGATCCACCAGATCGTCGGTGCTCATGTTCAGTCGCACGGCATTCTGGAACACCGCAGCGTCGATCTGCAGTGCGTCCTCCACCTGACTGCTGAGCTTGGAAATGTTCTTCTGGATCGCGGTCTGCAGCTGCTGGCTGAACTGCGTAGTCAGCTGGCGCATCAGCTGCTGCATCACGGTGCCGATCTGAGCCTGAATGGCGGCAGTGAGCTTTTCCTGCAAGGCTTCGCCCAGCTTCTGGGTGAGCTGCTGGGAATAGCTTTCCAGATAGCGGGCCATGATGCCCTGCAGGTTCTGCTGCAGCGAAGCAGTGAACTGATCCTGCAGGCCGGAGGTATCCAGCAGGCTGCCCATGGACTCGGCAAGAATCTGCTTGAATATGTCGCTCTCCATATAGGAAGAGAAACCGATCTTGTCCAGATTCAGGATGCCGTTGCCGATGATGTAGCGCTTGTAGCCGTTCATGACGTTCTTCATCAGTTCCTGCAGCGCATCCTGCGAAATGGACATGTCCATATCCGCGAACAGCTGGCTCAGATCCAGCGAATCCATCTCCGGCAGCTGCACATCGCTCAGGTCGATGTCGCTCAGGTCAAGATCGTTCATATCCAGCTGGAAGGAGGACGGATCGATGATGGACGCAAGGTCGAAGGAGCCGTTCGTCAAATTGAACGCGCCGCTCAGGTCAAACTGCAGCTTGCTGGCGTCGAACTGGAAGGCATCCTTCAGCGCATCGGTGTCCACAGAGAACAGGGAGGAAAAATCAAGGCTGCTCTTGTCCTGCTGCTCCGTGTCAAAGGGTTCACCGGTGAGCACGTTGGTATCCGGGTGGGCAAGCTGCTGCTTTACGACCTCGCTCTCGGCGGCATGGTCGATGGCGTAATAGGTCAGCGCATGGGAATAGGCAACGCCGGTGGGCAGGATGGTGGAGCTGGCGTCCGGCTTGGGCTGGACGACGCCCACGATGGTCAGATCCGGGCTGTCGGCAACGGCCTGTTCCATGAAGGCTTCATCGCCGGACTGGTTGCGCCAGATCTGACGTTCCTCGTCATAGGCATAAAGGTCGGAAAGGGTCAGTATCTTGAACTTCAGCCCCACAAAGGTTTCGTAGGGATAGGTGCTGTAACCGGTGGGCGCAGGAGTGTTTTTGTCTCTGGAATATGCTTCCAGAAAACGCAGCATCACGTTTTCATCCTCAATGCCCATCAGGTAAAGCGCATAGTCGCTGACACTGCCGTCTGCGTTCAGCACCAGAATGGCTTCGTTGGCACCATTCGGCCAGCGGCCTGCCTTGACGTCGTACTGGTTCTCGTACAGAGAAGGTGCCTCGGCCATTTCGGTGAACACATTCTGGTTGGTCATGGAGGAGACGATACCGGCAGCAGAGGCGGTGTTGCTCAGGGAAGAGATGGTGCTGTCCGGATACACCTGACGCACGGTGCCGTCCTTATTCTGGCGGTAGATGAGCGGGTAGGAGCCGTAGGTGTACTCGATGGAAGCAGCGTCCTCCGGGATAGGGCAGTCCGGGCTGTCCAGATAGGCTTTCAGGGAGGCAAGGTCGTTGGAATTGGAGGTGTCCTCGGTCAGCTGGGAAAGCAGCTCCCGCACTGTGACCATTCCCTCCGGGGCGGAAGAGGACGATACACTGCCGACGCCGGTGGTATCGGCAACGGCAGTGGTATAACTCTCCGGGTTCAGCAGGGCGGCAAGGTCAATGCCGTTATAGGTGATCTGCAGCGGATACTCCGAAAGGGTGGAACGCTCCATGTCCTGGATATAATTGCTCACACCGGCCGAGAGTGAGAGGATCAGCGCGATGCCGATGATGCCGATGGAACCGGCAAATGCGGTGAGCAGGGTGCGGGCCTTTTTGGTGAGCAGATTGTTGAAGCTCAGGGAAAGGGCCGTCAGCAAAGACATGGAGGAATGGCCCAGATTCCTGTGCACCGGCGGGGCCAGCACGGCATCGTCCGGCAGGAAGGGGGCCGTGTCGGACTGGATGATGCCGTCGCGCAGACGGACGATGCGGGTGGCATACCGTTCGGCCAGCTCCGGGTTGTGGGTGACCATGACCACAAGGCGGTCTTTGGCCACCTCCTTTAGCAGCTCCATGACCTGAATGCTGGTCTCGCTGTCCAGTGCACCGGTGGGCTCGTCCGCCAGCAGGATATCGGGATTGTTCACCAGAGCGCGGGCAATGGCCACACGCTGCATCTGACCGCCGGACATCTCGCTGGGATGCTTGTGCAGCTGGTCTCCCAGACCCACCTGTTCCAGTGCCTTGGCGGCCCGGCTGCGGCGCTCCGCACCCGAAATGCCGGAAATGGTCAGTGCCAGCTCCACGTTGGAGAGCACCGTCTGGTGGGGAATCAGATTGTAGCTCTGGAACACAAAACCAATGGTGTGGTTGCGGTAGGAGTCCCAGTCGCGGTCGGTGTATTTTTTGGTGGAAACACCGTTGATGATCAGATCACCGCTGTCGTAGCGGTCCAGGCCGCCGATGATGTTCAGCAGGGTGGTCTTGCCGGAACCGCTGGGGCCGAGAATGGCAACAAATTCATTGTCCCGCAGGTTCAGGCTGACGTCATCCAGTGCTTTCTGGACCAGATCGCCGGTCTTGTATTCTTTTTTGATGTGTTTGAGTTGGAGCATGTGCAAGCCTTTCCGGCCGCTCCCCACAGGAACGGTGCCGCTCTTTCCAATGAACTATCAAAAGCTGCGCTCTGCGCAGAATGTCATACCCTTTCATTTTACCGTAATAATATGAAAAAACTGTGTATAACCGGGTGAGAATTTCTGCGGAATGGATAAAATTATGTGCTGTTGGCAGAGACTGGCTGTCCAAAACGGGAAAAGACCGGGAAAATGAGTCGAAAAGTTGAATTTGCGTCGCATTCGTGCTATTTTAAGAGCAGGAGATGCCGCTGAAAAAGCAAAAAGCGGCATGGCCGGGCCGGACAAAAGCGACCAGATGCTAAAAACCGTGGTAAATGCTGGTCAAAATGGACATGCGTTGTAAAAAAGTTGTAAAAAATAAAGTATGGCGTAAAAATGCAGCCTGATGAAAATAGACACTTCTTCGGGGTTGTACCACTTCCTTTTTGCTCCTTAAAATATACTCGGAAAAGCTTTTACAGCAAAACAGGAAAAACAGGGAATACAGTAAAATACTGCGGAACCCTGTAGCAAGGAGGAAGAATTATGGAACGTACATTTTCACCTATGATCCGTCAGTTTTCGGCAATTGACGGACTGCAGAAGGCGTATACGCTGGTGTATTCGATGGATGCAGACGACGAAAGCGGCTGTCGTCTGACCCTTTGCCGCACCGGGGATCGACAGTGTATGAAAAGCCGGTACATCGCGGCGGCACCAGAGTTCGGCTACCGGATCCTGCGGTATCTGTGTGAGAATGGCGTCCAGCCGGAGATCTGGCAGGATGTGGTAGAGGAACTGGCCGACACAGAACAGCTCAGGCAGAAAGGCGGCGCGTTGTGTGGAGAATGAGAACACAGACAGAACGCTGCAGATCGCCCTTGGAAGCTACGACCGCAAGGAACTGCGGGTACAAAAGAATTACATACAGGAGCAATGCGCCGGGTCAGAGTGCACCTGCTTTCAGAACGGCAGCCGCCTGCTGGAGCAGCTGCAGCAGGGCCGGAGATTCGACGCAGTGATCCTTTGCAGCCAGCTGGAAGATATGAGCGGGCTGGAACTTCTGACGGAGCTCCGCACCACGGAAGCAAGGCCCCCGGTATTGATGATCGATGAAGCCCGGCGGCAGAACAGCAGCATCCTCTGCCCGGAGTCCGGCGAAGGCCTGTGTTATGTTGGCCGTACGGAGCTCAGAAGCCTGCTGTGGGAGCTGTATCGGATGCCGGGACGGCAGAACCGGCAGATGGAACGCAGGTGTCAGGAATTGTACGAGGGCTGGGGAATCCGGCAGCCGGACATGAATAGCCGCTATCTGTCCAGCGCAGTGGGCGTGGTGTATGGCACCATCCAGAAGCTGGCGATCCGCAAGGAAATCCTGCAGGCGGTGGGCGAACAGTATGAGGTGTCGGTCTCTGCCGTGGACAGCGGGATCCGGCGCATGGTCGATCAGCTGGAAGCCAGACCCACCGCAGAATGGCTGGCGTTCAAAGAAAAAAGCGGCTTTACAGACGAAAAGCCCACGACCGGCAAATTGATCTATGCAGTCAAAAACTATCTTCAGCATCAGAAAGGCGGCTGAGCAGGAGGCTTTGGAGGCGTAAAGGTATGGAGCAAGAGTGGCAAAACGACGCGGGAGCACTGACGGCACAGGCGATCCCGCAGAAAGATGTGGAACAGGCCTGCTTCCATGCATTGGGACTGGTCGGACGCAACTGCGAATATCTGGAGCAGCACCTTGCACGGGTCGGAGCCGATGAGCAGACCCGGCAGGCTGTGAATGACATCAGCGCCGCTGCGGCACGGTTGGACCGCACGATGAACGAAGTGATGACCCTGCTGGATTTTCTGCGTGCAGAAGAGCCCCCGCAGCTTTCCCCGCTGGATCTGTGCCAGATGCTGCAGCAGATCGCAGCGCAGGCCGATATGGTGCAGGAGCAGCTGAATGTGGAGCTGACGCTGGACTATGGCGGCTTGACGTCCTGCCGTGTGATGGCCGACTGCAGCGATGCAGAGCTGCTGTGCCTGCATCTGCTCTCCAATGCGCTGCGTGCCTGCGGCACAGGCGGCAAAGTGCAGCTGACGCTGCGCCGGTGCGAGAACTTCTGGAAGCTGACCGTGCTGGATGACGGCTGCGGCCTGCCGGAAACAAGCAGAGAAGCATGGCTGGAAAACCGCCGCTGCTTTCTGGGCGGGGCCGGGCTTGGCCTGCTGCTCTGCCGCGAGTGCTGCCGCCGTATGGGCTGGGACCTGCAGGTAGAACAGCGTGCACCGGAAAAAGGCACCCGGGCCGTCGTGACCATCCCGCTGTGCGATGAACCGATGCCGGAACCGACCGTGGAATTGCGTTCGGACTGCAGCCCGGTGCGGACGCAGCAGCAATACCAGCTGCGCAATATGCTGGTGCGGGAGCTGCGCACCATGCCGGAGCGCGGCGGCACGGAAGACCTGTGAGGAACCGGTGCTGAAGCCTGCTCTATAAATAGGAAGAAGACACTGCTGCATGATAAATAGGAAGAAGATACTGCTGCATGGGAGAGCGCCTGTGCAGCAGTTTTTGTTTGCAGACTGAGCTGCAGATGCCGCCGTTTCAATCTGGACAAGTTCACAAAATGTTTAACTTTTTGCGCGGAAAATACTATTTTTTCCGTGTAAAATGAAGCACATGCATTGATTGCACCACAGAATTGGATTATAATACAGCTGTATGCGATTCAATGAATGATTCGTTACCAAACTAATTTTTGGTAAAGAAATTGCTTTGCCTTTTACCGGGGACGTCGTCTCCGGCATTTGTCCTTAGGAGGAAAACGACGTGAGAGTAGGTCTTGACATCGGCAGCACCACCATCAAGTGTGTGGTGCTGGATGAACATGATACGCTGCTGTATTCTACATACGAACGGCACTACAGCCATATTCTGGAAAAGGCGCAGGAGCTGCTGCGCCGCATCGATGCCGAGCAGATGCACGGTCAGAAGGCGCTGCTGAGCATTTCCGGTTCGGCGGGCATGGGTCTGGCCGACAGCTGCGGCGTGCCCTTTGTACAGGAGGTGTTCTCCACCCGCGTGGCGGTCAAGCGCTTTGTGCCCCAGACGGACTGTGTCATTGAGCTGGGCGGCGAGGATGCCAAGATCCTGTTCCTGACCAATGGCACCGAGGTGCGCATGAACGGCAGCTGCGCCGGCGGCACCGGTGCCTTCATCGACCAGATGGCGACTTTGCTGAAGATGGGTGCCGACGAGATGAACAAAGCGGCAGAGAATGCCCAGCGCACCTACACCATCGCCTCCCGCTGCGGCGTGTTCGCCAAAAGTGACGTGCAGCCGCTGATCAATCAGGGCGCCCGCACCGAGGACATTGCTGCCAGCATTTATAAGGCTGTGGTCAACCAGACCATTGCAGGCCTTGCACAGGGCCGTCCCATCAAGGGCAATATCCTGTATCTGGGCGGCCCGCTCACTTTCAGCAGCGTGCTGCGCAAAAGCTTTGACGAAGCGCTGAACGTGACCGGCACCTGCCCGGAGAACAGCCTGCTGTATGTGGCACTGGGTGCTGCCCTCTATGCCGACAAGTCCTTTGTTCTGTCCGAGGTGGCGGATGCGCTGGACCAGTATGCTGCCACTGCCACCTATGCCAGTGAACCGCCGCTGTTCGCCAGCAAGGAGGAATACGAGGCCTTCCACGCCCGCCACATGTCCCACAGCGTGCCCCGCGTGCCCTTCAGTGCCCAGTGCGGCCCGGTGCATATCGGCATCGACTCCGGCTCCACCACCGTCAAGCTGGTGGTGGTGGACGAGAAGAGCCAGATCCTTTACACCAACTATCAGCCCAACTTGGGCAACCCGCTGCCCCTCATCCGGGAACAGCTGCTGAAAATTTACAAGGAGCACCCGGGCCTGCAGGTGGCCAGCGTGACCACCACCGGCTACGGCGAAGACCTGGTGAAGAACGCCTTCCGCTGCGACTACGGTCTGGTGGAGACGGTGGCACACTTTACCGCCGCCAAATACTTCATGCCGGATGTGGATTTCATCATCGACATCGGCGGGCAGGATATGAAGTGCTTCAAGATCGAGGATGGAGCCATCAGCAACATCTTCCTGAACGAAGCCTGTTCCTCCGGCTGCGGCAGTTTCCTGCAGACCTTTGCGCAGGCGCTGGGCTACGATGTGAAGAAATTTGCCAGCCTTGGCCTGTTCGCAGACCGTCCGGTGGATCTGGGCAGCCGCTGCACCGTGTTCATGAACAGCTCGGTCAAGCAGGCCCAGAAGGACGGTGCCAGCATCGAAAACATCTCAGCAGGCCTGTCCATCAGCGTGGTCAAGAACGCACTGTACAAGGTCATCCGCGCTTCCAGCCCGGAAGAGCTGGGCCGCAAGATCGTGGTGCAGGGCGGTACCTTCTATAATGAAGCCGTGCTCCGCGCCTTTGAGAAGGAGATGGGGGTGGAGGTCATCCGCCCGGACATCGCCGGTCTGATGGGCGCTTACGGTGCGGCGCTGTACGGCCTGCGCCAGAGCCATAAGAGCGGACAGACTGCCTCTGCCATGATGAACGAGCAGGAGCTGGAAGCCTTTGCGCAGAAGGTGGTCAGCGTCAAGTGCGGCGGCTGCGGCAACCACTGCCAGCTCACCGTCAACACCTTTGCGGACGGCCGCAAGTACATCTCCGGCAACCGCTGCGACAAGCCCGTGACCGGCAAGAGCGCCGACGACAGCCTGAACCTCTACGCCTACAAGCAGCAGCTGCTGGCCGAGTATAAGCCGGTGCCCGGCAGCCGCGGCTCCATCGGCATCCCGCTGTGTCTGGGCTTCTACGAGCTGCTGCCCTTCTGGTGGGCCTTCTGGACAAAGCTTGGCTTTGCCGTGCACACCAGCCCGGTGTCCAGCCGCGGGCTGTATCTGGCCGGTCAGGCCACCATCCCCAGCGACACCGCCTGTTTCCCGGCAAAGCTGAGCCACGGCCACATCAAGGCGCTGAGCCAGATGCAGCTGGACGCCATCTTCTATCCCTGCCTGACCTACAATGTGGACGAGGGACTGGGCGACAACCACTATAACTGCCCGGTGGTGGCCTACTACCCCGAGGTTCTGGCAGGCAACTGCCCGGAGCTGGAAGGCACCAAATTCATTTATGACTATGTGGGCATCCACCGCCCCAAGGACTTTGTGCACAAGATGGCAAAGAACATCCTGCCCAAGTACTTCGGCGGCATCTCTGAAAAAGAGGTGCAGGCCGCAGCGGATGCCGCCTATGCGGAATACGAGTCTCACATGGCAAAGATCCGGGTGAAGGGCAGCGAGATCATTGATGAAGCCCGCCGTCAGGGCAAGCGCATCATCGTGCTGGCAGGCCGCCCCTACCATGTGGACCCCGAGGTGAACCACGGCATCGACCGCCTCATCACCCGCCACGGCGCTGCTGTTGTTACCGAGGACAGCATCTCCAACCGGGTGCAGAAGTTCCCCACCAGCGTGCTGAACCAGTGGACCTACCATAGCCGCCTGTATGCCGCCGCCAAATACTGCACCACCCAGAAGGATATGGATCTGGTGCAGCTGGTGTCCTTTGGCTGCGGCGTGGATGCCATCACTACCGATGAGACCCGCGAGATCCTGCAGGAGGGCGGCAAGCTCTACACCCAGCTCAAGATCGACGAGATCACCAATCTGGGTGCCGTGAACATCCGTCTGCGCAGCCTGTTTGCCGCTCTGGATGAGCGGGACGAGGTAGCTGCAGAAAAGGCAGAATAAAATAGAGAGAGCGCAAAAGGCTTTTTAAAAAAGCAACATAGGAGGAACCTATGGAATACAATTATCCCAAATTTACCCCGGAGATGAAGAAGACCCATACTATCCTCATCCCCAACATGGCCATTACCCAGTTCCGCCTGCTGGAGTACGCCCTGCGTTACGACGGCTACAAGTGCGAGATCCTGGGCAACTGCGGCAGTGCTGTGGCACAGCTGGGCCTGAAATACGTCCACAACGACACCTGCTATCCGGCCCTGCTGGTCATCGGCCAGTTTCTGGACGCACTGAACAGCGGCAAGTATGATCTGGATCACACAGCCCTGCTCATCACCCAGACCGGCGGCGGCTGCCGTGCCTCCAACTACATCCATCTGCTGCGCAAGGCACTGGTGAAGGCCGGATATCCGCAGATCCCGGTGGCCAGCCTGAACTTCTCGGGTCTGGAAAAGGACAGCGGCTTCCAGATGACCCTGCCGCTGGCCCGCCGTGCACTGGCCTGCATCTTCTACGGCGACATGCTGTGCGCCCTGCGCAATCAGGTGGCCCCGTATGAGAACGAGAAGGGCGCTGCCGATAAGATGGTAGACCTGTGGGTGGAACGTCTGGGCCGTGTGCTTCTGGCGGGCAAGGGCTACACCGCCGGGGAGATGAAGCACACCTTCCCCCTCATCGCAAAGGACTTTGCCGCCATCCCCGTTACCCGGGTGCCCAAGGTCAAGGTGGGCGTTGTGGGTGAGATCTATGTCAAGTACAGCCCGCTGGGCAACAACGACCTACAGAAGTTCCTGGAAAGTCAGGACTGTGAGGTGAACTTCCCGGGCCTGATGGGCTTTGTGCAGTACTGCGCCTTCAACATGGGCGAGGATCATGTGCTGTACGGCGGCAAGCTGGCGGTGAAGATCGGCATCGATCAGTTCCTCAACTGGCTGGATGGCATCGAGCGCGCCATGCTCAAGGCCGAGGCCGACGCAGGCTTCTACGCCCCCGGACCCTTCAAGGAGCTGGTGGAAAAGCCCAAGGGCATCATTTCGCTGGGTGCCAAGATGGGCGAGGGCTGGCTGCTGACCGCCGAGATGATCGAGCTGGTGCAGGGCGGCTACGGCAACATCGTGTGTGCCCAGCCCTTCGGCTGCCTGCCCAACCACATCGTGGGCAAGGGTATGGTGAACAAGATCCGCGCCCTGTACCCCAGTGCCAACATCACTCCCATCGATTACGACCCCAGTGCCACCAAGGTCAATCAGGAGAACCGCATCAAGCTGATGCTGGCAGTGGCCAAGGAACGCCTGAGTGCCCCGGTGGAGGCAAAGCCCCTGACGGCAGAGGAAATCGCAGGCGGCGCACCCAAAGTCGGCGCAGTGGTCTGAGCTTCTGAAGCAAAGAATACCAAAATGCAAAAAGCCCGTCCGGGCGTAAAACTCGGACGGGCTTTTATCATGCCTTGAGAAAAATCAATGCAGGAGAGATCACTTCTGATTCTTCATGTAGATGTGGTGGGGCAGACCGGCAATGTACAGCGGGGTCAGCTCGGCCTGGATCAGCGGACGGGCATAAGCCAGGAACTCATCGGTCATCTGGGTGTGGTTGGCGTTCATCCAGCTCAGCGGCACCTTCTTTTCGAGGTTTGCCACCTCGCTGATGGGGTGAAGCTCGGTGGTGCACTGGTACGGGCTGTTGGAGATGCGCTTCAGGGCCACCATCTGGCCGGTGACGCCCTCAAAAGCAGCCTTGGCAGCAGCACCGCCTACCTGATAGGCCTCGGTGATGTCGGTGCGGCTGGTCAGATGGCCTGCGCAGCGCTGCAGGGTGGAAAGCTCGATGCAGCGGGTCTTGGTGTCCAGATTGCGGGCCACCACGTTGGCCAGATACCGGGCGGTGCCGGTCAGGGCCTTGTGGCCAAAGGCGTCCACAGCGTGCACATCGTCGGCCAGCTCACAGACGTAACGGCCATCCTCCAGCTTGACGCCTTCGGACACGGCAATAACGATGCTGGGCTTCTTTTCCTGCATCACGCGCACCTTCTCAATGAAGTGCTCCACGTTGAAGGGCACTTCGGGCAGGCAGATCATGTCCACGCCCTCGCAGTCGTCGCTCTTTGCCAGAGCAGCGGCAGCGGTCAGCCAGCCTGCGTTGCGGCCCATGATCTCCACCACGGTGACGTACTTGGTGCCGTACACGGTGGCGTCGCGGATGATCTCCTTCATCACCACGCCGATGTACTTGGCAGCAGAGCCGTAGCCGGGGGTGTGGTCGGTGACCATCAGGTCGTTGTCGATGGTCTTGGGCACGCCCATAAAGCGGATGTCGCTCTGGATGCGCTCGCCGTACTCGGCCAGCTTGCCGATGGTGTCCATGGAGTCGTTGCCGCCGATGTAGAAGAAGTAGCCGATGTTCAGCTTTTCCAGAATGGCGAACAGCTTTTTGTAGACGGTCTCGTCCTCATGCCAGTCGGGCAGCTTGTAGCGGCAGCTGCCGAGGAAGCTGGACGGGGTGCGCTTGAGCAGCTCGATGTCCAGATCGTCCGTCAGCACGGTGGAAAGATCCACCACCCGCTCCTCCAGCAGACCGGCGACGCCATTGCACATGCCGTAGACGATGTCTGCGCCGCGGCTCTTGCAGCTCTCAAAGACGCCCGCAAGGCTTGCATTGATGACGGAAGTAGGACCGCCAGACTGACCAACGATTGCATTTTTACCCATGATGATTTCTCCTTTTTTGTTTTTCTGTTTCGGCAATATAATATTACGTGCAGGATGCACGAAAACAGACGCGGGAAAAGGGGTTACAGACGGATATGGCGCGGGGTGCCGTTGACGTAAACGGGGGTCACCTCGTCCAGGATCAGCGGACGGGCATACTCCTCAAAAGCAGCCGTCACCTGCATCCCGTCGGGGCTGATCCAGTCCAGCGGCACCTTCTTTTCAAGGTTTGCCACCTGCTGCACATCCACCGACTCGGTGATGCACTGGTAGGGATAAGCGGAAATGCGCTTGAGCGCGATCATGCGGCCGGTCTCGCCCGCAAAAGCGGCTGCGGCTGCGGCACCGCCCACAGCGTAGGCCTCGTTCACGTCCGTGCGGCTGGCCAAATGGCTGGCGCAGCGCTGCAGGGTGGAGAACTCGATGGCGCGGCTCTTGCAGTTCAGTTTATCGTGAATCAGGTCGGACAGGTAGCGGCTGGTGCCGCTGAGCACGGCCTTGTGGCCAAAGGCATCCAGCTGACCGGCAGTGGACACCAGATCACACAGATAGGTACCGTCGGCAGTCTTGACGCCCTCGCTGGCAGCGATGATGACGTTGGACTTGCGGCGCTGCAGCTCGTCCACCCGGGCAAGGAACTTGTCCTGATCGAAGGGCACCTCAGGCAGCAGGATCAGATCCGGGCCTTCGCAGTCGTCGCCGCCGGCAAGGCAGGCCGCACCGGCCAGCCAGCCCGCGTGGCGGCCCATGATCTCGGCCACGGTCACGCTGCGGATGTCATACACGGAGGAATCCCGGATGACTTCCTTTAAAATGGTGGCAATGTACTTGGCGGCAGAGCCGTAGCCGGGGGTGTGGTCGGTCAGACACAGGTCGTTGTCGATGGTCTTGGGCACACCGATGAACCGAACACTGCTGCCGACACGATCGCCGTAGCGGGAAAGCTTTGCGATGGTGTCCATGGAGTCGTTGCCGCCAATGTAGAACACCGCGGAGATGTCGTACTTGTCAAACAGGGTGAACAGCTTGATGAAGGGTGTGGAGTCCACATCCGGGTCCGGCAGCTTGTAACGGCAGCTGCCCAGATAGCTGGACGGGGTGCGCTTGAGCAGTTCGATGCTCATGCGGTCGTCCAGCAGGACGTTCAGCTCCAGCATTTCCTCCTTGAGCAGACCCTCGATGCCGTACTTCATGCCGTACACCTTGTCTGCGCCCAGACTGCAGGCTGCTTTGTACACGCCCGCCAGACTGGAGTTGATCACGGCGGTAGGGCCGCCGCTCTGACCAATGATCACGTTCTTGGCCATGAGAACCTCCTTTTGCAAATTTCATTCTTATCATTTTTACGCCGCCTGCAAGATACGGCTTCCGCGCCGCTTTGCATGGGAAAATGGTCCTGAGGCCCTGCACTGCCCGCAGACCGACGGTAAACAGACCGCACCTTGCAAGTGATACAAAAAAGTTTGCGGCATGTGCACACGCTTTTTGTAAAATGTGCAAAATTGCCGCATCCTTATTGTACCTGTTTTGCCTGTTGTATGCAAGACCCAATTGGTTGCACAGGCAAAAAAATTATGATAAAATAAAAAACAGACCGCTCCGGGGGCGGTAAAAGTCCCCCTCTGCGGGGGAAAATTGGAGAAAGCTGGAAAAACCATGGGCATTTCACACGAATATCATTCGGCACCGCGCCGGGCACGGCACGGCACCGTCAGCGGCAGGCTGCGCTTTCTGGGCGCAGTGATCGCAATTTTGCTGGTATCCTACGCCATCACCGCCATTCTGGAAAAGGGCGCAGAGGGTGCGGACGATACCCCGTCAACCAATGCAGGCGGCATTGCCGAGAACATTCTGGCCCCGCTGCCCATGCAGGGCGAGGCAGACAGCAGCAGTGCCGCACCGGACAGCAGTATCGGCACACCGGACGCTGTCACCCTGGAAGCATTTGGCCCGGCAAAGCAGACAGCCGGAGCGTACACCGTAAAGGCCTATGACGCCAGTGTGATCCGTCAGCCCAGCTGTGGGCAGGTGGATCTGAGCTATTTTGCGGACGCGGCTTTTCTGGGCGACAGCCTGACCGTGGGCTTCTCGGATTACCAGATCAATCTGGGCGGGGCGCTCATCTGCGGCTATACCGGCGTGGGCCCGGATGCCATCGTGAACCGCAGTGCGGTCAAGAGCCCCACCCGCGGGCAGGAGGTGGCACTGGATGTGCTGGCCGCAGCGCAGCCCAGAAAGCTGTATATCCTGCTGGGCACTAACACCCTCACCACGCTGGGCGCGTCAGACCGCTTCCTTGCCTACTACGGCCAGATGCTGGATCTGCTGCGCCAGACGCTGGGCGATGGCTGCACCATTTACGTGCAGTCCATCCCGCCGGTGCGGTCCACTGTGGCAGCAGAAAAGCCGGGCCTTGCCACCGATGTGCTGCGGGGGGTGAACGAGCAGCTGGCCCAGATGGCGGCCAGCAAGGGCTGCGTCTATCTGGACCTGTGGGAGGCTCTTGCAGACGGCGAGGGCAACCTAAAGGAGATGCTTGCCGCACCGGATGGTGTGCATCTGAGCGCCGGCAACGGCTATGGCGCGTGGGTCACCTACCTGCGCAACCATGCAAAGTACAGCGCGGACAATTCCTGGACGATGGGCAGCGTGTACAGCGCACAGTAAAACGGAGTGAAAATAAAGAGCCATTGCACAAAACGGGTGTGCAATGGCTCTTTTGTGTATGATGCAGTTTCCCACAGCGACCCTACGGTGAAAAAGTGCTTCAGAAAAGCCCGCAGGCTTTTCTGAAGCACAAATATAAAAATAAATTTTCCGCTGAAAATGCCCAGAGCGAACGCGGAGGGCATTCCGATCATAAAATTACTCCTGCTGTTCCAGCTCCAGCAGATACTGCTTCATCTCCACGCCGTAGGCGTAGCCGGTCAGGCGGCCGCTGCGGCCCACCACCCGGTGGCAGGGCTGAAGGATGGCGATGGGGTTGCTGTGGCAGGCTCCGCCCACGGCCCGGCAGGCAGAGGGCCTGCCAATGGCAGCGGCCAGCTGGCCGTAGGTGCGGGTCTCGCCGTAGGGGATGCGGCACATTTCGGCCCAGACCGCTTTCTGGAAGGGGGTGCCCTTGGGGGCCAGCGGCAGGTCGAATTCCCTGCGCGCCCCGGCAAAGTATTCGTTCAGCTGTTCCTCGGCCTCCTGCAGAAGGGGCGTCTCGCATACCTTGCGGGGCAGGGGCTCCAGCTCCGGCACCCCGTCCGGGCAGAGGGCCAGTCCACAGATGGCATTGTCCTCCTCTTCCAGCCGGAAGGTGCCCAGAATGCTGTTCACATACCAGACGTTCAAAAGCTGCGCTTCCTTTCCTGTGAGTTTGTGTTATACTAAAGTTATCTTAACACAAATGTACATCCGGCGAAAGGGGCGTTTTTTGTTATGGTACAGGCATTGGAAGAGATCATTGCCAAAAGCAGCAGCATCGTGTTCTTTGGCGGGGCGGGCGTTTCCACCGAGAGCGGCATCCCGGACTTCCGCAGTGTGGACGGACTTTATCATCAGAAGTACGCCTACCCGCCGGAAACCATCCTGAGCCACACCTTCTGGGAGGAGAACCCGGAGGAGTTTTACCGTTTTTACCGCGATAAGCTCATCGTGAAGGGGGCAAAGCCCAATGCGGCCCACCTGCGGCTGGCAAAGCTGGAACGGGAGGGCAGGCTGAAAGCGGTCGTCACCCAGAACATCGACGGCCTGCATCAGGCGGCGGGCAGCCGCACGGTGTACGAGCTGCATGGCAGCACCCTGCGCAACTACTGCACCCGATGCGGCAAATTCTACGATGTGGACTTTATTGCAGACAGCACCGGCGTGCCCCGCTGCACCGAATGCGGCGGCATCGTAAAACCCGACGTGGTGCTGTATGAGGAAGGGCTGGACGAAGAGGTGCTGTCCGGCGCGGTGAACGCCATCCGTCATGCGGATACCCTCATCATCGGCGGCACCAGTCTGGTGGTGTACCCGGCAGCGGGGCTCATCCGGTACTTCCGGGGTGACCATCTGGTGGTCATCAACATGCAGCCCACCGGGGCCGATGCCGAAGCCGACCTGTGCATTGCAAAGCCCATTGGTCAGGTGCTGAGCGAGGACGTAACGCTGGATCTGTAAAACAAAAAAGAACGGCCCTGTTTCGCGCCGATTCTCGCCCCCGGTCCGGTATGCTGAGAGCATAACGAAAAGAATGGGGGAAACCAAATGATCCAGGTTTGTGACCCGCCGCGCACGCGGCAGGTAAGGCGGCTTTCAACAGAAGAGTTCTGTCAGCTGGTCAGAGGTGAAGTGAGCTGTGTGTACCGCCCGCGCAGCGAGGTGCTGCGGATGCTGACAGTAGGCGAGGCATGGGGCACCGGCGGTGTGCGGGGCGCTCCCGGTGCCGGATGCATCCTGCTGCCCATGGACGCCGATGTAGCCGCAGCGGCTGCGCTGCGCCGCTTTCTGGGCTGGGGCTGCACGGCGGGCGGGTACTTTCTCACCCCGGCGGCCGGGCCGGACAGCCGTGCCGCCGGGACCCTTGCACCGCTGCTGGCTGCTGCCGCCGCCCGGCAGGAACAGCTGGCCCGGGGCCGGGTGCGGTGGGCTGTGGTGGAGTGCGCTGCCGAAGAAGTGCTGCCGCTGTACCTGCGGCAGGGGTTCGCGCTGCGGGCTATCCGCCCGCTGGACAGTCTGGCCCCCTGCTTCTGGCTGCAGGCGGGCTGTCTGGGACAGAACCAGCCGCCGGTCTGGGTGCCGCTGGCAGACCGGGTGCACATTGCCATCCTGCTGGCCCGGGGCTATGCCGCGCTGGAAAGCCGCGAGAGCCCGCAGGGCACGGTGCTGGCACTGTATCCCGTGTAAAATAAAAGGGGGAGGAAGTTCAAATGAAAGCAGTTATTCTGGAAGACTATGCCATACAGCAGGGAGATCTGGACTGGTCGGGCGTGGAAGCGCTGGTGCCGGACGTCACCCGCTATGGGCGCACCGTGCCGGAGGAGGTGGTGCCGCGCATCGGGGATGCAGAGATCGTGTTCCTGAACAAGTGCCGCATCGACGAAACCGTTCTGGCCCGGTGCCCGAAGCTCAGGTGGGTGGGCATCATTGCCACCGGCACGGATAACCTTGATTTGAAGGCCTGCCGCCGCCATGGCGTGCCGGTAGCCAACGTGCCGGGCTATTCTACTTACAGTGTGGCACAGATGACCTTTAGCCTGCTGCTGGCCATCTGCCAGTGTGCTGACCGCTATGACCGTCTTGTGCAGGACGGCCGGTGGCGCACCGAAGACCCCGCTGACTACCGACTGCTGCCGCAGGTAGAGCTGCTGGGCAAGACCTTTGGCATCTACGGCTACGGCAGCATTGGGCGGCAGACCGCCCGCATTGCCAGAGCCTTTGGCATGGATGTGCTGGTGTGCACCCGCACCGTTCGGCCGGAGTACGCCGCCGACGGGGTGGAGTTCGTGGACTTTGACGCCCTGCTGGCCCGCAGCGATGTGCTCAGCCTGCACTGCCCGGCCACGCCCGCCACGCGTGGACTGGTCAATGCAGACTCCCTTGCCAGGGCAAAGCCCGGCATGATCCTGCTGAACACTGCCCGCGGTGCGCTGGTGGACGAGCAGGCCGTGGCCGATGCGCTGAAAAACGGGCAGCTGGCCTTTTACGGGGCAGACGCTTTTGGCACCGAGCCACTGCCGCAGGAAAGCCCGCTGCGGGGCCTGCCCAACGCCCTGCTGACGCCGCACATCGCATGGGCCACCAACGAAGCCCTGCAGCGGCTGATGGACATTACCACCAACAACCTGCGCACATGGCTGGATGGCGCGGGAGAGAATATTGTGAACGGCTGAAACAGACCTCCTAGCGGACAAAATACCTGTGTATCATAGAGCCTATCTGGCCGTGAGCAGTAAAATAAATATAAGGAGGAAAAGCATGTGGACGTAAAAACCGATAGTCACCAGAAAATGCACAGGGGGATAAGGAACTCTAATATTGAGCTGTTCCGCATCATATCCATGCTGGTGATCGTGGCGCACCATTATGTTGCTAACTCTGGTGTGATAAACGAGATCGTTGGCATAACAGAACCGCAGCTCAAGGATTACTTTCTGCTGATCTGGGGATGGGGCGGAAAGACCGGCATCAACTGTTTTGTGCTGATCACCGGCTATTTTATGTGCAAGTCACAGATCACAGCTGAAAAGTTTATAAAACTGCTGGCGGAGGTCGAGTTTTACAACATTTTACAACATTATTATTTATGCCGTGTTCTGCCTGACAGGATACACGACATTCGCATGGAAAGCTTTTTTGGATGGAATCATCCTGTTCAAATCGATCTCGGATGGCTTTACGCCGTGTTTCCTGCTGTTTTATCTTCTGATCCCGTTTTTGAACAAGCTTATTTCTGCCCTGACGGAAAAGGAACACCGACTGCTGCTGGAATGGTGTCTGGTGGTCTACACATTGATTCCGTCGTTGGGTGGCTGGACAGCTTTCAACTATATCACATGGTTCAGTGTGATCTATCTTGTGGCAGCATATCTCCGGTTGTATCCAAAGGATTGGTTTGAGAACGGAAAACTCTGCGCGGTAGCAGCGGCAGGCACACTTTTGCTTTCGTGGCTGAGCGTGGTGGGTATTGCGTATTTCACCAGCAAAACAGAGACCGGCCTTGTCTGGCCATATTATTGGGTAGCTGATTCCAATAAGCTGCTTGCGCTGGCAACGGCAGTGAGCGCTTTTCTGTTTTTCAAAAATCTGAAGATCGGCTACAGCAAAGGCATTAATACCATTGCGGCTTCTGCGTTTGGGGTGTTGTGTATCCATGCAAACAGTGACACGATGCGGCAGTGGTTATGGCGGGATACATGCAACAATCTGGGTGCATACCAAACAAGTTATGCAGTGATTCATGCCATTGGCTGTGTGGTCGTGATCTATGCGGTGTGTACGCTGCTCGACAGTCTGCGCATCTGTCTGCTGGAGCGTCCGCTGCTTTGCTGGCTGGACAAAAAAGGCAAGAACATCGTGAATGGATGAAACAGACTGCCTGTGTATCATAGGAGTGATCTGGCCGCTGCGGCTGGTGAGCAGACAAAAAGCGGGACGATTTCGGTCGTCCCGCTTTTGCTGGTTTTGTATAGATCAGTCCAGAATGCCGCTTGCCTTGATGGACTGCACCGCCTCGGCAATGCGCTCTGGCGGCAGGGTGAGGGCAAAGCGCACATAGCCTTCGCCCAAGGGGCCGAAGCTGGAACCCGGGGTGCACAGCACGCCGCTCTTTTCCACAAGTTCCAGACAGAAGTCCATGCTCTTTGCATACTTTGCCGGGATGGGAGCCCACACGAACATGCTGCCGTGGCTGTCCGGCACATTCCAGCCGATGGAACGCAGACCGCCGCACAGGGCGTCGCGGCGCTGCTGGTACAGGCCGCACTGTGTTTTTACCATGTCCAGCGGGCCGGTCAGGGCGGCGATGGCGGCTTTCTGCACCGGCAGGAACATGCCGAAATCGATCTGACCGCGCAGCTTTTTAAAGGCGGCTACCACGTCCCTGCGGCCCACAAGGAAGCTGATGCGGGCACCGGTGACGTTGAAGCTTTTGGAAAGGCTGAAGAACTCCACGCCCACATCCATGGCACCGGGCGTGTTGAAGAAGCTGTTGCCCACGGCCCCGTCAAAGATAATGTCGCTGTAGGCGTTGTCGTGGATGATGAGGATGTCGTACTTCTTTGCAAAGGCCACCAGCTCGGCGTACAGCTCCGGCGTGCCCACGCTGCCCACCGGGTTTGCGGGCAGGGAGACGATCATGTACTTTGCCTTGCGGGCCACATCCTCCGGGATATCCTTCACGTAAGGCAGGAAGCCATGCTCTTTGGTCAGCGGGTAATACCAGGGTTTTGCGCCGCCCAGCAGACTGCCCGCAATGAACACCGGGTAGCAGGGGGTGGGCAGCAGCACGGTGTCGCCCTCATCGCACAGCACCATGCCGATGTGGCCCACGCCCTCCTGACTGCCGGCGCAGCTGGCCACCTGATCCGGCGTGATCTCTACGCCGAAGCGGCGTTTGTAGTAGCCGCACACGGCATCCAGCAGCTCAGGCAGGTCGCGCAGGCTGTACTTCCAGTTCTGCGGGTCGGCGGCTGCGTCCATCATGGCCTTGCGGATGTGCTCGGCAGGCGCAAAGTCCGGTGTGCCGACGCTCAGATTATAAATAGTGCGGCCCTGAGCTTCCAGTTCCACCTTGCGTTCGTTCAGTGCGGCGAAGATCTCATCGCCGAACAGATCCAGTCGTTTGGAAAATTGCATATCCTGATACCCCTCTTTAACACGGATCATTTTGATAATAGGGCTATTTTAGCACGTTTTGCCTGCCTGCGCAACGAAAAGGGCAGATGCGGGAGAAAGTTTCAACTTTCGGTGATGGAAAGCGAAGGATGTTTCACGGGAAGAAAACCCTCTCAGTCACGGCTGACGCCGTGCCAGCTCTCCCGAAGGGCGAGCTTTATGAGTGCAAACCATCAGATGCAAAAGAGCTCCCCCGAAAGGGGGAGCTGGCGAGCGAAGCGAGACTGAGAGGGTTTATCAATCGATCGTCGTTTTTGTCCGCCCCACGCCGATGACGGCGGTGCTGATCTTTTTCCAGCTGCTGCAGCCGCACACACCGTCCACACGCAGGCTCGTGCGCCGCTGGAAGCCTTTCAGCGCTTCCTCCGTCCGGGCACCGAAGATGCCGTCGATGCGGCTCCCGGTCTGGTAGCCCAGTGTGGAAAGCGCGTCCTGCAGGATCATCACATAGCAGCCGCGGCTTCCCCGCCGCAGGGTGGGGTAGCCTGCCGTGGTGCCGCTGCAGGCAGGCGTGCCATAGCGGCGGTCCATGTGCACCCATGTGGGGGTCTGGCTCAGCGGTTCCACATAGCCCCATGCCCCGGTGCCCCGGGCCGCATTGTAGATGGCCGTGCGGGCAGTCCGGGTCAGGCTCTGGCCTACGTCAAAGGATACGCCCGCGTAGTGCTGGCTGCGGGTGCCGTGGCCGCCCTCCCAGATGCGGCGGAAGGCATACCCCACCGGGATGCCCTTGCCGTACTTGCGGCGGGTCAGGTTCCACGCTTCCATAGCCGCAATGGTGGTCCACAGGGTGGGGCTGGCAGATTTTCCCCGGAACTCCCGCACCCGCAGGGTGGTGCCGGTGCTGTAGGGCATGGGGTCGTTCTCGTTCAGGTTCGCGTAGGTGTAGACCTTGTTCTCGTAGGCGTCGTAGATCAGAAGACGTGCCATCGCTCATTCCTCCTTGCTGCAGTGTGGGCAGCTCTGGGCCTGCAGCGCGGCCCATGTCCCGCGGTCCACGGTGCCGGTCACCAGCAGCCCGGCCCGCTGCTGTGTCAGCCGGACGGCGGCAGTCTCTTCCGGGCCGAAGCGGCGGTTCTCGGTCACATAGCCCTCGGTGCAGTACAGGCAGGAACGCCCGTTCAGCCATGTCTCCACCTGCGCCACGTCCGGCCCCACGCTGCCCGCGCCGATGGCCCGGCCCGGGTAGACCGGATCATGCCCGATGCTGCGGTCGGGGTTGGGCATTTCGGCGGCAAGCTGCAGGCTCAACGCTTCCACCGCCGTCCATGTCTCGTCGTCCGCGATGCCAGTCTCCGGCAGAACCAGCAGCTCCTGTGCGCTGCGGGTGGCGGCGGCAGTCTCGTCGGTGTACCGGTCCGAAAGGGGCGGGGCCTCCACGCTGGAATAATAGTAGGCGATGCGCTGCAAAAGCAGGCTGTAGTACAGCACCGCACTGCCGGAAGAGCCCACCGTCAGCGGTGTGCCGGGGTAGGGCAGGCGCTTCAGGGTGACCACCGGCCCGGATGCCCGCAGGGTGGACGCCTTGTCGTACAGGCTGTTCCATGTGGTGCGGCCCACCACACCATCCACGGTCAGGCCCGCAAAACGCTGGTAGGCCCGCACGGCGGCTTCGGTGGAAGCACCAAACTGCCCGTCGATGCCGATGGCCGGGATGCTGCTCTCGTAGGCGCTCATGAGATAGAGATAGAACTGCAGCTCCCGCACCGCTGTGCCGGAAGAGCCTTTGCGCAGCACGCCCGGGTACTCGCCGGGGCGCAGGGAAGAGGAAAGCAGCTTGTTGGCGATATCGTTGTACACCTCGTACAGCTTCAGCCACGTATTGCGGCCCACCACGCCGTCACTGGTCAGGCCGAAGTAGCTCTGGAACCGCTTAACGGCGGCGGTGGTGGCAGCGCCGAATCTGCCGTCCACCGTGATGGAGTTCAGTCTGGAATACACCGTGCGGGCGATCTTGAGCCAGAACTGCACCAGCCGCACGTTCTGTCCGCTTGCACCCTCCCGCAGAGCGGTGCCCGGGTAGGCGTTGGGGGTGCCGTTGTCGGACTGGATGCTGCGGAACTGGTCGTACAGCTCGGTCCATGTGCTCTGCCCTACCACGCCGTCCACGGTCAGACCGTATTTGCGCTGGAAGGCCCGCACCGCTGCGGCGGTGCCGCTGCCGAACACGCCGTCCACCGTGACCGATGGGATAGAGGAAGTGTACTGGGCCAGTGTATTCAGCCAGAACTGCAGCTGCTCCACGGCGCTGCCGGTGGAGCCGGTGCGCAGCACGGTGCCGCCCCATGTGCCGTCCGAGAGGGTGCCGCTGGACACCTCGCCCTCGCTGGTCAGCTCGGCCAGATCTTTGACCGAGACGTAGATATAGCTGATCTTGTACCATGTCTGCCGCCCCACCATGCCGTCAGCGGTCAGGTTGAACTGCTTCTGGAACGCCCGGACCGTGGCAGCCATCCGGGCCCCGAACACGCCGTCCACAGTCAGCAGACCGAGGAAGGGATAGTCCTTGGTGATGCGGTTCAGCTGGCGCTGCAGGGTGAATACTGCTGTGCCGCTGTCGCCCTGCCGGATGGGCGAACCGGGGTAGCTCTGGGGGATAGACTGGATGTTCGAGGTGCGGATGATCTCAATGTCGTTGCCGTAGTAATACTTCAGGATCTGCAAGGCGTTACGGCCCTGATTGGCCAGCGAGACCGTGCCCCACTGCTTGAGACCCGGGCAGGTGACCGACTTACCGTCGCAGTATTCAGAGTAGTAGGGGTTCACGGTGCCGGTCTTGCGGAGATAGGTGTTGAAGATATCGTCGGTGATGCGCACCATCACGTCGAACACCGCGCGTCCGTGGACGTAATACTGGTCATAGCTGGTGGAGTTGGTGATGTTGAAGGGATAGCCCTTGCTGGGATACCACTCGGTGTAGATGCGGTTGAGCGCCAGCGAGATCTGACAGTGGATGTTGGCCCGCAGGGCCTGCTCCGGCCATGTGGGATACACTTCGCTGGACGCCACATTGGCGATATAATCCCGGAAGGAGACGGTCACGTTCCGTGCGGAGGCTGCAGGCTTGCCCAGATGCACCGTGATGTTCTTGGGGATGATGACCCGGCTCAGCACCCGGGGCACGCAGTTCTCCATGGGGTCCGGGCCGCTGCCGCCGTCGCCGGTGAACAGTGAATGCTCCGGGATGACTATGGGCGGGTTTACCACGTCGCGATCCTCTTCGGTCTCAGGGATCATCTCCGGCTGGGCCAGTGTGACCTGCCCGGCAAAGATCTGCACACCCTGAATGCGCACGGTGCGGAAGCCTGCCTTTGCGGCAGTCAGATCCACAACGGCATAGGGCCGGATGGTGTTGTCCTCCTGCAGGGACAGAGCACAGGAGGGGGCTTCAATGGAGAGGTCGGCAGCGGTGCCGGTCTCGTCGGTGATACGCTGAGCGGTAAAGCCGTTGCCGGACACGGTGACGAGAACACCCTCGATGGGCGAGGACTGACGGGCACCGAAAGCCTGAATGCGTAGAATGCCGGTGTTTTTCATAGGCGGATGCTCCTTTGCTGTGAGAATGGAATGCTTCTCCCACAGCGTATTCGGCCGCGCCGCCGGACGTGCATGGCAATGCACACCGCAAATAAAAAAGCCGCCCGAAGGCGGCAGGGGAGAAAGGTTTATTTGGCGCTGTCCTTGGCAAGGGCGGCGTCGATATTTTTTTGCAGAGCGGCAAGGTTTTCTTCCTTGTCGATGCCGCCAAGCAGGGGCTGCCCCACAACGTTGCCGTCCCGGTCAAAAACGTAAGTGGTGGGGAAGGCCATGATGTTCAGTGCAAACTTGCCGGCCTCACTGCCGGAGG
>ERZ773169.833-NODE-833-length-32784-cov-5.652754_pt1 | contig 32784 bp, 30 predicted proteins | sample MGYA00580536_ERZ773169 | MGnify/ENA primary metagenome ERZ773169 (study PRJEB29015, sample SAMEA2737814) | human gut metagenome | biome: human gut; feature: human-associated habitat; material: faeces | place: China | collected 2012 ... | reverse complement strand
CTGTGGGCCCCTCGCTTTTAGACGCGCGACCGAAGGGAGTCGCGTCCAAAGGAAGATGAGGGGGAGTTAAGAGGGGGATAAGAAACCATTCGGTGTCTTATCCCCCTCTTGCCCCCGCCGCCGGGCGGCGGCATCCCTCTCCGCCGTGGGTACGGCGTTCTCCTTCTCCGCCGGGAGACCCCGGCAATCCCCGCCGCCGGGCGGCGGCAATGCCCGGCCTGCCCATCGGCAGTCAGTCTCGCCTCCAGCGGCGCACCGCTGTATCGGCGGAAATCAACCCTCTGCTGAGGGTAAAGAAAAAAGAACGCACCGCTGCATCTGCGGAAGGCTTGCCGTCCACTGACGGTAAAAAGAAAAAGCACCGGCTTTCGCCGGTGCGGAGCGGTGTTACGCAAACACCGTTTGAATCAGGACCATATAGGCCGCCGTGGCGACGCCGATGGAGAGCAGGTTGTTGTGCTTCCAGACGTGCAGCACTGCGGTCAGCACGATGCACAGCAGCTCGGGAACACCGTGCGTGTCGGTCACCCAGCCGACATTCTTGAGACAGTACACCACGAGCAGCGCGATGACCGCCGGAGGCAGCGTCGCACCCAGATAACGGATGATCGGCGGAATCGGCTTTTTGCCGTTAAAAAGCAGAAATGGTGCAACACGGGTGGCAAACGTGCACACCGCCGCGACTGCGATCATCGCGAGAGCATATCCGATCGACATTTATGCCGCCTCCTTTGCAAGCTGCCGGCGCAGTGCCACGAGCATCACGCAGATGGCAAGCATGGCGGGCAGGATGAAATTCTGAGGGCCGAGAAGTGCGAGCGAGAGTGCCGCCGCGCCGAGACCGAGGAACGCCGGGACATGGCTTTTCGACGCCTGCCACTGCTCGACGAAAATGACCGTGAACATGCTGGTCATTGCAAAGTCGATGCCCGTCGTGTCGAACGGCAGCACACCGCCGATGAACGCGCCGATGATCGAGCCGATGATCCAGTAGGCGTGGTCGAGAATGGCGACCAGAAAGCGCATCGCGTCCGGGTCGACGTCAGAGGGCGTTTTCAACGAGCAGAGCAGCGAGTAGGTCTCATCGGTCAGCGAGAAGATCATGTACCACTTGCGCGCGCCCATGCTGTGGAATGTCTCGAGAAAGGACAGACCGTAGAAAATGTGACGGCAGTTGAGCAGCAGCGTCATCACCGCGACCGTCACGAGCGACGCCTTCGCCGCGAGCAGCGAGACGAGCAGGTACTGTCCCGAGCCGGCGTAGATGGTCAGACTGCACAGAAACGCCCACGGGGTGGTGAAGCCGATGTCGCGCAGCATGACGCCGAACGCGAAACCGATGAACAGATAGCCGCAGAGCACGGGAATAGTCGCCGTGAATGCGGGACGTAATGCCTTGCGCATGGAAAATCACCTTAACATACTACAGAAATAATGGGCAGAAAAAAAGCACCCTGACGTGCAGAGTGCTTTCAGCATATTCAACGTCACGCCGAAAATCAGATAGCGCGGGTTACCTTGCCGGAACGGAGGCACCGAGTACATACGTTGATATGGCGGGGAGTACCTTCGACCAGAGCCTTTACACGACGTACATTCGGCTTCCAGGTTCGATTGGAACGACGATGAGAGTGAGAGACCTGAATACCAAAGGTCACGCCCTTGCCGCAAATATCGCACTTTGCCATTTTTCCTGCACCTCCTTCTTTGTTTCTTGCATAGCAGATATTATATTACCACAGCATAGGAGAAAATGCAAGATTTTTTTTGAAATTTTTTCGATAATTTAAGTTTTGCCGGAGGCGAGTCGGGAATAAGTTGAAATTCTGCATAAAAAGGGGTATAATAAGTAAGAAATATTGCGGAAGGGAGAACCCATATGCAGCTTAAAGAATTTGGCGTGAGCCTGGGAGACTTGATCCACGAATTTAATTTTGAGGTAGTATACGGCCCGGAGGGCTTTGAAAAGATCGAAATCACAAAGGACGACGTAAACCGTCCCGGTCTTCAGCTTGCCGGCTTTTTTGATTATTTTGACCCCAACCGCATTCAGGTGATGGGCAAGGTCGAATCGAGCTATGTGGAACAGATGGAGTCGGAGGAGCGGCGCGCCTGCTTCGACCGGCTGTTTGAAACGCGCATCCCGGTGCTGCTCATCACGCGCAACATCGAGCTGTTCCCGGAGTGCGTCGCGGCGGCGCAGCAGTACGGCGTGCCCATCCTGCGCACGAACGACTTCACCTCCACGACCATTAACGCCCTCGTTGCGTCCCTGCGCGTGCAGCTCGCGCCGCGCGTCACGCTCCACGGCGTTCTCATCGAGATCTACGGCGAGGGCGTTCTCTTGCTCGGTGACTCGGGCGTCGGCAAGTCTGAGACCGCGATCGAGCTGGTCAAGCGCGGTCATCGCCTGATCGCGGACGACGCGGTCGAGATCAAGCGCGTATCCGACAAGACTCTCGTCGGTACTGCGCCGGAGGTCATCCGCCACTTTATCGAGCTGCGCGGCATCGGCATCGTCGACGTCCGCCGCATCTTCGGCGTCGGCGCGATCAAGATGACCGAGAAGGTCGAGCTGGTCATCAACCTCGAGCCGTGGGAGGACGGCAAGCAGTACGACCGTCTGGGCATGGACGGTCAGACGACCTCCATCCTCGACATCGCAGTCCCGAGCCTTACCATCCCGGTAAAGCCCGGCCGTAACCTCGCCGTTATCATCGAGGTCGCAGCGATGAACGACCGCCAGAAGAAGATGGGCTTCAACGCGGCCAAGGAGCTGCAGGAGCGCATGCTCAAGCAGTACGGCAACTAAGCTGTCGCCAAACTTCGTTTGGCCGACAAGCGGTGTTCTGACAGCGCGGGGCGCCGCAAAACACGGACGGAAAAAAAGTTCCTGTTCAGAAACTTTTTTCTCTCTCAAGGGATAAAAAGTCAGGTACACGCCCCGACTTTTTATGAACCTGCTCCGCAGGTTCTATTATATGCACGCTGCCGCGCGGGGGTGCGGGAAATCTTGCTTACGAATTTCCGGACAGATAAGCAGTGCACACGACAGATAACAGATAAATTATATGGCAGCATCACAGACTGCACAGGAGGAACAGAGGTAAAATGCAAATCATTGCGGATCTTCATACACATACCAACGTCACCGACCATGCGTTCAGCACGCTGACCGAAATGGTGCAGGCGGCACATGACATGGGCCTCAAGGCCATCGCGATCACCAACCACGGCCCCACCAACCCGGACGGCCCGCATGAATGGCATTTTTCCAATCTGAATCTCGTCCCGCGAAAGATGAACGGCGTGACCGTCATCCGCGGCATCGAGTTCGACATCACCGCCCCTTCGGGCGGCATCAACGTCATGGCGAACAAGAGTCTGAAGCACATCGACTGGGCGCTCGCCTCCTTCCATGAATGCCTGTTCCCGCCAGCGGACAGGAGCATCCACACGGCGGCGCTCGAGTCCATCCTCTACAACCCGTATGTCAACGCCTTCGGCCACCTCGGCAACCCGAATTTTGATTTCGACCATGAATACATCATCAGCCGCTGCAACGAGCGCGGCAAGGTCGTCGAGATCAACAACGCCTCGCTGAACGTGCGCGCCGGAAGCAAAAAGAACTGCGCGGACATCGCGCGCATGTGCATGAAATACGAGGTGCCGATCGTTGTGGACAGCGACAGCCACATCTGCTTCCGCGTCGGCCATGTCGAGGGTGCGCTCGAAATGCTCGAGGAGATCGGATTCCCCGAGGAGCTCATCATCAACAGCAGCATGGCGCGTCTGGACGCTTACTTCAAGGGCCGCGGCATGGATCTGTTCAGCGGCGAAGAATAAGAGGGGTACTTATGCGGATCGGTATTGATTTAGGCGGAACGAGCGTCAAGGCGGCGCTCTGCGCGGATGACGGCGCAATTCTCATCAAGCAGAGCGTACCGACGAAAACGGGAGACCCGGACGGTCTGCGCGCGGACATGAAGCAGCTTGCGCTCGCGCTGTGCGTCTCGGGCGGCGTACAGCCGGACGAGGTCGAGAGCATCGGCATCGGCGTGCCCGGCTCGTATGACAAGCCCTCCTGCACGCTCAGATTCGGCACGAACCTCGGCATGAACGACGTCTGCTTTGCAGAGACCTTTCAGCCGGAGTTCGGCTGCGCGGTGCAGCTCGACAACGACGCGAACTGTGCGGCGCTCGGCGAGGCGACCGCAGGAGCAGGCAAAAACGTGAAGAATATGCTGATGATCACGCTCGGAACGGGCGTCGGCGGCGGCATTATCATCGACGGAAAGCTGTATACCGGCTGCAACAGCCTTGCGGGCGAGCTGGGACATATCGTCATCCGGCAGGGCGGCGAGCCGTGCGGCTGCGGCCGGCGCGGCTGTCTGGAGGCCTACAGCTCGGCAGCGGCGCTCGTGAAGTTCGCGCACCGGGCACTCGATGCCGGACGGGAGAGCAGCCTGCGCGAAAACGGCTCTGGCCTCAACGCGAAGCACATCTGCGACGCGGTAGACGCCGGCGACGCTCTCGCGTGCGAGCTGTTCGAAACCTACTGCGACGATCTCGCGTGCGGTCTTTCGAGCTTTATCAATATCTTTCAGCCGGAGTGCATCGTGCTCGGCGGCGGTCTTGCAGGCTATGGCGAAAAGTTGCTCGCGCCGCTGCGCAAGCGCATCGAGAAGGAGACCTTCCGCGGCGACACGAATACCGAGCTGGTCCTGGCCTCGCTCGGCAATGATGCCGGTCTGGTCGGCGCTGCGATGCTCTGAATATACAATAAGAAAAACCGCTGTATCGGAACAAATACAGCGGTTTTGTTTTACCTGTTCTGCTTTTTACCGGTCGAGCATCTTCTCGACCAGCGCGCACGCATCCTCGATGCAGCCGGGGCAGGAGCGGCGGACATTGCCGTCGGCGACACCCTTGAGCTCGCAGCAGAGGTAGGTACCGTTCTTCTCCTTGAAGGCATTCGCCATCTCGCGGGTCTGCTGATAGGTCTGCGCCTTGGTCGTGCCGGGCGCTTTGATGCCGGCCGAGCCCTTGACGCCGGCGAGCATGAACGCGCCGCTCAGCGCACCGCACATATCCATCACGCCCATGCCGAGGCCGAAGCCCTCGGCCATCTTATAGGCGGTCTGCTCGTCGAGACCGACGAGGTCGCAGTAGGCGCAGACGACCGACTGCGCACAGTTGTAACCCTTCCCGTGCAGTTCCTGTGCACGCTGCTGTCTTTCTGTCATAACAAATTCCTCCTTATGCTGTGTCGATCAATACTCCACCTGTGTGAAGTAGTACATGATCGCGTTGTACTGTGCGCGCGCCTCGGCCTGAAGGTCCTCCTCGCTGTCGATGAACTGCTGATCCTCTGCGTTGTCAATAAAGCAGAATTCGCTCGTGAGCGCCGGGATGTAAAGCGAAGCTGCCGCGCGGTTGGTGTAGTAGTAGTCGCCGTGGCTGCCCTCGCGGAACACGACCGAACGGATCGGCACGCCGAGCGCCCTGTATTCCTCGAGCAGCTTTTCCGCAAGGAGCTTCGTCGGGCCGCCGTTTTTGTCGGCTACCTGCGCGAGCGCTTCCGCACCGCGCGCCGTCGTGTTCGCGGCGTTGTGATGGACGCTGAAGAACAGGTCGGCGGTGTCCTGATAACGCTCCATGACCTCGCCGCGCAGCGTCAGATCGCTGCCCTCCTCGAGCGTATCGCGCACCATGATTACGTTCACACCGGCGCTCTCCAGATAGCTTTGCAGATATTTCGCAACTGAAAGGTTGATGTGCTTCTCATCGTATACCTTGTCGACGCTCGTCGCGCCGACGTCGCTGCCGCCGTGACCGGGGTCGATGATGACCGTCATCCTGCCGTCGATCTGCGAGGTGCGGGGCGGCTCGACCGGATCGTCCGGCTCGCCCTCGGATGCGGAGTAGTCACGCACGCGGACGAGATAGTTCGCGCTGACGTAGCGGCCGGTTCCCTTGGAGGTGTCCATGAGGTGCGCCCAGCCGTTCGCAAGGCTGTCCACGACGACCTCTGCGTTCGCGGAGAGCTGACCGACCTTTTTCGCGGTCGAGGACGCGGAAGCGCGCACCGCGAGCTTGCTCTCGACGTTTACGCGGTACCAGCCGGTCGTGAACGGCTCGTCTGGCTCGGTCTTGCCGTCATAATCGCTCAGACGCTTGAGATAGGCCGCGCTGACATAGCGGCCGGTGCCCGCCGAGGTGTCCATCAGATGCGCCCAGCCGTTCGCAAGGCTGTCTACGACGACCTTGTCGCCCTTCGACAGCTGGCCGACGGACGGATAGGTGGTAGCCGGTCCGGAGCGCACGGTGAGCGAGGACGAAACATTCACCTCGTACAGACCGGTCGTAAAAACAGGTTCCGGCGTCGGGGCGGGCGTCGGCGTGGCCGGCGTCGTGCTGCCGTTGTTATTGCTGTTATTATTGTTGCTGCTGTTATTGTTATCCGGCTGCTCGGGGTCCGGGGCGGGCGTCGTGAGCTTGACGGTGCGCGTGGCATTGTCCCATCCGGCCTCAAAGCCGATCGCGTCCGCGATATCCGCGATGCTGTAATAGTTGTTGTCGTTGATCAGGTAGCCGCGGAAGGAGACCGCACTGCCGTTGAGCAGGACCTTGAAGGTGGACGCGGAGACCTTGAGCGAGGAGAGGGTCGAGGCGGAAAGCTCGCCGCCGACCTTCTGGTATTTCTGACCGGAGATCAAGTTGATGACCGAGCTCTGGCTGGGAGTCCAGGTGACATTGAAGGGCGCGGTGGTGTCGCTGAGAAGATACGCGACGTCGCGCAGTTTGAAGTAGTTATAGCCGTCAACATTATAGGCCTGCGGCGTGACAGCCTTGCCGTTTACCATGAATTTATGGTCGGAGACCGCGACCTTGGGGGAAGCGGCTGCCGCGCTGGCGAGCGTGACGCTCAGCACGGCGCACAGAGCCGCAGCGATTTTGCGAAAATGCATAAAAACCTCCGTTTCCGCATACAGGGGAAAAAACGAACGGAACGTCCGTTCTGCACGAAATGTCAAATCAAATATATAGTCATAATAGCACGATAAAGGGCGGATTTCAATGCTTTGCGGCGGAATGACGCACAACTGTAATATAAGCGCAGGGGAGAGAGGAACGCAGGATGCTTGAAGATGAGTATTGTTTTCTTGAGCGAAAAATGATAATATAAAGGTGAAAAATACATCGGAGGTAACTATTATGCAGTTCCGTTTTGCGCACAATAACTTCAACGTCCGCGACCTTGAGCGTTCGCTCAAATTTTATGATGAGGCACTCGGCCTCAAGGAGGTCCGCCGCATAGGCGCCAAGGACGGCAGCTTCATCATCGTCTATTTGTCGGACGGTTCGACGCCGCACCAGCTCGAGCTGACCTGGCTGCGCGACTGGGACAAGCCGTACAATCTCGGCGACAATGAGTTCCATCTTGCCCTTTCGGTCGACGATTTCGGCGCGGCGCATCACAGGCATCAGCAGATGGGCTGCATCTGCTTTGAAAATCCGGCAATGGGCATCTATTTTATCTCCGATCCGGACGGCTACTGGGTCGAGATCATTCCGTCTAAAATGTGACGGGAAAGGAGATCATACACTTGAATCCTTATCTCGATCTGTTCCTGACCTTTGCACAGATGGGCGTGTGCACCTTCGGCGGCGGCTACGCCATGCTGCCGATCCTGCAGCGCGAGGTCGTAGAAAAGCGCGGCTGGGCGACCGAAAACGAGCTGATGGACTACTACGCCATCGGCCAGTGCACGCCGGGCGTCATCGCAGTCAATACCTCGACGTTCATCGGCTACCGCCTGCGCGGCGTTCCCGGCGCGATCGTCGCGACCGCAGGCATGGTTTTTCCTTCGCTCGTCATCATTACGATCATCGCTGCGTTCATTCAGCAGTTCGCGCATCTCGCCGTGGTGCAGCACGCCTTTGCCGGCATCCGCGTCGCGGTCTGCGCGCTCGTGCTGCAAAGCGTGTGGAAAATGGCGAAAAAGGGTGTCGTTGACCTCCCGACCGGTGTGATTCTGGTCGTAACCTTCGCCGCTGTCGCCTTTTTCGGCGTTTCTCCCGTCCTCATGGTCGTTATCGCGACCGCCGCAGGCATTCTCATCAATGTTGTGAGGGGGAGGAGAGCATGATCTTTCTACAGCTGTTCTGGGAGTTCCTCAAGACCGGTCTGTTCGCAGTCGGCGGCGGTCTGGCAACGCTTCCCTTCCTCAAGGCGATCACACACAAGTACCCGTGGTTCACGGCGAACGATCTGATGGATATGATCGCGGTCTCCGAGTCCACGCCCGGCCCGATGGGTGTCAATTCCGCGACCTACGCAGGCTTCCATGCCGCCGGGCTGCCCGGCGCGCTCACGGCGACGTTTTCGCTCGTGCTGCCGTCGGTCATCATCATCATTCTGGTCTCGCGTGCGCTTGACCGCTTCCGCTCGTCCTCGCTCGTGCAGAACGGTTTTTACGGTCTGCGACCGGCGTCCGCCGGTCTGATCTTCGGCGCGATGTTCACGGTGTTTGCCGGTTCGCTGCTGCATCTTGACCTGTGGAGCGGTCCGGAGAGCCTGCTTTCCGTACTGAATTACCGCGCGATTTTGCTGTTCCTTGTGCTTTCGGTCGCGATCCGGAAGCTGCCGAAGGTGCATCCTATCGTGTTCATCGGTGTGGGCGCCCTCGTGGGCATCGTATTCCAGTTCTAAAGAGAGCCGAAAGGCTCTCTTTTTGCTTACGATACCGTCAGCAGACGGTAAAAAAAGAAAGAAGAGAACGGTTTATCTTTACATTGCGGCTGGAAAATGCTATAATCATGCTGTATATTTGCGTCCAAAAGGGGGACGGGAATTTGAAAAAGAAAATTCAGACGGCTCTTCGACCCGGCCGAGCGGCATTTTATGTGCTGTTTTTACTGTTTGCAGCCTGCGGCCTGTATTTTTCAAAGCCGTATGGCTTCATCGGCATGGCCATCGTCATCATTCTGCGCATGGTCGCGATCCGCAGCGACGCGGAGCGGCGGCAGCGGGTGTATGATCTGATGGAAAATATCGAGATCGAGGGCGGAGAAATCCGCCCGGCGGTCACGAAATCGCCGCTGCCGACCGTTGTCGCGCTCGCGACGACCGGACAGATCATCTGGGCGAACGAGGCCTTCGCGGACATGACCGGCCATTTCGCACATGCGCCGCACATGCGTCTGACCGAGCTCGCGCCGACGTTCGAGACGCGCTGGCTCATCGAGGGCAAGACCGCCTTCCCGGGCGAGCTGCGCATGGGACGCGGCATCTACCATGTGTTCGGCAGCATGATCCAGTCGGGCGCAGGTCAGATGATGATGCTCCATTTCATCGACTGCACGGAATTTGTTCATCTGCGCGATGATTCCGAGACGCGCCGGCCGGCCATTGCGGTGATCGCCATCGACAACTATGAGGAGCTCGTCAAGAATACGACCGACTCGGAGAAGTCCAGCATCCTCGCCGGCATCGACAGGCGTCTGTCCTCGTGGGTCAAGGATTCGAGTGCCGTCATGCGAAAATATGACCGCGACAAGTACATCTTTATCATCGAGAACGCCGAGCTGGACAAGCTGGCGGCGAAAAAGTTCTCGGTGCTTCAGGAAGTGCGCGATATTCAGAACCATGAGGGCGTTGTTGCGACGCTTTCCATCGGTATCGGCCGCGACGGCGAGACGCTCGCGGAGAGCTACAAGTACGCCGGTCTTGCCATCGACATGGCGCTCTCGCGCGGCGGCGATCAGGCCGTCATCAAGAACCGTTACAGCTTCGAGTTTTTCGGCGGTCTGAGCGAGGAGGTCGAAAAGCGCACCAAGGTCAAGAGCCGCGTAGTCGCCAATGCGCTCAGCCAGCTGATCCGCGATTCGTCGCAGGTGCTCGTCATGGGTCACAAGAACAGCGACATGGACGCCATCGGCGCTGCGGCAGGCATGGTCTGCGCCGCGCGCGTCAAGAACAAGCCGGTACATATCGTTGTAGACCGTGAGCACACCATGGCGAGCGATTTGATCGAGCGTCTGGAGACGCAGAGCGAGTACAAGGGCGTGTTCGTCAGCGCCGAGGACGCCATGATCATGTGCGACTTCAACACGCTTCTCATCGTCGTGGACGTCAACCGTCCGGGCTATGTCGAGAGCGAGGCACTGCTCCAGTCCATCAACAAAATCGCGGTCATCGACCACCACCGCCGTGCGGCGGACTATATCGAAAACGCTGTCGTCAGCCTGCACGAGCCGTATGCGTCCTCCGCGTCCGAGCTTGTCAGCGAGCTGCTTCAGTACCTCGTTCCGACGAGCAGCATCCTGACCGCCGAGGCGGAGGCGATGCTCGCGGGCGTCTATCTCGATACCAAGGGCTTTTCCACGCGCACCGGCGTGCGCACGTTTGAGGCGGCGGCGTATCTTCGCCGCGCGGGCGCGGAGGCGAGCGACGTCAAGCGCCTGTTCCAGTCGAGCTTCGATCAGTATATGGAGCGCCAGAAGATCATTTCTTCCGCGCGCAACTGCGGCCAGGGCGTGATCTTCGCCATCACCGCCGAGCAGGTGGACCGCATCGCGGCGGCGCAGGCTGCCGACGAGCTGCTTTCCATCATCGGCACCACGGCGTCCGTCGTTGCCTTCCGCAGCGGCGAGAACGATATGGCGGTCTCCGCACGCGCGGCAGGCCAGGTCAACGTTCAGCTGCTCATGGAGCGTCTGGGCGGCGGCGGCAATCATTCTGCGGCGGGTGCGCAGCTCAGGAATACAACGCCTGAGGAGGCGGACCGACTGATCACCGAAGCGATCCGCGGTTATCTCGAAGATCAGCGCGCGGAGAAGCAGAACGAACACTGAGCACATTTCGCTGCCGGAAAACGGGCAGAACAGGCATAAAACAAGCAATATAAAATTAAGGAGAGACTTATCATGAAAGTAATTCTGACAGCAGACGTAAAGGGCAAGGGCAAGAAGGGCGATCTCATCGAGGTCAGCGAGGGCTACGGCCGCAACTTCCTCATGCCGCGCGGTCTGGCAGAGCTGGCTACCGCCGACAACCTCAACGTAAAGAAGGCGCAGGACGAGGCGCACGCACGCAAGGTTGCCCTCGAGCAGCAGGCAGCGCGCGATGCGGCGGAAAAGCTCAAGGAGAGCCCGGTCAAGGTTCCGGCCAAGGGCGGTGCAGGCGGCCGTCTGTTCGGCGCAGTCACCTCCAAGGAGATCGCGGAGGAGCTCAACCGCCAGTACGGTCTGAGCGTTCCGAAGCAGAAGATCGTGCTCGAGGAGCCGATCAAGACCTTCGGCGTACATCGCGTCAAGGCGAAGCTGTATCAGGACATCGCAGGCGAGATCCTCGTACAGGTAGTAGAGGCCTAAAGCCGCTTGCGCGGCTTATAGGGGGCTTCAGAAGCCCCCTATATACGAAGGACGGTTCCCTTGAAACCGCCCTTCGATACCCGAATGTCGCGCCCCACGGGCGCTGGGTCGGGGTACAAAAAGACCCGGCAGAGCTGGGCCTTTTTGTGTGCTGCGAAGCAGCACGATTGCATGCCGTGCGCTTTCGCGCACGGTCGCCTGCGGGCGGGCCGAGATGCTCGCCGACGCCTTTACGGCGCGGCTGCATCTAAGGTTGGCCGCTGCAAGCAGCGGCATCATTATTATGGCGGACGTAAGTCCGCAAGTATCGAGGTGTATTTGTTGGATGAGCTTTTAATGCGGCAGGTGCCGCAGGATCTGACTGCGGAGCAGTCGCTTCTCGGCGCGATGCTGGTCGATCCGAACTGTATCCCGGAGGTCATCGAGCAGGTGCGCTCGGATGACTTCTACGCCGATGAGAACAAGCGGATCTTTGAGGTCATTTATTCGATGTTCAACGGTGCGAAGCGCATCGACCCGGTAACTGTGCTCGACGAGCTGACGAGCGCGGGCTACTACGACGAGGCCGGCGGCCGCGCCTATCTGTTTCAGCTCATGGACATCACGCCCGGCTCGCGCAACGTCACGGAATACGTCCGCATCGTGCGCGACAAGAGCCTGCTGCGGCAGCTTGCCGACGCCGGCAGCGAAATTCAGCAGAATGCCATTTCCGGGCAGGGCGATGCCTCGGGCATTGCCGAGCTTGCCGAGCAGCGTATCTACAACATCCGGCAGGGACGCGAGATCAAGGGCCTTTCCAAGCTCGAAAACGTCATCGCGGATCTCTATACCGAGCTGAATGAGCGCATGCAGTCGGACAGCGACATCCCGGGTATGTCTACCGGCTTCCACGCGCTCGACAAGGCGCTGACCGGTCTGAACAAGTCCGACCTGATCCTGATCGCGGCCCGACCCGGCATGGGCAAGACCGCCTTCGCGCTCAATATTGCGCTGAACGCGGCCAAGGCGAGTATCCAGAACAAGCCGAAGGGCTACAAGAAGGGCACGGGCGTGTGCGTGTTCCAGCTCGAGATGGGCAAGGAACAGCTTGCGAGTCGCTTTCTGTCCAGTCAGGCGCTGCTCGAGTCGCAGAAGCTCAAGACCGGCGACCTGACGATGGACGACTGGGACAAGATTGCGCGCGGCGCGGGCGTGCTGTCGAGTCTGGATATTTATGTCGACGACAACCCGGCCATCACCGTGCCCGAGATCAAGGCGAAATGCCGCCGTCTGGGCGATGAGCTCGGCCTGATCGTCATCGACTATCTTCAGCTGATGCACGTCGGCGGACGGCACATGGACAACCGTGTGCAGGAGGTCGCGGAGATCTCGCGTTCGCTCAAGATCATGGCGAAGGAGCTCAATGTGCCGGTCGTGTGCCTGTCGCAGCTTTCCCGTGCGTCCGAGCAGCGCTCGGACAAGCGTCCGATGCTGAGCGACCTTCGAGAGTCGGGCGCGATCGAGCAGGACGCGGACATCGTCATGTTCATCTACCGAGACGATTATTATGACGAGGAGAGCGAAAACAAAAATATCGCGGAGATCATCATCGCGAAAAACCGCCACGGCGCGACGGGAACCGTCGAGCTTCAGTGGGTCGGTCAGTACACGACCTTCTCCAACCCGGACCGCATCCATGAGGAATAACGGGCTTCTTCGGTCGGCGGCCGACACTATTCGCCGGTATGATATGCTGAGGCCGGGGGAGCGCGTGCTCGTCGCCCTGTCGGGCGGCGCGGACTCGGTGTCGCTCCTGCTCGTACTGCAGAAACTCGGGTACGAGGTGCGCGCGTTTCATCTGAACCACTGCCTGCGCGGCGCGGAGTCCGACAGGGACGAGGCGTTCTGCCGTGCGCTGTGTGCGGAGCGCGGCGTGCCGCTGAACGTCGGGCGCTGCGACATTGCCGCCCTCTCGCAGGGAAAGGCGGTCGAGGAGACCGCACGGCGCGAGCGCTACCGCCTGCTCGAGCAGGCGGCGGAGGGGGATAAAATCGCGACCGCGCACACCGCGGACGACAATCTGGAGACCGTGCTGTTCCATTTGGTGCGCGGCAGCGGCGCAAAGGGTGTTTCCGGCATTCCGCCTGTGCGCGGCGCGGTCATCCGGCCGCTCCTGTTCGCAGAGCGGCGCGAGATCGAGGCGTTCCTGCGCGAAAACGGGCAGGATTACGTCACGGACAGCTCCAACCTCAGCGATGATTACACGCGAAACCGTCTGCGGCACAGCGTGCTGCCCGTGCTGCGCGGCATTAACGAGCAGGCCGCACAGGCGGCGCTCCGGCTCGGTGAGCAGCTGCGGCAGGATGAGGCCTGCCTCGGCGGGCAGGCGGAACGCTGTCTGCAAACTGCGCTTCGTGCGGACGGCGCCTATCTGACTGCACCGTTTCTCGCGTGCCATCCTGCCGTGCAGGGAAGGGCGCTCCGCGAGGCGGCGAGACGCGCCGGAATGCCCATGCGCGACCTTGCGCAGACGCACATCGAGGCGCTGGAGCGCCTGCTTTCGAGTGCAGACCCGTCCGCGCAGCTCGACCTGCCGCACGGCTTTACGGCACGACGCGAGTACGAGGCCTTCCGCATCGCGCCGCGTGCGTGCGGGGTGCAGCCGGCGGCGCTGCCGCTCACCGTTCCGTTTGACGGCCTGTGGACGGACGGAACGAGAGTCAAACTCAGAAAATTAGAAAAATCCGAAGTTTTTTACAAAACAGTCAATACTTTTTGCGCAGATTGTGGTACAATAGATTTTGCATCGCTGTGTGTTCGTGCGCGGCAGACGGGAGACCGTCTGCGCCTGACCGAAAAGGGGGGCAGCCGGGCGCTGAAAAAGCTGATGATCGACCGGAAGATCCCGGCGGCGGAGCGAGACGCCCTCGCCGTCATCGCAGACCGGTCCGGCGTCATCGCGGTGCAGGATATCGGCATGGATCTCAGCCGAAGGCCGGGAAACGGCGCGCGGCTGGAAATAAAGATTGAGAGGAACTGACGAAATGGCTTATAACATGCGAGACGATATTAAGGAAGTATATTTCACCGAAGAGCAGCTGCGAGACAAGGTCCGCGAGCTTGGCGCGCGCATCACTGAGGATTACCGCGGCAAGAATCCGCTGATCGTCAGTGTCCTCAAGGGCTCGTACATCTTCATGGCCGACCTGACCCGTGCGATCGATACGCCGTGCAACGTGGATTTCATGGTCGTGTCCAGCTACGGCAACGGCACCAAGACCTCGGGCGAGGTCCAGATCATCAAGGACATCGCGCAGCCGATCGACGGACGCGACCTGCTGATCGTCGAGGACATCCTCGACTCGGGCGTAACGCTGCACTACCTCATGCAGATCCTCGCCGCACGCGGCGCGAACTCCATCCGTCTGTGCACGCTCCTGTCCAAGCCGGAGCGCCGCAAGATCGACGTCAACGTCGATTATCTGGGCTTTGAGATCCCGGACGAGTTCGTTGTCGGCTACGGTCTGGACTACGCGGAAAAGTACCGCAATCTGCCGTACATCGGTATTCTCAAGCCGCACGTTTACGGCGGCGAGGGCGAATAATCTCTCCCATACGGAAAGGGGCGTTAAACCAATTTGAAAGGCAAAATGAAGGGCTTCGGCCTTTACCTGCTCATACTGGTCTGCCTGCTCGCCGGCGTAAGCTACGTCGTCAGTCAGACGCAGAAAACCGAGTCGATCTCCTACTCGGATGTGTACAGCTACTTTGAGCAGGGCGACGTAGACCGCTACACTCTCGAGGGCGGCACGCTGACCATGCATCTGAAGAACGAAAACCGCGCGGTCAGCTACGAGATCGGCGACTATACCTCGGTATGGTGGTCGCAGCTCGGCTCGGTCATCGACCAGCAGATGAAGGACGGTACGCTGACCAAGGTAGACTACATCACCACGACGATCCCGTGGTGGGCGCAGTTCCTGCCGTATCTCATCCTCGTGGTGCTGATCGGCGCGTTCTGGTATTTCATGATGAACAAGCAGTCCGGCGGCGGCGCGGGTCCGATGCAGTTCGGCAAGGCGCGTGCAAAGCTGGCGCAGGACGGCAAGAACAAGGTGACGTTCAACGATGTCGCAGGCGCGGACGAGGAAAAGGCCGAGCTTCAGGAAATCGTTGAATTCCTGAAAAATCCGCAGAAGTTCGTGCAGATCGGCGCGCGCATCCCCAAGGGCGTGCTGCTCGTCGGCCCTCCGGGCACCGGTAAAACGCTGATCGCGAAGGCGGTCGCAGGCGAGGCAGGCGTTCCGTTCCTGTCCATCTCCGGCTCGGACTTCGTTGAGCTGTATGTCGGCGTCGGCGCGTCCCGCGTGCGCGACCTGTTCGAGCAGGCAAAGAAGAACGCGCCGGCCATCGTGTTCATCGACGAGATCGACGCGGTCGGCCGTCAGCGCGGCGCAGGCCTCGGCGGCGGTCATGATGAGCGCGAGCAGACGCTCAACCAGCTGCTCGTCGAGATGGACGGCTTCGGCGCGAACGAGGGCGTTATCGTCATCGCCGCGACCAACCGCAAGGATATCCTGGACAATGCGCTGCTGCGTCCGGGCCGCTTCGACCGTCAGGTCTATGTCGGCGCTCCGGATGTCAAGGGCCGCGAGGCGATCCTCAAGGTCCATGCGCGCAACAAGCAGTTTGACCCGGATGTCAAGTTCTCCGATATCGCGAAAACGACCGCCGGCTTCACCGGCGCAGACCTCGAAAACCTGCTCAACGAGGCAGCTCTGCTTGCGGCGCGCCGCAACAAGAAGCTGATTTCGCAGGAGGAGATCGAGGAGTCGCTGCTCAAGGTCGTCATGGGCGTGGAGAAGAAGAGCCACATCATCACTGAGCATGACAAGCGCCTGACCGCTTACCATGAGGCCGGTCACGCGATCTGCTTCGAGGTGCTGCCGACGCAGGACCCGGTACACCACGTTACCATCATCCCGCGCTCGTCGGGCGCAGGCGGCTTCACCATGCCGCTGCCCGAGGAGGATCAGGCGTACCGCACCAAGAAGTATATGGAGGAATACATCGTCGTCTGCCTCGGCGGCCGTGTGGCTGAGAAGCTGACGATGGAGGATATTTCGACCGGCGCTTACGGCGACATCAAGCAGGCCACCCAGATGGCGCGCGCGATGGTCACGAGCTACGGCATGAGCGACAAGATCGGCCCCATCGACTACGGTTCTGAGGGCGGCGAGATCTTCCTCGGCCGCGACTTCGCCGCAGGCAAGGGCTACTCCGAGGTCAAGGCGGCGGAGATCGACGATGAGATCCACCGCATCATCGAGACCGCTTACCATCAGTGCGAGAAGCTGCTGAGCGAGCACATGGACGCGATGACGCGCGTCGCGGAGTACCTCATCCGCAACGAGACCATGGACGGCGAAACATTCAAGAAGGTCTTTAACGGCGAGGAGGTCCCCGACAAGGTGGTCGGTGCGGACCTCATGAGCGAGCTCCAGAAGGATCTGAACGAGAAGATCGGCGAGCCGGCAAAGGCTGAGTCTGCTGAACCCGAACAGTCCGAAAACAAGTAAAAAATTATCCCACAGGGAAAGCAGCTTTGCTCCCTGTGGGATTTTTTTGCCTGTTTAATCGGGGGACGCCGTGAAAACGCGGCCATAGGCGTCCGTGATTTCAACCGTTACGGTAAAGTCGCTCATGCGTCCCTCGAACGTGCCAAGGCGTACTTCGGTATCGTAAATGTTGGCGCCGTACTCGCCGCCCTGGCTGCGGTATTCGAGCGGCTGCTCCGCGATTTCTTTGCCATTCTGATAGAGAATGATGCGCCCGGTGAACGAATTGTCCTCCAGCGCGTCGTGGAAGTCCACATAGGTGGAAAGCGTTCCCGTGAACGTGTTCTTACCAAAGCTGAACGTCGGGCCGCCGCTCGACCAGTAAGCCTGAACGTCAATCGAGAAGCGGTTTTCGATGTCGGATTCGCTTGCGATGAGCAGATTGCGTGTGCCGCCGTTCTGGTCGGTGAGAACGAGATAAACCGAGTATTCGTCCACCATCGGGATTGTCAGACTGCCGCGATAGCCGCCTCCGGCGTCGCCTTCCGCCTCGCATTCCCACGACTGCTCGCCGCCTCGGAGCAGGAATTTCGCGGTTTCGCCGTCGCTTGCCACGCGCGGCACGGCGGAGAACGTCACGATAAGCTGCTCGGTGTTCTCCGGGTCGAGCGTCATGTGCTCGCTCGACTCCGCGAAGTCGCCGGTATCCGCGTCGGTGCCCGGGTAGTAGACCGTATTGACATTTCCGGCCTGCACGCGCAGTGCCTGCACTTCGCCTTTCAACTGCGCGATTTGATACAGGCATACCGCGTTCAGCGCGAGAGATACGCACAGAAGCGCCGCGCCGCCGATGGCGAGTATTTTCCCGCGAGAGAGAGAAACGCCTTTGTGCGGCGTCTCAGGAGCCGCAGGAGCGTCCTCGTTTTCTTTCCCTGCACCGCCCTCCGCCGGGGGAGCGGGGAAGGGCGCGTCCGGCCGCAGCAGCGTATCGACCGGCACGCCGAACAGCCGGCTCAGCTCCATCAGGTTGTCCATCGTCGGGACGGCCTGGTCGGCCTCCCATTTGCTCACTGCCTGCCGGGAGAGGCCGAGCTTTTCGCCGAGCGCTTCCTGGCTGAGCTTATGGTCGCGCCGCAGAGCTGCGATTTTTTCACCTGTTGTCATCGTGCTCACCTCCTGTAAGCTCACTCTATCCGAAAACCCGTTATTTCGCCACCAACCTTGCGTTTCCTCGTGTCAACCGCAGGTTGCGGCGAGAAAAACGGTAGCAAAAGAGCCCCGAACACGGCGCTTCGAGGCTCTTTCAGGCAATACCGCCGCAGCTTTCATTGTGCGGTGTTGCCTTGGGATTGGGGTACGGAGAAAATCAGTCGCCGAAGAACTGGTCGTGGATGGCCTTGACTGCCTTCTCGCTGTCCTCCTCGTTGATGAGGACGGAGATCTTGATCTCAGAGGTGGAGATCATGCGGATGTTGATGCCGGCGCCTGCCAGAGCCTCGAACATCTTGGAAGCGACGCCTGCGGCGGACGCCATGCCGGCGCCGACGATGGAGACCTTTGCGACCTTGGTGTTGATGGAGACATCCTCGTAGTCGAGCATTTCCTTTGCGTCGCGCAGGATACCTGCAACGCGCTCTGCATCGTCCTGACGGATGGTGAAGGAGATGGACTTCTTGTTGTCGCGGCCGACGGACTGGAGAATGATGTCGATGTTGACATTGTGCTTGGCCATGAGCGAGAATACCTTGAAGGCGGTGCCCGGGGTATCGTTCAGATTGATGATCGCGACGCGCGCGCAGTTATTATCACGGGCTACACCCGAAACGTTCAGTTTTTCCATGTTAGAACCCTCCTTGACTTTCGTACCCGGATTGCGGGTAAAGCTCGAAACGACCTCGAGATCGACATTGTACTTCTTTGCCATTTCAACCGAGCGGTTGTGCAGTACCTGAGCGCCGAGCGACGCCAGCTCGAGCATTTCATCATAGGTGATGGCGTCGAGCTTGTGCGCATTCTTGACGATGCGCGGGTCGGCGGTGTAGACGCCGTCAACGTCGGTGTAGATCTGGCACAGGTCAGCGCCGAGCGTTGCGGCGATGGCGACAGCGGTCGTGTCCGAGCCGCCGCGGCCGAGGGTGGTCACGTCGCCCATCTTGTTGATGCCCTGGAAGCCGGCAACGATAACGATGCGGCCGTTGTCCAGCTCTGCCTTGAGGCGGTCGCCGGAGATGCGCTTGATGCGCGCGTCCGAGTAGTTGCTGTTGGTCTCCATGCCGATCTGCCAGCCGGTCAGGGAAACGACCGGGAAGCCGAGCTTCTGGATGGCCATGGCGAGCAGGGACATCGAGATCATCTCGCCGGTGTTGAGCAGCACATCCATCTCGCGTCTGGACGGACGCTCGTTCAGCTCGGCAGCCTTTTCGATGAGGTCATCGGTGGTGTCGCCCTGAGCGGAAACGACGACAACGACCTGATTGCCGGCCTTAGCGGTGCTGGTGACGATGTCAGCGACATTCTTCAGTCGTTCGGTGTTGGCGACCGAGGTGCCGCCGAACTTTTGCACAATAAGACTCATAGTTGTTTAATTTCCTCCTTATATCACGCGCCTGCCGGAGCAGGAGCGTCTCCATATGCAAACTGTAAAAAAGTGTGCATTACAGACGTTTTACCGTGGTGCCGACCTCGTCGCAGCGCAGCTGCACTGCCTTCCAGTGCGGGTATTTCGCCTCGCACAGAGCCTGCGCCTTTTCGATATAGTCGCGGTCGCCCTTGTAGACGATGGCGACGATGGACGGGCCTGCGCCCGAGATGAACGCGCCGAGCGCGCCGAGCTCCTTGGCCTCGCGGACGATGTCCTCGCCGTTTTCGATGAGGCTGAAGCGGTAGGGCTGATGCAGGCAGTCGCCGGTCGCGACGTCCAGATTTTCCAGCTTGCCGGTGGTCAGGCTGCCCGCGAGCAGAGCCGCACGCGCGAGGTTGTAGACCGCGTCGTGGTGGTCGATGCGCTTCGGGAGCGCCGCACGCGCCTTTTCGGTGGAAAGCTGGAAGTCCGGGATAAAGACCACGAAGTCGATCGCGCCGTGGACCGGCACGCGGACATGGCTGACATGGCCGTTTTCGAGCAGCGCCACGCAGAAGCCGCCGAGGATGGCCGGAGTCGAGTTATCCGGATGGCCCTCGATGGTCGCCGCAAGATCAATGACCGCGTTGCGGTCAAGCGGCTCGCCGAGCAGGGCGTTCGCGCCCATGATGCCGGCGACCGTGCAGGCCGAGGACGAACCCAGACCGCGCGTCTGCGGGATGGCGCAGTCCTCGACGATGGTCAGGCCGGAGAGCGGCTTGCCGCACTCGTCGTACACGCGCTTGGCGCACTGGTAGATGAGGTTGGACTCGTCCTTCGGGACGAACTGACCGTTTTTATCCGAAATATCGATATGATCGTTCTCAGCAAGGTCGATCACGTTGTACATTTCGAGCGCGATGCCGATGCTGTCGTAGCCCGAGCCCATATTGGCGCTCGTAGCAGGAACGGTAACACGAACCATTTTATGTATGCCTCCTTAGAGAATGCGCATTGCCGCGCAGACCTTGCCGACGGCGTTCAGTTTTTCGGCTGCCGCATCCATTTCGGCAGTCGGGATCTTGCTGGTCTGGACGACGAATACGCCTTCGACCGGCTCGGACAGGCTCTCGACCGGGAGAATGCTCTCGATGTCCTCGCGCGCGCCCTTGAAGCGGACGTACCACGCGGAGCGCAGCGTGTCGAGCGGACGGAGCAGCTTTTTCGAGCCATCGCCCCACATGATGCGGCGGCGGTTATCCTTGTGCTCGATGGAGTCGAGCATATCAGCGACAACGGCGGAAGCGGTCGCGAGCTTGCCTGCGCCCTTGCCGTAGAACATGACCTCGCCGGTCGCGTTGCCGTCGACCATGATGGCGTTGAATACGTCCTCGACGGCTGCAAGCGGGCTCTCCTTGTGGATGAGGTGAGGAGCGACGTAGGCATAGGCCGTGCCGTCCTCGCAGCGCACCGAGCGGCCGAGCAGCTTGATGACGCAGCCGAGCTTGTCGGCGTTTGCGACGTCCTCGAGGGTGATCTTGGTGATGCCCTCGCAGGAAACCGTATCCGGGTCGAACTTGTCGCCGTAGGCGAGATCGGACAGGATGCAGATCTTGCGGCAGGCATCGTGACCCTCAATGTCGGCGGTCGGGTCCTTCTCGGCGTAGCCGTTGACCTGCGCCTGACGCAGCGCGTCCTCGAAGGTGACGCCGTTGTGGATCATCTGGGTCAGGATGTAGTTGGTGGTGCCGTTGAGGATGCCGCAGATCTGGTTGAACTCGTTGGCAGCGAGGCACTGGAGCATCGGGCGGATGATCGGGATGCCGCCGCCGACGGACGCCTCAAACATGTAGTTGACGCCATGTTCCTCGGCGATCTTGAGCAGCTCGTCACCCTTCGTCGCGACGAGCTCCTTGTTGGAGGTGCAGACGCTCTTGCCGGCCTCGAGGCAGCGCTTGGTGAACTGATAGGCTGCGCCCACGCCGCCCATGACCTCGGCAACGACCGTTACCTCAGGGTCGTTCTCGATGACGGAGAAGTCGGTAACGAATTTATGTCCGTAGGGCAGAGAGGAAAAATCGCGCAGATCGAGCACATACTTGACCTCGACCGGCTCGCCGACCGTGCGCGCAATCTTCTCGGCGTTCATCTCGAATACCTCGTACACGCCGGAACCGACCGTTCCGTGTCCCATGATTGCTACTTTTACCATTGTGATAATTCCTTTCCGTGGGAGAATTTATTGCAGTTTATCATTCGGAAGCAAGGATCTCGACCTTGTTCACGCCCTCGAGCTGCTCTGCACGGTGCAGCAGCTCCTCGACCGAATATTTCATTTCGCCCGTTCGCGCGGCGATCGTGACCGATGCCTGACCGCGCATGGGGATGGACTGGTTGACCGTCATGAGGTTCGCACCCGACTTCGCCATCAGTCCGAGGATGCTCGAGAGCATACCCGGCTGGTCGTGCAGCATGAAGTGGAACGTAACGATGCGGTCGGTCGTCGCCTCGAAAAAGGGTCGGACGCCGTCCTTGTATTTATAGTAAGCGCTGCGCGACAGGCCTGCGAGCTTTGCGGCCTCGCTTGCTGTTGCAGCCTTACCTGAGGCGATCGCCTCATTGGCCTCGATCACGCGCTGAAAGACTTCGGGCAGCAGCGTTCGTTCGACCAGATAGTATTTGGGTTTAACCATGCGTTAATCTGTCCTTCCTGAAAAGACATATGTCTTTTTCACGCTCTCCTATCATACCATATAGCCGCGTCTGACGCAAGGGAGAAATCTATAAAATTCCCAGAAATTCGCGCCTTCATTTGTCGATATTGCCAAAGTCGACAGAAAAAAGTGTAGCAGTATACTAAAATTATAAAGAAAAGACGAAAGAAAGTAAAGAGGGGGGAGGGAGAAAACCGATTCAGTTCACGGCTTTTGCGGCCGCGAGCACGAAAACACAGGCGGCGCCCATGCTGCGCAGGACATGCGCAGCGTCTGCGGCGGTCGAGCCGGTCGTGATGATATCGTCGATGACCACGACGCGCTCGCCTGCGAGCGGAATGCGTCCGGGCAGGAGCGAGCCGGCGGCATTCTTCCGGCGGGCGGCAGCGTCCTGCTGCACGGACTGACGGGCGGTAAACGGACGCTTGCGCAGCGCGGAAACGCAGGGCATCGAGAGTGATTGCGCGATCGGACGCGCGAGCAGCTCGGCCTGATTGTAGCCGCGCTCCCGTGCGCGGAGAAAGCCGAGCGGCAGGTATGTGATGCAGGTGGGCTGCCACCGGTCGAGCTGCGCGGCGAGAACCGCCGCCATCTCGGCGGCGAACCATGCAGCATACTGCGGTCTGCCGCCGAATTTGAAGCGGTGCAGCGCTTCTTTGACTGTGCCGCGATAGCAGAGCGCCGCCGCCGCGCCGTCGGCACCGGGGACGGAAAATTCGCCGTGATACCGGTATTCCGTGCGTACCTCGCGCGCACAGTCCGGACACAGCGCCGCGCTGTGCTTTTCGGCGGGAAGGACCCGGCCGCACAGGATGCACGTCCGGTCGAATAAAACGGGCATGAGGTTCACCTCCGGATGAAAAAAAGAGCTGTCCGCGAGGGACAGCTCTCAGTTTGTCGATAAAATTTGTCAGCTTACTTTGCGAGCAGCTTCTTGAGGCGCTCCGCAGCCTCGAGCGTGCGCTTCTGGTCGCCGAAGGCAGTCAGACGGAAGAAACCGTCGCCGTTTCTGCCGAAGCCTGCACCCGGGGTGCCGACAACGTTCGCGTTCTCGAGCAGGTAGTCGAAGAACGTCCAGGAATCCATGCCGTTCGGGCACTTGAGCCACAGGTACGGGCTGCTCTTGCCGCCGGTGTACCAGATACCGAGCTCGTCGAGCGTCTCGGAGAGCACCTTGGCATTCTGCTTGTAGTAGCCGAGGGTATCTTTGATCTGCTTCATGCCTTCCTCGGTGAAGCAGGCGGCGGCGCCCTTCTGTACGATATACGGAACGCCGTTGAACTTGGTGGTCTGGCGGCGCAGCCACATCTTGTTCAGCTTGCCGTCCGCGAGCGCGGTCGGAACGACGGTCCAGCCGCAGCGCGTGCCGGTGAAGCCTGCCATCTTGGAGAAGGAGCAGAACTCGATCGCGCAGGTCTTTGCGCCCTCGATCTCGTAAATGGAGCGCGGCAGGTTCTCGTCCTCGATGAAGCACTCATACGCTGCGTCATAGAGGATGACAGCGTTCTGTGCGTTCGCGTAATCCACCCATGCCTTGAGGCCCTTGCGGTCGTAAGCGGCGCCGGTCGGGTTGTTCGGGGAGCAGATATAGATGATGTCGCACTTTACGGATGCGTCCGGCAGGGGCAGGAAGCCGTTTGCCTCGTTTGCGTCCGCAAAGATGATCTTGCGGCCGGCCATGACGTTGGTGTCGACGTAGACCGGGTAGACCGGGTCCGGAACCAGGACAACATTGTCCTTGCCGAAGATGTCGAGGATGTTGCCGAGGTCGCTCTTCGCGCCGTCAGAGATGAAGATCTCATTGGTCGCGAGCTCTACGCCGTGGGTCTTGTAGTAGCCGACGAGCGCCTCGTGCAGGAAGTCATAGCCCTGCTCGTCGCCGTAGCCGTGGAAGGTCTCCTGCTTCGCCTGATCCTCAACCGCCGCGTGCAGCGCGTCGATGACAGCCGGAACGAGCGGACGGGTAACGTCGCCGATGCCGAGGCGGATGATGTCAGCCTCCGGGTGGGATGCGGAGTACTCGCGGACCTTGCGCGCGATGGTGGAGAACAGATAGCTCTGCTCGAGATTGTCATAATTGGTGTTGATCTGCATTATTTCTTGCTCCTTTTCAGAGATGCCGCGACGAATGCCTTGAACAGGGGATGTGCGCGGTTCGGACGGGATTTGAACTCAGGATGGAACTGAACGCCGATATAGAACGGATGCTCCGGAATCTCGACGGTCTCGACGAGCTCGCCGGTCGGGGAAGTGCCCGTGATGAGCATGCCCCTGCTCTCGATCTCCTCGCGGAAGGCGTTGTTGAACTCATAGCGGTGGCGGTGGCGTTCGGAGATAAGCTCCGCGCCGTAAGCGGACGCCATGATGCTGCCCGGACGGACCTTGCAGGGATAAGCGCCCAGACGCATGGTGCCGCCCTTCTTGGAGATGCCGTGCTGGCTCTCCATCAGGTCGATGACCGGATGCGAGGTGTTCGGGTCGAACTCGCCGGAGTTTGCGTCGGCGTAGCCGAGCACGTTGCGGGCGTAGCTCATGACCGCGATCTGCATGCCGAGGCAGATGCCGAAGTAGGGGATGCCGCGCACGCGCGCGAAGTTTGCCGCGCAGATCATGCCCTCAACGCCGCGCGAGCCGAAGCCGCCCGGCAGGATGATGCCGTCGACCTCGCCGAGCAGCTTGTCGGCGGTGGAGTCGTTGATCTCCTCGGAGTCCACCCAGTCGATGTCGACAAAGCAGCCGTTCTCGTAGCCGGCGTGCTGAAGCGCCTCGGCGACCGAGAGATAAGCGTCGTGCAGCTTGACGTACTTGCCGACGAGGGCGATCTTGACATGCTCCTTGCGCGATGCGATGCGCTCGAGCATTTCCTGCCACTCGCTCATGTCGCCCTTGCCTGCGCCGATGGACAGCTCGCGGCAGACGATGTCGGAGAAATGGCTGTCCTCGAGCATCATCGGCGCCTGATACAGCACGGGAAGCGTGCGGTTCTCGATAACGCAGTCGGGGGGAACCGTGCAGAACATCGAGATCTTGTGGCGGATGTCCTCGTCGAGCGGCTGATCGACGCGGGCTACGATGATGTCAGGGGAGATGCCCAGACCGCGCAGCTCCTTGACCGAGTGCTGGGTCGGCTTGGACTTCGGCTCGTTCGAGCCGGAGATGAACGGAACGAGCGTTACGTGGATGAACAGGCAGTTGCGGCGGCCGACTTCGGCCGCTACCTGACGGATAGCCTCGAGAAACGGCTGCGACTCGATGTCGCCGGTGGTGCCGCCGATCTCGGTGATGACGACGTCAGCCGAGGTCTTTTTGCCGACCGAGTAGATGAACGACTTGATCTCGTTGGTGATGTGGGGGATGACCTGAACGGTCTCGCCGAGGTATTCGCCGGCGCGTTCCTTGTTCAGAACGTTCCAGTAGACCTTACCGGTGGTGAGGTTGGAGAACTTGTTCAGGTTCTCGTCGATGAAGCGCTCGTAGTGGCCGAGGTCGAGGTCGGTCTCCGCGCCGTCGTCGGTGACATAGACCTCGCCGTGCTGGAACGGGCTCATCGTGCCGGGGTCGACGTTGATATACGGGTCGAGCTTCTGCGCTGCGACCTTGAGGCCGCGGCTCTTGAGCAGTCGGCCGAGAGAGGCCGCGGTAATGCCCTTGCCCAGACCGGAGACAACGCCGCCGGTCACGAAAATGTATTTTGTCATAGCTCGATTTCCCCTTTGAAAACGGTCGCGGCCGCGCCCGTCATGAACACGGTCTCAGTGGTGTAGCGAATGGTGAGGTCGCCGCCGCGCAGGTGGACGGTGATGTCCGTGTCCGGCTTGCAGAAGCCGTTCAGGCAGGCCGCAACGCCGGTCGCGCACGCGCCCGTGCCGCAGGCCCAGGTCTCGCCCGAGCCGCGCTCCCAAACGCGCATCTTGAGGCTGCCGTCCGGCAGGACGTTCACGAACTCGGTGTTGATGCGTTCGGGGAACAGCGGATGATGCTCGAACTTGGGGCCGAGGCGCGAAAGATCGAGGTCGTCCACATCGTCCTCGTTAAAGAAGATGACGCAGTGGGGGTTGCCCATCGAGACGCAGGTCACGTGATAGACCTTTTCGTCTACGACGAGCGGGGCGTCGATGACGGAACTGCCGGCCATGTTGACCGGGATCTTTGCAGGCTCGAGGATCGCCGCGCCCATATCGACGCGCGCCGTCTGCATTTTGCCGTCCCTGACGTGCAGCTCGAGCGTTTTTACGCCGGAAAGCGTGTCGATGGTAATGGTGGTGCGCCCGCCGACCATGCCGTTGTCATACAGATACTTGCCGACGCAGCGGATGCCGTTGCCGCACATCTTACCCTCCGAGCCGTCGGCGTTGAAGATGCGCATCTGCGCATCTGCCCGGTCGGACGGGGAAATGAGGATAATGCCGTCGCCGCCGATGCCGAAATGCGGTTCGGAAAGCGCGATGGACAGCTTTTCGGGGTCCGTGACCTTCTGGTCGAAGCAGTTGATATAGATGTAATTGTTGCCGCAGCCGTGCATTTTAGTGAACGACAGCTTCATACGGTCTCCCTCCAGTTAACAGCAGTGTGTTCCGTGCGCGCGGAGCTCCGCGCGCACGCGCCGGACAAAGGCACGCAGCGTTTGCCCAGACGACATTCAGTATAACATAATTTTACGAAAAATTCTCTATGCTTTTGAAAAAAAGCACGAAATTTTTCCCTGTCCGACAGGGCGATTTTTTGCGGTATCTCACAAAATCGGGGATTTAATCGCGCTTCATGGCGGAAAATTAACACACGTTTAGCGGAGATTGTGGTATACTGTAAGATACCGGTGAAATATGCCGCATCTGCGCGTACATTCACGGTGTTCAAAACGTACAATGCAAAGGAGAGAGTGACTTGCCGCTGTCAACGAAAAAAATCCGCATCTTTTCCTTCTCGTGGCGCGATCTTGCGATATTCTGCGCTCTGTTCGGCAGTGCGGTGCTGCTGTGCATCCTGCTGCACATGGCCAACAGCTCGGAGGGCTTCGCCTACTCGATCTTCGTCCTGACCGTGCTGCTCATCTCGCGCTTTACGACCGGCTATCTGTTCGGCACGCTCGCAGCCGTGCTGAGCGTCGTAGGCACGAACTACATATTCACCTACCCGTACTGGGCGGTGAACTTCACGCTGTCGGGCTATCCGCTGACCTTTCTGACCATGCTCGTGGTCTCGCTCGTGACCTGTACGATGACGACCAAGATCAAGCGGCAGGAGGATCTGCGCATCGAGGCGGCGCGCGAAAAAATGCGCGCGAATCTGCTGCGTTCGGTCTCGCATGACATCCGCACGCCGCTGACCTCGATCATCGGCTCGACGAGCGCCATGATCGAAAATCCGGATCTGCCCGAGCAGGACCGTCTGCTGCTGCTGACCGACGTACGGGATGACGCGCAGTGGCTCATCCGCGTCGTGGAAAACCTGCTGAGCATTACGCGCATGGGCGACACGACCACGCGCCTGGTCAAAAATCCCGAGCCGGCGGAGGAGATCCTCGGCGCGGTGACGGCGAAGTTCCGCAAGCGCTATCCCGATGTCCGCCTCCGCGTTTCCGTGCCGGAGGATCTGCTGTTCGTGCCGATGGACGCGGTGCTCATCTCGCAGGTGCTGTCCAATTTGCTCGAGAACGCCGTGGTGCATGGCGGCGGCCATACGACCGAGATACGCCTGTCCGTGCGGCGCGAGGGGCCGGAGGCCGTGTTCGCCGTCGAGGACAACGGCGACGGCATCGAGCAGAAGGTGCTGCCGCATCTGTTCGACGGCACGCTCGCCGCAGCGGCAGGAGACACGGAGAACGGCGGCAAGAGAAACATGGGACTCGGCCTTTCGGTCTGCCAGGCGATCATCCACGCCCACAGCGGCAGCATCGAGGCGCATAATCTGATGGAAGGCGCGGAATTTGTGTTCCGTCTGCCGCTCGAACAAGAGGAGGAAAAAGCATGACCATCCGCGAAAAGATCCTGATCGTCGAGGACGAGAAGAGCATCGCGCACTTCATCTCGACCATACTCACCACAAACGGCTACGAGACCATTCTCGCAAGGACGGGAACCGAGGCGATGACCATGCTGTCCTCGCACTGTCCCGACCTCGTTATTCTCGACCTCGGTCTGCCCGACATGGACGGCATCGAGGTGCTGCGCAGCCTGCGCGGCTGGTCGAGCCTGCCGGTCGTCGTGGTGTCCGCGCGCACGCATGAAAACGACAAGGTCGAGGCGCTCGACCTCGGCGCGGACGATTATCTGACCAAGCCGTTCGGCACAGCGGAGCTGCTCGCGCGCGTGCGCACCGCTATCCGTCATACGCGCACAACGTCGCCGACCGGCGAGATCGCGCAGCGCGGTACATACAGCGTGGGCGAAATGGTCATCGATTATAACAAGCATCAGGTGCTCGTGCGCGGGGAGAATGTCCGTCTGACGCTCAGCGAGTTCCGCATTGTTGCTCTGCTGGGCAAGTTCGCCGGCAAGGTGCTGACCTATGATTATATCATCAAGGAGCTGTGGGGACCGCGAGCGGGCGGAGACAACCAGATCCTGCGCGTGAACATGGCGAATATCCGCCGCAAGATTGAGAAGAACCCGGCGGAGCCGGAATATCTGTTCACCGAGGTCGGTGTGGGCTACCGCATGGCGGAAAATCCCTCCGGGGAATGAAAAATGCTCCCTTCCGGGAGCAGAGGCCATTCTTTCTTTACCCTTAGCAGCGGGTAAGCGGTTCCGCCGATACAGCGGCCTGCCGCTGGAGGCGAGATTTACGCTCGAGGTGAGCGTGCACAGTGGCCGCCTTCGGCGGCGGAGATGCCGGGTCCCCGGCAGGGGACAAAAGGGGCAAGGACACCAAATGGTTTCCTTGCCCCTCTTGACACCCCAAACCTTCCTTTGGCCGAGCTCGCCTGCGGCGACTCGTCTAAATGCGAGGAGCCTCCAGATGCGTTTGGTGCACTAAGGTCTCACGCTTGATCGAAGCAGAGTTTTTCGCAGAGCAAATCCAGCGCCCTGCACAGAATGGCCGCGCACTGTTATGCGCGGCAAATCACGAAAGTAATCGTCCATGGCACGAGAAAAAGGAGAGCACAGGTTCAAATCTGTGCTCTCCTTTCGCTTTTAGACGCGCGACCGAAGGGAGTCGCGTCCAAAGGAAGGTCAGGGGAGTCAAGAGGGGACAGGAAACCATATGTTTGGTGTCCTGTCCCCTTTTGCCCCTGTCGGTGGGCACCGACACTCCCGGGCCGCCGAAGGCGGCCAATATCCACGCTCACTTCGAGCGTAAAGCCACTGTATCGGCGGAAACCCCACCGTCTGCTGACGGCAAGAAGCGTTCTACGGTGAAGGCGCAGCCTTACAGGAGCGCCAGCACCTTGGCGATCTCGCCGCGCGTGATCCTGCCGAGCGGCAGGAGCGTTCCATCCGTGTAGCCGCCAATGATACCGGCGGAAACGCAGGTCTTAACATGCTCCGCCGCCCAGGACGGAATTGCGGAAGCATCCTTGTAGTTGAGGCCCGCAGCTGCATAGCCGCGCGGCAGCAGGCGGCCGATCACCGTCATGACCTCTGCGCGGGTAATATCTGCGTCAGGATTGAAATACATCACGCCGCCGCGCGACTCGCCGGTCATGAAGCCGGCCTTTGCGACCGCGTTTACCGCACCGGCCGCCCAGGACGGGATGCTGTCGCTGTCCGCAAAGGCGGAAACGTCGGCAGACGAAGTGTCCAGCCCCAGCGTGCGCGCCATCGTGACCGCGAATTCCTTGCGCGTCAGATTGCGGTCGGGGTAAAAGTACATGCTGCCGCCCTTGCCTTCGCCCTTCATGATGCCGCGCGTGTTCAGCAGCGAGGCGTAGCCGCGCGCCCAGTGGGAGGCAGTGTCCGCGAAGGCGTTCGCCGCACTTCCGGCCGTGACGGTCGCGCAGACGCGCGTGCGGTTGCCGGCATCGTCTGATACGTCGATGGTCACGGTATGTGTACCGGCGGCGAGTGCGCCGGTCGTAACGGTCAGGCCGGAGCTGTTCATGACTGCGGCGCCGCTCTGCGTTTTTCCGTCGACCTTGACCGTGATATTCGCCGCGCGAACGGGATATTTAGTGTTTTCCATGGTCGCGGTGCCCGAAATCGTGGCCTTCGCGCCTGCGTCCACGGTCACGGCCGTGCTGTTCAGATGCACGGAGGGACAGTCGCTGTTCGTGGCGGCATGATGCGCGGTGAGCACGATCTGGTCGAGCAGGAGCGCGGAATGAGACAGACCGGAGCCGCTTTTCTCGAAATGCAGACCGGTGAACTGGACTGCGCCCTCGGGAACCGGGGCGGTCAGCTGCTTCCAGCCGTTCACCGTCGTGGCGGACAGGGGAGCGGTCAGCTCATTGCCTTCGGCGTCGGTAAAGACCGCCGTCAGCGTGCCGTGGGTGTTCTCCGAACGCGCCCACAGGGTCAGATATTTCATGTCCGCGACAGCTGTCGGGGAAGCGGACAGGGTGAAGCCGTCCGCGCTTTCGCCGTCCCACAGCGCCTTGAGCGAGCCGATTCCGCGTGCGACCGAGGTATAGTCGGTGACGCGCGCGAGCGAAACGCCTTCCGATGCGGTGAAGCCGCCGAGACCGTCCTCGAACGTCGAGACGAACGAGGCATCCTGCGGATCACCCATGCCGACGTTCACCGGAATGGACGCGCGCGTGTTTCCATAGGAGCAGGTGAGCGTGCCGTTCGCCATCGAGCTGCCCGCGGTGAACACGCCCTTTTCATCGACCGAGCCGATGCCGTTCGTTACCGTCCAGGTAAAGGCGGTGTCGGTCGAGGCCATTTTCTGACCGAGGTGGTAGCCGAGCGCATCGAGATCGATCGACTGGCCCGGCTTGACGCTGACAGAGGAGACTGACTTGCCGCCGGACTGGAGCGCGATGGAGTGCACGTCACCCGTGACGCAGACGTTCATCGAGCCGGAAACCGAGCCGTTCGAGGCGGTGACGGTCGCGCTGCCGCTCTTCTGACCGGCAGTGAAGGTCTGTCCCTCTACCGTGCCCATGTCGTTCGAGACCTCAAAGACGAGATCGGACGGGGCTTCTGCCGGGCCGTAGGAAGCGTCCGCGCCCTTGATCGAGAACCAGGTGGACGCGCCGGGGAGAATGTAGCGGTAGCTCGGGGTGAGCACGGCATGGGCAGTCACGCCGTCCGAGGGGGTGTTCGCGGTAAAGAAGATGTAGTTGGCGCAGGCGCGCTGCGAGCCGTCCGAGGGACTCGAGATGAGCGAGGTCTCGCTCGCGCCGGGCTGGCGCAGCGCCATGGCGGAGGAGCCGCCGCCGTCGAGACAGAGTGCGCGCACACAGCCAAGCTCCTTGAGTTCCTCGCCGAGCTCCGCCGCAGTCAGGCCGGTGCTGACCGAGGACTGGTTGCCGTCGATCTCGTACAGGACGACCGTGCCGTCGCTCTTGACGCCGATGGCACTGCGCGCGCGGCGCGAGGCCGCGGCATCGATGCCGGAGGTCGTGACCGTGCCGTCGTCAATGAGCAGCTTGCCGCCGACGGCATATTCGACCTCGCCCCATGCCGGGTCTGCGGCGGTGATGGAAAGCGTGACCTCCTCGCCGACCGGGAAATCGACCCACGAGGGGACGTTTGCGCCGTCGGATTTGGTGAGTACCATCTGGTTCTCACCGATGGCGAAGGAGGACGAGCCGGTTCCCTTGCTCACGACCTTGAGCCGAACCGAGCCGCCGGCCTTGACCTGGGTGGAGTCCTCGCGCTCGAGCACGATATAGCTGCCCTTGGCGGCGAAATGGGTCGCTTCGTCGTAGTTGCGGTCGAGCAGGTACGCACCGGCGGTCGTGCGCGTTTTGTTGAAGTAAGAGACCGAGCAGGAGCCGCTTGCGCCCGTGATGCGGATGCCCATTGTCGGGCGGCCGATGACGGCGGTGCCGTCCTTCTTGAAGCCGACGGCGTACTGCCATGCATCGGAGGAGACGAGCGTTCCCTTGTCGATGACCAGACCGATGGGGACGCCGCTCGACATGACGAAAAAGTCGGCGTTCGTGCCGCCGATAACGGTCTTGCCCTGGTTTTGCAGGTATTTGACGGCGTTTGTGATGGTGGCCTTGCTGCCGTAGACCGTGTCGCCGGCGTAGACCATGACGGGGGAGACGCCGGTGTTCGGCTCGTATGTCAGCACGTTTGCGCGCTGCACACCGGCGGTGTTTTTACCCTCGGTGCGTGTGTAGGTCAGTCCTTCGCCGACCGGATAGGACCAGCTGAAGCCGTTGGTGAATGCAGCAGACGCCGCAGCGGTGACCAGCTGCGTCATGGCGAGCGCCGCAGCGGCAAGCCGGAAGGTGGTTTTACGTTTCATTCTCATATCATACCTCGAGTTTCTGCGTGGAAAAAATAAAAGCGGCATACCGGAGACCGGTACGCCACCTATTGTAAACGCTCATGAAGTATTTGTCCAGAAGAAGGACAAATATTTCATAATTTTAACGGCAGGCAGAAGCCTGTTTTTTTTAACCCTCAGCAGAGGGTGAATGGTTTCGCCGATACAGCGGCGCAGCCGCTGGAGGCGACTTTACGCTCGAGGTGAGCGT
>ERZ773169.830-NODE-830-length-32824-cov-5.966767_pt1 | contig 32824 bp, 44 predicted proteins | sample MGYA00580536_ERZ773169 | MGnify/ENA primary metagenome ERZ773169 (study PRJEB29015, sample SAMEA2737814) | human gut metagenome | biome: human gut; feature: human-associated habitat; material: faeces | place: China | collected 2012 ... | reverse complement strand
TTAGCGTTAATATCGCCTGCAAGGGTAAGCGTTTCCTTCGCCAAGGGTCGCTTTGCCGTAGGCGCCCTTAAAATTTGAGAAAGGATGATGAAAATGAACAATGAAAAGCACTGCAGCGTCATTGACGCTGAGGGCAAGCACGTGACTTACGTGCTCGTAAAAATCCGCGACAAGCCGCTGGAGGACGGCGGCACGGAGCAGGTCGAGGAGGTGCAGAACTACACCTTAAAGGACGGCGAGCAGCTTGTCGATGCCTCGCCGCCGAGTATGCGTCAGCACGCCGGCAGCACCGGATTTATTTCGCCGATCTGGGACGGCTCGGACTGGCAGGAGCCCGCCACGGCCGACGAGATCGCGGCGTGGGAGCAGGAGCACCCGGCGCCGGAGATCAAGCCAGCACCGATGAGCAACGCGGAGCTCGAGGCCGAGAACAAGCTGCTCAAGGCGCAGATCGCCGCACAGAGTGACCGCGCGGATTTTGTAGAGGACTGCATCGCCGAGATGGCAATGCAGGTGTACAACTAAACCTATGATTAAGTTTTTGGAAAGGATGTTTTTAATGATGTCTATGTTTTTTGCCCAGAGAGTAATCCTCGGTAAGACCGAGTTCGATGCAGTACCCAAGGCACTCAAAAAGCAGGTTGCGGAGATCCTGATCGACTCCGGCCTGCCGGAGATGGTGCCGGCAGAGTTCGGCGGTACGAAGGAGTAAAATCATGTTCCGGATTGTGCTATAATGGCACAAAGGAGTGATTTTTCATGACCGCAAAAATCGATTTGATTGCAAAGCTGACGGCTTTGATGCCGGAGTGCGCGCGTGAGATCATCAAGATCATGCGCGAGTATGACGTGCAGACCGCGCAGGTGTACGACCGCAGCAATCTGCCGCGCCGGGTGGAGGCGTTCCTCGCCGCAAAGCGCATCGACGGCTGCCGCCCGAAGACGATCAAGGGCTATCGGGAGCGGCTCAAGCTGTTCATGACGCAGTGCAGCAAGCCGGTGCAGCAGATCACGACCGACGATCTGCGCGAGTATCTCGCCTATCTCGTCGACGAGCGGCATTTGATGGATAACTCGGTGCAGGCGCACATCAACACGCTGCGGAGTTTCTTTTCGTGGCTCGTGGACGAGGATAACATCCGCAAGAGCCCGATGCGCAAGATCAAGTCGCTCAAAATCGATAAACTGCGGTCACGGCACCCGCTGACGGCCGAGCAGCTCGAGCTTGTGCGCGACGGCTGCCGGGGCTACAAGGAGAAGGCGCTCGTCGAGTTCCTCGTATCCTCGGGCTGCCGCGTGTCCGAAGTCGCCGGTCTGCGCGTCGACGATATCGACTGGCGCGACCGCAAGTGCAAGGTCATCGGCAAGGGCAACAAGGAGCGAACGGTTTATTTTTCCGTCCGCGCGAAGCTCATGCTGCAGCTCTACATCGCGGAGCGCAGGGGCGGCGAGGCGCTCTTTGCATCGAGCAGGGCGCCATACGAGCCGCTTACCGACCGCGGCATTGAGAAGATGATCTCCAAGCTCGGCAAGCGGATCGGCATGGAGCGGCCGCTGTATCCGCATCTGATGCGGCATACCTTCGCGTCGCACGCGCTTAACTGCGGCATGGAGCTGACGATCATTCAGCACCTTTTGGGTCACAGTGACCCGAAAACGACGCTGATTTATGCGGAAATTGACCCGATTCGCGTGCAATACGAATACAACAGAATGATTTGCTGAGAAGATACAAACGAAAAGGAGCGAAAATCAAGAAAAACCGCCTGAAAAGGCGGTTCATTGACAGGGTTCGACGGCGTATGTTATAATACGAGCGGACGCTGTTACATATGGCGGTCAGACCCTCTTTTCCTTTCCCGCAGTCTGCGGCAGGAAGGGGGTGGCGCGGATGCAGAAGAAAGCATTTAGGCTTTTTGTATGTGCGGCAGTATTGCTGTACATTTTCTGTATAAAAGCGCGATGACCGTCCGGCTGGCACCGAAACGGTCATCTTAAATAGATCGACTGCATGAGGGTCTGACTGCTGTAACAGCGTCCCTTTGATTATATTATAGCATATGCTCCGGCTTTGTCAAGAACGACAGACCGGGGCGTTTTTATGGCCTCCGGCGGAAAGGATAATTATATGGAACATTATTTTTCCGTTTTTACGGATAAAGCAAACCTGCTCGGCGCAACAGTCGTTGCTGTTCTGGGCGGCGTGTTCGGCGCACACTGGCAGGTGTTCGTGCTGTTTTTTGCACTCAATGTCGTGGATTTTTTCTATGGCTGGCTCAAAGGCAAGCAGACCGGCACGATCAACAGTGCGAAAGGTGCAGTCGGCATTATGAAAAAGGTCAGCTACTGGGTCGTGATTGCCATGGCGTTCGGTGTGGCGCAGGTGTTGATCGACTTCGGCACGGAGATCGGCGCGCCGCTTGGCTTCCTTCATCTGATCGGCTGGTTTACGCTCGGTGTATATATCCTGAACGAGCTGACCAGTATTGTGGAAAATCTGGTCGTGCTGGGGTATGAGGTGCCGGAAATCTTCGTGCGCGGGCTGAATGCCGCACGCAAGGCCGTAGACGCAGCAGGGAATAAGATCATCCCAAAGGAGGAAAACCATGAACATTCATGACGCAAACTTAAAGCGCAACGGCAACTGGTCGTACCGCAGCAGTACGTCCGAGATTATTCTGCACCACGCCGAGGCAAGCCGCGCCAGTGTCGAGGACGTAAACTCGTGGCATATCGAAAGAGGTTGGGCAGGTATCGGCTACCACTACTACGTCCGCAAGGACGGCACAATCTGGCGTGGCCGGCCGGAGTGGGCGGTCGGCGCGCACGCCGTCGGTCACAATGACAAGTCCATCGGCATCTGCTGCGAGGGTGCATACATGACCGAGACCATGCCGGCGGCGCAGCTGTCCGCGCTCAAGGGCCTGATCTGTGACATCATGAGCCGGTACGGCAACCTCGAGCTGCTCCGGCATAAGGACGTCAACAGCACTGACTGTCCGGGCGTCAATTTCCCCTGGGCGGAGGTGCAGAAATACGCCCAGTCGGACGCGAAGAAGGAGGACGGCGAAGTGGTGGAAAAGAAGAACGTTCTGCTGAATGGCAAGACGTACACCTGTGAGTGCATCTGCCGCGATGATGTGAACTACATCAAGATGCGCAGTCTGGCGCAGGCGGGCTTTAACGTGGTTTACGATGCGGTGCGCCAGATGCCGTCCATCACCGCACCGCAGTGCCGCACCTTCGTGCCGGACGGCACCGCAGAGGTGCAGGAAGCTATCGACACCGTGCAGGAGTACGCCGGTCTGGAAGAGCAGACCATCGATTACCTGCTGCGGTATCAGTACGGCGAGGAGCTCATCAAAAAAATCGCGGCGCATATTAAATAAGGTATAAAGAGGAAGCCCCGGTGTTCAATTTGAACACCGGGGCTTTGTGGTTTCTGCACAGAAAGACGGCACCTGCCCGGACTGCACGTGCCTCCTGCTGCTGCAGGTCGCCGGGCTGTACAGTAGATAATGATGTAGGATATGTGTAGGATATGACGGCAAACAGGAGCGCTGTTTGTTGGGATATAGCTGACGATTTGGCTGTTTTCAGTGCACCGCTTGACGTGCGGAAGGTCAGCGGTTCGAACCCGTTAATGTCCACCAGTTCCGGAGCGCTGCTTGATGCAGCGCTCTTTTTCTATGTGTGAAAATTGTTCAAACTGCTGAAAAAAATCCGTGCTGTAACTATACTTTTCTCTCGGGTTATGCTATACTGATGGAAAAGGAAGGGAGGATAGAGCATGTTGTTTGGCATAGACAGCCTGTATTTCTGGCTGGCTGTCATCATTATCAGCATCGCGGCGGAGGCGGCGACGCTTGGTCTGTGCGGCATCTGGTTCGCGGCCGGCGGCGCAGCGGCGCTCGTCGCGGCAACCTTCGGCGCATCCATATGGATGCAGCTCGTAATTTTTGTCTTGCTGTCCGCAGTCATGCTGCTGCTCGTGCGTCCGCTGTTCAGCCGCTTCCTCAAGGCAGGCAGACAGGCGACAAATGCCGACCGCATCATCGGTCAGAGCGCCGTGGTCACTGAGCCGATCGACAATCTGGCGGAAACCGGCGCGGTGCGCGTGCTCGGCAAGGAATGGACCGCGCGCACGAAGGACGGCACTCCCGTTCCTGCCGGAGCCAGAGTGACGATCCTCGAAATTCGCGGCGTCAAGGCAATCGTTCAGAAAACCGAAACCAACGGAGAAAAGGAGTAAAATATGCCCTTGTTTTTCATCGGACCCCTGATCTGGATCATTCTGCTGATCCTGCTCATCGCGTTTATCGCGAGCAATATCGTTATCGTCCCGCAGGCGCGCGCCTACGTCATCGAACGTCTGGGCACCTACCGCGATACCTGGAACACCGGCCTGCATTTCAAGGTGCCGCTGTTCGAGCGCATCGCGCGCAAGGTAACGCTCAAGGAGCAGGTCGTTGACTTTCCGCCGCAGCCGGTTATCACCAAGGACAACGTCACCATGCAGATCGACACGGTCGTTTATTTCCAGATCACCGACCCGAAAATGTTCACCTACGGCATTGAAAGCCCGATGGCGGCGATCGAAAACCTGACCGCGACCACGCTGCGAAACATCATCGGCGATCTCGAGCTTGACCAGACGCTCACCAGCCGCGACATCATCAACACCAAGATGCGTGCGATCCTGGACGAGGCAACCGATGCCTGGGGCATCAAGGTCAACCGCGTCGAGCTGAAGAACATCATTCCGCCGGCCGCTATTCAGGAGTCGATGGAAAAGCAGATGAAGGCGGAGCGCGAGCGCCGCGAAGCTATTCTGGTCGCGGAAGGCAAAAAGCAGTCCGCCATTCTGGTCGCAGAGGGCGAAAAGGAAGCGGCCGTTCTGGCGGCTGAGGCGACCCGGCTTTCCAAGATCAAGGAAGCACAGGGCGAAGCGGAGGCGCTGCTCGCCGTGCAGAAGGCGCTTGCGGATTCTATCGCGCTGCTGAACGACGCGGCACCGTCCGAGCAGGTCATTCGACTCAAGTCGCTCGAGGCGTTCGGCAAGGCAGCCGACGGCAAGGCGACCAAGATCATCATCCCGAGCGAGATTCAGAGCCTTGCGGGCCTTGCCTCCTCGTTCAAGGAGGTCATGACCGAGCCGAAGGACAGCAAGTAAACCAGAAAGATTTGGGGACTCTCCATAAACGGGAGTCCCTTTTCTTGTGCAGTACTACTGAAATTTGCTTGAAAAATGCACAAAAAAGAATGTGAAGATTTTGTTCGAATTTATACGGCCTGCTGAAAATGACTCGAAGAGATCAAAAAACGATTGACAAACGCCGCGCGAAGTTCTATGATGAATTCGTCAAAAGGATAAATGCTTTGAACAGGACACGGTTTCCCGCATCACCGCTTTCAGAAAGCCGCCGGTCGTGCAAGACGGCAGCAAGGCGCGGAGAAATTATCCCCTGCGAGCAGCTCGAACGAAAGGCAGAAGTAGTTCGAGACGGAAGCCTCCGTTACAGGGTCACGCCTTCCGGCGCAGCGGCACCGGGCGGCGGATGAGCGGCCGGAATTTCTCCGGCAAGCAGAGTGGTAACGCGGAAGCGCAGCCGACTGAGTCGGAAATGCCTTCGTCTTTGCAGGTTCTCCTGAAGGGGAGAGCTGATAAAGACGAGGGCTTTTTTTGTACCTGCCGTTCACGCTCATTGACAGGAAAGCCGCAAATCCAAACGGAAAAGAGAAGAAAAACCATGAACACACTTACAATCGTGCTGATCGCGGCTGTTGTTCTCGCCTGCGCCTATGTATTCTACGGACGCTGGCTCGCGAACAAATGGGGCATCGATCCCAAGGCCAAGACCCCGGCCGTCGAGCTGAACGACGGAAAGGACTTCGTTCCGACCAACGGCTGGACGGTATTCAGCCATCAGTTTTCGTCTATCGCAGGCGCCGGCCCTGTAACCGGCGCAATTCAGGCCGCAGCCTTCGGCTGGCTGCCGGTGCTGCTCTGGGTGCTGATCGGCGGTGTATTCTTCGGCGCGGTCGCGGACTTTGGTGCGCTGTACGCCTCGGTCAAGAACAAGGGCAAGTCGATGGGCATGCTGATCGAGAAGTATATCGGCAGAACCGGCCGCAAGCTGTTCCTCGTATTCTCGTGGATCTTCTGCTGCATCGTCATCGCGGCGTTTGCTGATATGGTAGCCGGCACGTTCAACGCCTTCGCGGCCAGCGACGCAGGCGTCATGGAGCTGTCTCCGGCGGCTCAGACCAACGGCGCTGCCGGCATGGTCTCGATCATGTTTATGGTGTTCGCCGTTGTATTCGGCCTTATCCAGAAGAAGTTTGACTTCAAGGGCTGGAAGGAAGCCGTTCTCAGCATCGTGTTCATCATCCTGTCCTTTGTCATCGGCGCAAACTGCCCGCTGATCTTCGGCAAGGCGGCATGGAGCTACATCACCTTTATCTACATCTTCTTCGCAGCAGTCCTCCCGATGTGGCTGCTCAAGCAGCCGCGCGACTATATGACGACCTTCATGTTCATCTGCATGATCGCCGGTGCGGTCGTCGGTCTGGTCGTTGCGCATCCGACCATGAACCTGCCGGTATTCACCGGCTTCACCAACGAAAAGCTCGGCACGCTGTTCCCGATCCTGTTCGTCACGGTTGCGTGCGGCGCGGTTTCCGGCTTCCACAGTCTGGTTTCCTCCGGTACGTCCTCCAAGACCATCGAGAATGAAAAGGATATGCCGAAGGTCGGCTACGGCGCCATGGTGCTGGAAAGCCTGCTGGCAGTTCTCGCGCTGTGCGTTGCCGGTGCGGCTGCCGCAGCAGACGGCACCCCGGCGGCTGGCACGCCGTTCCAGGTATTCAGCAGCGGCGTTGCGGGCTTCTTCGAAATGTTCGGCGTTCCGGTCTATGTCGCGACCGTATTCATGACCATGTGCGTTTCCGCTCTGGCGCTGACCAGTCTGGACGCAGTTGCCCGTATCGGCCGTATGAGCTTTCAGGAGCTGTTCTCGGTCGATGACATGGAGCATGCAGAGGGCTGGAGAAAGCTGTTCTGCAACGTCTATTTCTCGACCATCCTTACCCTTGCGTTCGGCTATGTGCTGACCAAGGTCGGCTACGCCAACATCTGGCCGCTGTTCGGTTCGGCAAACCAGCTGCTGAGCGCTCTGGTGCTCATCACGCTGTGCGTATTCCTCAGAGTCACCGGCCGCAGCAACAAGATGATTTTCCCGCCGCTGATCATCATGCTGTGCGTCACCTTCACCGCTCTGGTGCAGCGCCTGCTTGCGATGGTAAAGGCGATCTCTGCGGCGGCCTCGACGACGATCCCGGCAGGCGAGACCACCTGGGGCGCGGTATTCATCGCAAACGGTCTCCAGCTCATCCTCGCAGTCCTACTGATCGTGCTCGGTCTGACGATCGTTATCCACTCGTTCAAGGCCTATGCAAAGAGCGAAAAGAACAGCGAAAGCGCAAAAGCATAAGACAGACATGAAAAACCCGGCCTTCTTTGAGAAGGCCGGGTCAGTCTGTCGATAAAGTATATTTTCATGCAGGAACGGCAGCCGCGCGGCAGCGCGCATGAAAAAGCGTTTGCGTAGCAAATGCACGAAAACCGGGGGCGTGTACCTCGGTTTTCGTACTTTAAGAGGGAGAAAGTTTCCGCATGGGAACTTTCGGACGTCCGTGTTTTGCAAAGTCAAAACACAGATTGTCGGAAAAACGAAGTTTTTCGACAGTCTCACCCGGCCTTCTTTGAGAAGGCCGGGTTTTTCTTTTTTATGCCGATATGGTATAATAAGAGCAAAAGCAACGGAGGCGAAAGCATGGAACTGACTCATCTGGACGAAACGGGTGCGGCGCGCATGGTGGACGTAGGGGAGAAGGCGGTGACGCGGCGCACGGCCTGTGCACAGTCGGTCATAACGATGAAGCCGGAGACGCTGCGCATGATCTGCGAGGACCGCGCACCGAAGGGCGATGTTTTCGCGTGTGCGCGCATTGCGGGCATCATGGCGGCGAAAAAGACGAGCGAGCTTATCCCGATGTGCCATCCCATCCCCATCGAGAGCGTGAAGATCGACATTGAAGCCGTCTCGGACACGCAGGTGCGCATCATCAGTACGCTGCGCTGCTCGCACAAGACCGGCATTGAGATGGAGGCGCTGACAGCGGCTTCCATTGCAGCGCTGACGATCTACGATATGTGCAAGGCGGTCGACCGCGACATGCGCATCGACCGGACGCTGCTGCTGCACAAGGACGGCGGCAGGAGCGGAGAATATAGCAGGACGAACGAATAAGCCGCAGGGAGCGAGAAATATGAATCTTTTAGAGCAATTTCAGACCATAAGGGAAAGTGCGGAGCACGGTCTTGCATCGGCGCTGCACTTCGAGGCGGAGGGCGCGGAGCTTGTGCGCAGCTTCCGCCCGAATGAGCGGCTGATCCTGCTCGGCGGCGGCAATATCGCGCAGCCGCTCTGCCGCTACGCCGCCGATCTCGGCTTTTCGGTCATCGTGGCGGACGACCGTCCGACCTTCGCGAACCGGCCGCGCTTTCCCGAAGCGCACACGGTGTACTGCGACCGGTTCGAGAACGCGATCGACCGGATCGGTATCGGCGAGGGCGATTACGTCGCGGTCATCACGCGCGGACACCGCTATGATGCGGACTGCCTGCGAAAAATCCTGCGCGGCACGATGCCGAAATATCTCGGCATGATCGGCTCGAAGCGGCGCACGGCCGGCCTGCTGCACCTGCTCGAGGGCGAGGGCTTCGACCGGGCGCAGCTGGACGCCATCCATACGCCGATCGGTCTGGACATCGGCGCGCTGAGCGTCAAGGAAATTGCGATTTCCATCGTCGCGGAGTTGATCGCCTGCCGCCGCGCGAACACAAACCGTCGCTCGCACAGCAGCATCATGACGAGCGAGGACATCGACCTGCCGCTGCTGCGCTATGTCGCGGACGAGAGCATCGACAAGGTGCTGCTGCTCGTGTACGATACGAGCGGCTCGACGCCGGTGAAATCCGGCGCATTTATGGCGGTGGACAGCTCGACGAAATTCATGGGTACGATCGGCGGCGGATGCAGCGAGAGCGCCGTCCTGCGGCAGGCCTACTACCTCATCGGCACGGGCGAGAGCAGGAGCGTCTCTATCGATATGTCGAACGATGTGGCGGAAAAAGAGGGCATGGTCTGCGGCGGACAGATGAAGGTGCTGCTCGCGGACCTCTCAAAGAGATAAGAAAAAGACGAACGATACCGGTCTCTCACGGAGTATCGTTCGTCTCTTTTTGCTTTATAGCGGAATGGGAACGCTGTGCGTCTGCCCGTTTTCCGTCCAGTGCACCTCATTATCCTGCACGAACAGGCCGGTGCAGCGGCGGCCGCCTGCGTTCAGAAAGACCGCGCGCCCATCCTGCGTCAGCAGATACAGGTTGTTGTAGTAGTCCTCGGCAGCGCGGTTGGCGGCGGTGTGGCCGAATACGAAGCCAACCATCGCGCCATTCTCCAGACGGACATAATTCGTGAAATCGAAGCCGGAATAGGGGGCCGAGGCGAGCTCGGAGGCCCGCATGCGCTCGCGGTCGTGCTGGTAGGCAGGCGTTTCGGTATACGCGCCGCCCGGATAGAGCGCGTCGCAGGACAGGTATTTCCTGCCGGGCAGACAGCATCCGCTCTGCGCGGGCGCGGCTGCCGCACCGAGCGGCGTACCGCAGTACATGCAGAATTTCGCGCCGTCCGGCAGCGCCTTTCCGCAGTTCATACAAAACATAGGGTCTCTCCTTATTTCATGTAGGCAGTGATGCCGTTCGCGTCCATCCATGCGCGCTTGTGCTGCATCAGCAGATCAAGCACGGGATCGGTGCGCGAAAATCGGTCGCTGAGGTATTTCTGGAGCTTGAACAGGTCGTCATAGGTGAGGTAGGGGTAGTCTGTGTTTCCGTATTCGCCGTCCTGCGAGACCTGATAATGCAGGTTGCCGTCCGGAAGGACCCAGTCCTCGCCGGTTTCATCGACCGCGAGCAGCATCCTGTCCGCGAGTGCGGAAAGACTGCCCTCCGCGAGCACGTCCGAAGCCCTGTACAGGAACAGGATCTCCGCGAGCTGATGATTGAGGCTCGTATGCGAGACGCTGGACATACCCTCATGCCAGTAATCCGGGATAAACCAGCCGCCGAGATCGGTCTCGGAATGATAATTCTCCGCGAAATCCTTGAAAAAGTCGCAGTAGCGGCGGAGCGAATCCCGATAGATGTCCGAGGGGAAGCGGGACTCCGCAAGGAGCAGCAGATTTGCAAATTCCGTATTAAAGCGCGTATCAAAGAAACCGGCGCCGATGCCGTACTCACTTTCGAGCCATGTACTGCCCGACAGCGTCGGCCAGCAGCCGTCATCGCTCTGCTCGGAGATCATGGTATCGAGCATGGCGATGCTGAGGTCGCGCGCCGTGCGGGTCGAACCTGCCTGATAGAGAAAGCTCTTGATCATATAGGAGGCAGCATTGCGGAAGAAAACGCGGTTTCCGGTCGGGATGTAGGTCTCGGGGGAGGGGGTGTAGTAGCCGTCGAAGCACCAGCGGCCGTCGCCGGCGTTGCGGTAACTGCTCCAGAGCGCCGGAATGCCGTCGCGTGCCCAGTCGATGCCGCTGCTGTCCGCAACGGTCAGGAAGGTGAAATCCGCTGTGCTGCTGCCCTTCATGCGCGGCGTGCAGAACGTCAGCCGCCAGCCGTTTTTCGTCTGGTCAGCTTCGATCCAGCCGAGCCAGTTGTCCGCAAGCTGGCGAGAGCCGTTTTCACGGAACGCCCAGACCTGCGGCGTGTAGCACAGCGCGGAAAAATCGCGGCCGGTTAGGAAAAAGGCGGTGTTGGAATGATATTTTCCGGTGCGGATGGGTTCGTCGTGCCAGATCTGCCCGTCAAACCACCGCACGGAGAGCGTGTCGTCTGCGATTTCGGTAGACCAGATGGCGCGGGAGCGCAGGGTGCGGTGTGCGGTCTGAAAGCTGCCCATGACGCAGCGGTCCTCACCTCCGAGCGTCCAGCCGCGCAGCAGAAGGACGCTGCCGCCCTGCGGAAGGCTGGTCCGGCTGACCTCGACGGTCTCATCACCGGCTTCGTATGTATCCGCGACTGTTCCGAACAGCGCGTCAGCCTGTGCGCCGAAGCGCAGCGGCGTGCGGCAGACGCAGAGCGCGAGAATGACCGGAATCGCGGCAAACAGACAAATTCGTTGCAGTAATTTCAATCCTCTGTTCTCCTTTGGAAAGGTCGAAGCCGCTTTCGCGAAAAAAGAAAGCGGCGGTATGCTGTGCAATCAGTATAGCACAGAACATGGAAAAAGGCAACCATTGACGAACGGCGAGCGGCTTGGTATTATGGAAGCATAACAAACGGAAAAGGGGAGAGCAGACATGGCACAGATCATTGAACTCGGCGCCGCGCCCGACATCGACGCGATGGACGCCGACGTGCTCCGGGATTATCTCGCGGAGATACGCGAGCGCATCGCGCGCCTCGACGAGGACGAGCCGGAGGACATGGCATCCGAGGCATACGACGAGTGGAGCGAACAGCACGAAAAGCTCGAGGATATCGCGGACGATATTCTCGACCGCCTTGAGGAGTAATAAGAGAAAAAGCCGGAGAGCAGGGAACAAAATCCCAGACTCTCCGGCCTTTTTGCTGTCAGTCCGTCCACGAGATCGCCGCGGTGGGGCAGGCGTCGATGGCCTCCTGCACGGCGCTGCGGTTTTCCTCCGCCGTATCGAGTGCATAAGCCTTGCCGACGTCGTTCAGCTCGAACACGGCAGGCGCAATATTGGTGCACAGGCCGCAGCCGATGCAGGCATCATCATTTACACAAGCGTTCACAGAGATCCGCCTCCTTTTCGGGAGAAGTATAACCGAAAGGGAGGGGGATTATTCGCGGAAGAAAAATCTGTAAAGCGCAAACAGGGACAGCAGGTACAGCGCAGCGGTGCGGAGGGCAAGCACTCGAAGTTTCGGAAAGAGGTCATCATGCCAGTTGACAGCGTGCCGGGCGAAAACCGTTCCATAGCTGATGGAACCCCGTATGTACGAAGGTCCGTCTCTGCTGGTCAGCAGTTCGGATTCATCGCGGGAGAGCTCCTCGCCGCAGAGCTCCTTGGTCGCCGCAGGAAAGACTTTCACTACATCGAGATAGCTTTCGAGCTCGGCTCTGTTTTCAAAGTTCCAGCGCAGGTCATCCGATCTGATTTCGTAATGGTCGGTTTCCTCGACCGGCGTCTGCGCTGTCCATTCGGTTCCGTCGATGCATACGCGGTTCAGACACATGATCTTCCAGTATTCCGTCGTCACGAGCTTGCCGTAAAGCTGTATGGAGCAGCCGCTCGGACAGGCGTAGAGCGCGCGCAGATCTTTGGCGGCGAAATCGGTGAAATCAAGGGAATAAACGCTGTCGACACAGCTCGCGAACAGGCCGGAGCGCTGCACGGTCGGGTTTCCCTGCGCGTCCTTATACTGAAGAATGACCGACGTATCCCATCCTTTGTTACAGGAGGCGATGGAAAGAAAAACGCGGAGCTGATACCAGTCCGGCGTACCGGAGACCGGCATGCTGTCCGGGCGGAGACCGTGTTCAGACAGAAAGGTTTCCACATCGTGCGGAGTGTGTATGCTCCAGAGAAATGCGCTGTCCAAGGCATCGGTCCTTATCTTTTGCACGCCGAAACACACGAACGGCGCGAAAAGCAGCGCGAGCGTTGCCGCGGCGAGCATGGTCTGCCGCGCGGCTTTGCTGAACCGTTTTTTCATATGATCCCCTCCGTCAGAAGAATTGTCCTATCCTACTGAAAGTATACCATAAAACGGCGCAGAAATCATCCGAGTTTTCGCGAGCGGGCGGCGGTTTTCCGGACGGGTGCGGCCGTGCGGCGGTCGAGCACCAGACGGCCCTCCGACCATACCGCGCAGACGTTCGCGGCGGTCATCGTGTACAGCGCGCGCTCGAGGCGCTCGGACAGGCTGAGCGCCCGCGGTGTTTCCGTAAAATCGCGGTCGTCGACTGCAACGGCGTGCAGTCGGTCGCCTGCGGCAAAGCCGTTTCCGGCGCCGAAATAGCGGTGGCCGGATGTCGTGCCGAGGTAGTACGCCTCGGGAACGGTCAGAAAAGCCGGTTTTTCCGGGTCGGTAAAGTGGCGGATTTTGGAGGCGCGGATGCTCATCGTGACCATCTGGCTGCCGGAAAGCGACGAGCCTGCGGCAATGTCCGAGCCGAGCGTAACCCAGAGGCCCTCATTCAGCATCTGCCGCACCGGCGCGATGCCGCTACACAGGTTGATGTTGGAGTCCGGGCAGTGCGCGACGACAACACCGGCCTGACGGATGGCGCTGCGCTCGCGCGCATCCGAGTGGACGCAGTGCGCCATGATGGTGTGGTCCTTCCACAGACCGAATTTATCGTAGCTCTCCCAGTACTGCGCGCAGTCGGGGTGCAGCTCGCGCACCCACGCGATCTCATCGAGGTTTTCCGACAGGTGCGACTGCACATACAGACCCTTTTCCGCAGAGATCTTTCCGAGCGCGGCCATCAGCTCATCCGTGCAGGCAGGAGTGAAGCGCGGCGTCAGGATCGGCTTGATGTGGGTGAAACGGCTGCATTCGTTGAGCCAGCGCTGTGTCTCGCGGATGGAGTTTCCGGTGGTCTCCTGAAGATTTTCTCCGCCGTTGCGGTCCATGTTTACCTTACCGACAAAGCCGGTCACGCCCGCACGTTCCAGCTCCTCCATCAGCACAAGCGTTGCGTCCGTATGCAGGGAGGAGAACATGCACACACGTGTGGTGCCGTTCGCGATGAGGTCGCGCGCGAGTCTGCGGTAGACGCGGCGCGCGTAGCTGAGGTCAGCAAATTTCGCTTCGACCGGGAAGGTGTAGGTTATCAGCCAGTCGAGCAGCGGCAGATCCATGCCTGTGCCGACGTTCGGGAACTGCGGCGCGTGCAGATGCATATCAGCGAACGACTGCATGATGAGTTTTCCGGTGCAGTCGAATACCTCGCCGTCGAAATCCTGCGGCTGCTCGTGCAGTACCTCGCAGATCGTGCCGTTGTCATCGAGCAGCAGCGCGCCGTCCGGGATGGTCTCGAGTGCTCCGAGCACAGGTGCGTGGACGATGTCGCCCTTCAGAAGTTTCATATTTTTTCATCCTTTCCGCAATCTGGGCATGAAAAAAGTGCCCGTCAGATGGGGAATTACCATCAGCGGACACTCATAGTGAGACCTTCCGGCGGTCTCGTAGAAACTCTCGCGCCATGACAGCGAGATTATATGAGCTCTTTTTCCATAGCTATCATAACAGCCGTCACAGCGTTTGTCAAGGGATGCAGGTGCGGCAGAGATTAGATAGATCAGTACCGGAATCTAAATTCCAGAAAATACTTTGATGTGTTTTGGACGGGATATGGAGCATATTTATCTCCGTCTGAGGAATCTGCGACCAAAACCATACTCAAATATAGGGGAAACGAAAAACGAGCCACTTCCACTCATCTCGCTGTAGAAAACGTTTTTGGAATCAGACTAGGAAAATCCAGAAAGCAAAAAGAGCTACCTGACTTCATTTGAAATCAGATAGCTCTTTTCTTGAGAATAATGAAATTCTGTTGCCAAATCGTTGCCACGAGGGGCATCAAGGATCAAAAAGTCCAGTGTTTACGGACTTTTTTTGACCTCTGAGATTATTCCCACTCGATCGTAGCGGGGGGCTTAGAGGTGATATCGTACACGATGCGGTTTACGCCGGCGACCTCGTTTACGATACGGCTGGAAGCCTTGTCGAGGACGTCATACGGGATGCGCGCCCAGTCAGCGGTCATAAAGTCGCTCGTGGTGACGCCGCGCAGCGCGAGGGCGTAATCGTAGGTGCGGCTGTCGCCCATGACGCCGACCGTGCGGGTGTTGGTCAGAACGGCGAAGTACTGGTTGATCTGGGTGTCCAGACCTGCATTTGCGATCTCCTCACGGAAAATCGCGTCCGCCTCGCGCAGAATGTCGCACTTCTCCTTGGTGATCTCGCCGGTGATGCGGATGCCGAGGCCGGGACCCGGGAACGGCTGGCGCATAACGAGATACTTCGGCAGACCGAGCTCAAAGCCGAGCTGACGGACCTCGTCCTTGAACAGCATGCGCAGCGGCTCGATGATCTCCTTGAAGTCGACGAAATCCGGCAGACCGCCGACATTGTGATGGCTCTTGATGACGGCTGCGTCATCCTTGCCGGACTCGATGACGTCCGGATAGATGGTGCCCTGTGCGAGGTAGTCCACCTTGCCGACCTTCGCGCCGATCTCCTTGCCCATCTTCTCGAAGGTGCGGATGAACTGCGCGCCGATCGCCTTGCGCTTGTCCTCGGGGTCGGTCAGACCCTTGAGCGCGGCAAGGAACTCGTCCTCTTCGTTCATGCGGATGAGGTTGAGGTTCCACTTGGAGAATGCCTCCTCGACCTCGTCGCCTTCGTTCTTACGCATCAGACCGTGGTCTACGAACACGCAGGTCAGCTGATCGCCGACTGCCTCCGCGAGCAGAGCGGCTGCAACAGAGGAGTCAACGCCGCCGGACAGCGCGAGCAGGATCTTGCCGTCGCCGACCTTTTCGCGGATCGCCTTGATCGAGGTGTTCTTGTAGTCCTCCATGGTCCAGTCGCCCTTGGCGTGGCAGATCTCATAGAGGAAGTTCTTCAGCATCAGAGAGCCGTTTTCGGTGTGGTTTACCTCGGGATGATACTGAACGCCGTAGAAGCCGCGCGCCTCATTTGCGATAGCGGCGGTCGGGCAGGCATCGGTGTGCGCGACGAGCTCAAAGCCCTCCGGAACCTTTGCCATGTAGTCGCCGTGGCTCATCCAGGAAATGCCCTCGGCGGGCAGACCCTTGAACAGCTTGCAGCCGGTGTTGTAGAAGGTACGGGTCTTGCCGTATTCACGCGCGGTGTCCTCCTGTGCGGCGGTGACCTGACCGCCGAGGGTGTGCGCCATGAGCTGGCAGCCGTAGCAGATGCCGAGCACCGGGATGCCGAGGTCGAACAGCGCCGGGTCGCACTTCGGGGAGGTCTCCTCGTAAACGCTGTTCGGACCGCCGGTGAAGATAATGCCGATCGGGTTCATGGCCTTGATCTCCTCGATCGAGGTCTTGTACGGCTTTACCTCACAGAATACATTATGTTCGCGGACGCGGCGCGCAATCAGCTGATTATACTGACCGCCGAAATCCAGCACAAGAACGAGCTGATGATTTTCCATCGTCAATCTCCTTTCGTATTGATACTCTTAAACATATAATAAAATTATGCCACAATCGCAGGCGTTCGACAAGTGCTTTTTCAATATTTCGACGGATTTTATAGGGTTGATTGCAGGGGGGAGACTTTGCTTCCGGTTTTTCGTCAAAACAGCGAATAGAAAGAGGCGGAGCGGTGCAGACTGAGATGGAAATAACTGTACGGAAAGGAAGAATCCCATTGAAAGACAGGAGACTGCTGGCGGCGGCGCTGCTGCTCCCGCTGACCGTTCTGCTGCTGTTCGCAGCGCTTGCAAGCGGCGCGGCATCCGCCGGGGCGGCCGGCGCGCAGCCGCAGGTACAGGACATCGCGTTCGAGACCTGCGTGGGCGCGTCGACCGAAGCCGCGCTGTGTGCACAGGACGCAGACGGGGATGTGGTGCTGTTTCAGCTGACTGAGCGGCCGCGTCTCGGCACAGCGGAGATCGAGGACGACCGTATCATCTATACGCCCGGCGCGCGCACGGGAAAGGATGAATTCAGCTATACTGCGGTGGACGCGGAGGGAAATGCCGCTGCACCGGCAAAGATTACGGTCCGCATCGGGAAAAACCGGGCCGGACTGACGTATTCCGACATGGAGGGCGACCCGGCGCACTATGCGGCGCTGTGCCTTGCCGCGCGCGGCATCATGCAGGGCGAGCGCATCGGAGATTGTGCGTTTTTCCGCCCGTCGCAGACCGTGACGCGCAGCGAGTTTATCGCGATGGCGGCATCTGCGGCGAAGCTCAGGATAAAGCCGACCGACCGCACGGATTTCGCTGACGACAGCGGACTTTCCGCGTGGGCCAGGCCGTATATCAGCGCGGCGGCAGCGGACGGACTGGTCTGCGGCTATGAGACTGCCGGAGCGCTCAACGAGATTCGGGGACAGAACCCGATCACGCTCGCGGAGGCGAGCGTCGTCATGGCGAACCTGCTGAGCGATGCCGCGGGCGTCAGCGAGGTGATGGCGGCGGAGCATGACGAGGCGGTAGACTGGGCGCAGCGGGCGGTCTCTGCGATGGCACGTGCGGAAATTCTGGACGAAAGCACGGCCTCGGGCAGCGCCTCCGCGCCGCTCACCCGGAGAGACGCATGCGTAATGCTCTGCCGCGCGATCGAACGGCTGCAATAACGGCAGGGAGCGGCGGCGGGCCCAAGGCAGAAGTAGACTTTATCGACAGATTGGTTTATAATAGGTCTGAATCAGTGAAAATATGACAGAACGTCAAGAGAAAGGAAGGACCTGTTTGAAAGAGAAACAGCCTGCCGGGCAGATCGACTTTGCCGAGGGGAGCGTGCGCCGCAAAACGCTGGCGCTTGCCGCGCCCATGCTCGTCGCGCAGGTGCTCAATCTGCTCTATAATATAGTTGACCGTATTTATATCGGCAAAATCCCGGGGGAGGGCACGGCCGCGCTCGCAGGGCTTGGCCTGTGCTTCCCGGTGGTTACGATCGTGACCGCGTTCGCCAATCTGTTCGGTGCGGGCGGCGCGCCGCTGTGCTCGATCGCGCGCGGAAAGGGAAAACGCGAGAGTGCGCAGAGCATCATGCGCAACGCTTATTTCATGCTGCTCGTGAGCGGTGCGGTGCTGACGGCGATCGGTCTCGTTTTTCACAGACCGCTGCTGTATCTGTTCGGCGCGAGCGATACGACGTATCCGTATGCGGCATCTTATCTAACGGTTTATCTGCTCGGCACGCTATGCGTGATGACGTCGCTCGGACTGAATCCGTACATAAACTGTCAGGGCTTTGCGAAGATCGGCATGCTGACCGTTGTTGTGGGTGCGGCGGCGAACATCGTGCTCGACCCGGTTTTTATTTTTGCTCTGCACCTCGGCGTGCGCGGCGCGGCCATCGCGACCGTCATTTCGCAGACGCTTTCGGCGCTATGGGTACTGCGCTTCCTGACCGGCAGGCAAGCGGAGCTTAAAATAGGCTTCCGCGGCTTTCGGCCGGATTTTGCCTGCATCCGGCGCATCGCGACGCTCGGCGTTTCGAGCTTTGTGATGTCGTTTACGGACAGTCTCGTGCAGATCGCGTGCAACGCGACGCTGCTCACATTCGGCGGCGATATTTATATCAGCGTCATGACTGTGCTGAATTCCGTGCGGCAGATCGCGCAGACGCCGGTCATGGCGATCGCGGACGGTGCGACGGCGGTCATCAGCTTCAACTACGGCGCGAAGGCCTACAGCCGCGTGCGCGACGCCATCCGGTTTATGACGCAGCTTGCTTTTGGCTATACCGTGCTGAGTTGGCTGCTGATCTCGCTGTTCCCGGCGGCTTTTATCCGGATCTTCAATCAGGATGCCGCCATGCTGCGCGCGGCGATCCCGTCGCTGCACATCTATTTCTTCGGCTTTGTCATGATGGCGTTCCAGTATTCCGGTCAGAGCACGTTCAAGTCGCTGAATAGGGCCGGCTTTGCGGTTTTCTTCTCGCTTCTGCGAAAGGCGTTCATCGTTGTTCCGCTCACGCTTGTGCTGCCGCGCGTTGCCGGACTCGGCGTAAACGGTGTTTTTGCGGCCGAGCCGATCTCCAATCTGATCGGCGGACTTGCATGCTATATCACGATGCGGTGCACGGTCATGCGTGAGCTGGAGCACCGGGAAAGCATGCAGCGAGGACAGGTGAAAAAATAATTTCGGATTTTTTTCGAAAAACCTGTTGACAATTCGGGCAAAGTGTAGTATCCTAACATAGTCGTCACTGAGTGACACACAAAACACTGAAAAGTGACCGGCTATGGAAGTTTAGCTCAGCTGGGAGAGCATCTGCCTTACAAGCAGAGGGTCAGCGGTTCGAGCCCGTTAACTTCCACCAAACAAAAAAGCTCCTAACAGTTGTGGTTTAGGAGCTTTTTCTCTGTTTATTTGAACTTTTTACAGCGTCGCAAGAGAAGCGGCGCTTTTTTTGTTTTTGTGTGAATGCGGTTTTTTGGGGGTTTTTACGGGTGCAGGATGTGGGACTAAGTGTGGGAGTGAAAATCAACGAATAGAGACGACTTTTTTCTGCGCTTTCTTCCTGCTCTCGGTCGCAAAACTGAGCACCTTTAACGAGGCGTTCGTGAACGCTTCATCGGAGAGGTGCGTATAAATATGCGACGTCATGGTAATTGACTTGTGTCCCAGAAAATCCTTTGCAACGTTGATCGGCACGTCGGCGGACTGCAAATCAGTCGCGTATGTATGCCGCAGGCAGTACGGCGTGAGATCATCAGCCACGACGGACGTCGCCGGGTCGATCGCGCCGCGTACCATCTGCGCGCCCATGTCGAGGTCAAGCGCCTGCTTAAACGAGCGCCACATCTGCTTCATGGACGTTTCGGTGTGCGGCAGGCCGGTGGTCGGCTGCGTGAAGAGATAGCCGCTGTCCCGCTTCGCCCATTTCAGACGCTTGTACAGCGGATACGGACAAGGAACACGACGATCACCATAGTCTGTCTTGGCGCTGTGCAGCACGATAACGTGCCCCTTGAAGTCGATATCCTCCCATCGCGCTTTCCTGGTTTCCTCTGGACGTGCTCCCGTATAGAGCATGAACACAACCCAGAGACCGGCGCGGTGCGTGCGCGCTACGTTGAAAATATGCTTGCGTTCATCCTCTGTAATCGCGCGATGTGTGCCGTTTGTGGTCTTTGGCATAACAATACCCTCTGCCGGGTCGAAAGCCACTACGCGCGAGATACGCGCCTGCTTGAAGCCCTGCCGGATAAGGTCGCGCAGCTTGCGAGCCTGCGACTGCGATTTACCGGCGCACTCGTTCATTATCATCTGCAAGTGAATTGTCTGCACGTCCTTTAAGCGGCGATTTCCGATTGCAGGAGAGATATAGTTCTTGACGTAGGCCTCGAGCTGATGGTAGGTCTTGTCGGAGACGTTGCCTTTTTTGTACGCTTCAAGATATTTGAAAAACCACTTATCAACGCTCGTGTTCTCGTTCACCACGTCTACACCTTCTTCAAGGCGTCGCTTTTTCTCGTCGACTTTCCGCCAGAGCTCGCGTTCTGTCTTGGCGGTTACGTCGTACCGTCTGCCCTTGAACGTGAAGGTCTCACGGTAATAACCGTCAGCATTCTTTTTCATTGTTGAATTTCCTCCTATTTTGCCGCATAATAAGAGGGTAGTAACGTTCCTCAAATGTACTACCCTCGAACCGCCTGCCGGATTGCCCTCCGGTGGGCGGTTTTTTGCTTATTGTGCGCACTTTGCGCAAGGGGTATAACCCTTGTCGGAAGCGTCTGCTATTGTGGTCTGGATCGCGTTTTCACCGGCGCAGGACTGCGACAGGTGGTAACGCTTGCCGGATGGTGTGATGTAGGCGGTGGGGCTTTCAGGGTCCTCTCCATCGTCCAAATGGGCGGTATAGTCGTATCCGCCGATGTCGTCCGTATCCGGCTCTATGCCGTTTTCCCAACAAGCATCCTGCCAGCCTTCTTCATACGCCTGCTGCGTCAGATCCTCAACGGAACTTTTCTCGTTCGACAGCTCGTTGTATGCGGCTTTTTCGGCGTCAAGCTGTGACTGCAAGTCTGAAATCTGCGTTTTTAGATCGCCTATCTGCGACTGCTGCTCACTTATGGTCTCAGTTGCTTCTGCGTATTTCTGCTTTGCAGGTGCGTTTTCGTCGTTCGCGATATACAACAGTATCGCAAGCACAATTACCAACATTACCAGAAATAATATGCTGAATGATATAGCGTATTCTTTACGGTAATACTTCGCTCGCTCTTTGTCGAGCAGATCGGTTGCTTTCACCTTGCACCCTTCCTTTACTTATGGTAAAATGTGTGTGCAAGGTCTCGCCTTGTAAAAATGCCTGTTTGGTGGTAGCGCACCGGCAGGCATTTTTTAAATTTTTTTGTGCACTTTTTGAGATTGTATACTTACTTTGTCAATTATGGTTTTTTACGGGTTTTTGCCGTTTTTTACCGGTATAGACCTCAACAAAACATCAACAATTTTCAAAAACGTTCCGAAATCCTGCTTTTCCTGTTTCGTCCCCGTCGTTCTGTCAATTTACATTTCGCACAGTGGCAGTTAGACTATACTCGTAGCTACAGCAGAGCATGCTCACCCCGAAACGGGGCAGGCATTGGAGTTATGCATGGCGGGGTATGCTCCCGCCGCTCCTTTCCACTTAACGGAAAGCGAGGTTATCATGAACGAACTCATTACTGTAAATTACGACAACGAACAGCCGACTGTATCGGCACGTGAACTGCACGACTTTCTGGAAGTCGGCGCGGATTTCCGCCACTGGTTCCCGCGCATGTGCGAATACGGCTTTGAAGAAGGAAAAGACTTTCGGACATTTTTGACCGAAAGTTCCGGCGGCCGTCCGGCGCAGGATGCCGAGATCACCATCGACATGGCGAAGGAGCTTTGCATGCTTCAGCGCAACGACAAGGGCAAGCAGGCGCGTCAATACTTTCTCCAGCTCGAACGCGACTGGAACAGCCCGGAAAAAGTCATGGCTCGCGCCTTGCAGATCGCACACAAGCGCATTCACACACTCTCGGAGAAGATCGAGCAGGACGCGCCCAAGGTTCTTTTCGCGGACAGCGTCGCGGCGTCGCACACGTCCATTCTGATTTTCGACCTCGCGAAGATCGTCAAGCAGAACGGCGTTGACATGGGCGGCAAGCGGCTGTTTGCATGGATGCGCGATAACGGCTATCTGGTGCGCAGACAGGGCACGGATTACAACATGCCCACACAGCGCAGCATGGAGCTCGGTTTGTTCGAGGTCAAGGAAACCAGCGTCACGCACTCCGACGGCCATATCAGCGTAAACAAAACGCCGAAAGTGACCGGCAAGGGTCAGCAGTATTTCATTAACAGACTTCTGGGAGAAGAGAACCGTTCGAATTGAGCGGTTCTTTTTGCCAGACAAAGTTCCGTACTTGAAAGGAGCAAAACCATGAGGCACGATGAATGCTGCGCAATCTACGTTCAACGCGATGAAGATACGCGCAAGAGAATTGAATTACTCTATCACTACGTCAACACGCTTCCGCTTACCAAACATCAGCGCGGTAAGCTCATCCGGCTTGCCGAAGAAGCGCTGGTCTGCGCCGAAGGCAACGGCTTTTATACCGGCACTTGTGACACCAGCACGGACGACCTTATGAAAATCATGGAGCGGTTTTCCAAAAAGAAGCTCGCCGACGCTGGCATTTCCGATCAAGTCCCATAAATCGGACACATTTTGTGCTTCACTTATAATGGAGCTTACATCGAACAGATGCTCGATGTATTATTGTGTCGAAACTTGCGGACGGTTTTGGTTGATACGCCCGACAAGCAGGCGTATCATAAAACCAGAGAATTAAGAAAGGCAGGAACCCCAAAATGGAAACGAAATATCCAAATTACGAAAAGCTCGCAGCCTATCTCAATACGTTCGACAATCCAGAGCAGGTGTTAGCTGCCCTGGTCTCGCTGCTCAAACCAAGCGGAGACCGCTTTTGCGACGGAACGGAGAAACCGTAAATCCTCGTCCGTCACGTCTACGCCGTCCGGCATGATACCGGCGGCAACGAAAAGCGCTCTGATCTGGTCTGCGCTTACCTCCTTCGTCTCGGCTTTCGCCGGAGCGGGGGAGGTTTCTTTTTCTATGCTGATATCTAATAGCGCATCAGCAGAGACATGAAGAACCTTTGCAAGCTGTTTTATTCTCTGCGGGTCAGGGCTGCGTTTTGCAGTTTCGTATCCACAATAAGTGCTTTTTGTGATGCCGAGTTTATCGGCTATTTGCTGCTGAGTCAGCCCGGTTTTAATGCGAGCAGCTTTCAGTTCCTCGTGAAATTCCATGTGCTCACCTCCTATGGTTACAGTATATAGCCGAGTTGGCGATTTGTCAACAAATTTCGAAAAATATCTTGACAAGTTGGCGTTCTGCTGATAAACTATAATCACAGGTTGGCGATATGCCAACAACACCGAAAGGAGGTATAAGCATGTATCCAAATTTGATGGGCATGAAGGCGTTCCACGGTCTGACCTCTGACCAGATGGGAGAGATTTTAGGCATTAGCCGAAACTCCTATGAGTCGAAGATGAAGAGCGGACGCTTTACGCCGAAAGAATGCAAAATTCTTTGCCGGTACTTCAACAAGTCGTTTGACTACCTGTTTGCTACCGACGAGGAAATCACACGGGGCGCGTGAGGGGGTGAGGGACATGGAGAAGGAAATCTATATGTACGTCCGACTGGACGAGGACAACGAAATCGCACGGCTGTATGCGGAGTATCTGGACGCAAAAGAGCGGCTTTCCGATGCACTGGCGAGTGAGGGCATGCTAAAGGCAACGCCCGCCATCGAGAAGTGACAGCGGGCGCGAGGCTTATTTCGCCAACTCGTTAAGAAGATCGGCAAGCCGACGTGCAAATTCAGCAAGTTCGGTTTTCGTTACAGGCTCATCCCCATGAACAGAGTAACGATTTTTGAAGGACTGAATTTCACTTTGCAGACTGGTCATTTTAACACCTCCTTTCCCTGACAGTTTATCACGAGGGAGAGGACGCAGCAAGGGCATTGCACGGAACTGCTCTGCGGAGCGCAGCACGGCAACGGCATAGCATAGCACTGCTTCGCAACGGAATTGCAAAGCGTAGACAGGCGTTGAAATGCCGCGCAAGGGCAAACCGAGGGCAAGCAAATGGCAAACAAAGGGCACACAGAACGGAGGTGCAAATTTGGAGGAACGAACGTATAAAGCCTTACGGCAGGAAGTGAAAAACGACCTGTTGCAGCAGTACCCCGGCGCGGTGCTTTTAACGCTCGATCAGTGCATGAAAGTGTACGGTTTGACGGACAGAGACGCTGCAAAGAAGGTTATTCGTGCACCGAGAGTTCTCGGTGAAAGACGGGTGGTTTACTACCTGGGCGACGTTGCAAGCGACATCGCAAAGCGGCGCGTCGGGAACGTCTGAGGGCAAACCGAGGGCAGTCTGAGGGCAAACAAAGGGCAGACCGAGGGCAGTCCGAGGGCAGACAAAGGGCAACAGAAGAAGAAGGCAATAAAGCAATACAGCAATAACTACTCTCTCTCACTAACGTTCGAGAGAGTAGGACGCACACACACGACAGGAGGAAAAAACCATGACTATCAACCCCGTACTTTTCGGCGTACTCGCCTGCATCTTCACGCAGCTCGTGCTGCTGTTCGGGTGGGGCTTTTACCACCGCGTTCTCAAGGACGAGCTGCACAAGCGCATTCAGCGCATGGCTCGACTGCCGATGAACACACGCCGATGACCGACGGCATCAGGCGGCGGAACGTAATCCGCGAGATGCAGAAACGCACGATCGGCGAGGCGCTTTACTCGAAGAAGATCGGCAGAAAGCCGAACGCAAGCGCTAAGAAAATCGGCGTACTGCCTGCACGGCAAGGGCAAAGCAGGGCATAGCTTGGATGTGCAGAGGCAAAGCGCTGCAAGGCGAGGGCGCAGCGTTGCAAGGCAATGCAGGGCATAGACACGCAACGGCAGAGCAAGACAGTGAACAGCCGAGCGATGGCATAGCACAGCGCAGATGCGCACAGCAACGGCAAAGCATGGCGAAGCAGAGCGAGGGCATAGCGAAGCAGAGCGAGGGCATAGCAACGCAGTGCGCTGCAACGGCAAGGCATAGCATTACAAAGCTATGCGAGGGCAAAGCTTGAGGAACGAAACAGGAGGACAAAAAAATCATGAAAAAGCTGAAAATTCACGTGACATTCACCGAGGGCATTCTCGGCACGGCAACCGCAGACCCGGAAATCTACAGCCGGTTCATCGGCTCGAAGAGCCCGGACGCGGCAACACTGCCGGAGGAAGTCGCGGCACTCGGTGAGGACGCAATCATCGAGCGCGGCACGACCGTGTTCCCCAAGGACGAGGACGGCACGCCTTTTCTCTGGGATTACCAGATCAAGGGGTTCTTCAAGGACGCTTGCGGTATGCTGGCACGTCTCAGCGGCAAGGACCCCGAAACCGGCAAAAAGCGCAAGGCGGTAAACGAGTCGGGCAAGCTGACGGCGTACAAGAAGGTTATCGACGGCCTGATCTTCGTTGAGCCGCGCCGCATTCGGCTCGATACCCCGGGCGAAATCACGATCTGTCAGCGTTCGCTGCGTGCGCAGACCGCGCAGGGCGAACGGACGGCACTCAGCAGCAGCGAGGAATGCCCGGCGGGAACGACGTGCGAAATGACGATCCTCTGCTTGGACGATGCACACGAAAAAGCAGTGCGCGAGTGGCTGGACTACGGCGCACTGCGCGGTATCGGACAGTGGAGGAACAGTTCGAAGGGACGGTTCAAGTGGGAGGAGGTCAAGTGATGAAATGCTACAAGGGATTCGACAAGGACTTGCGCTGCGAGGACTTTCAGTACGAAATCGGCAAGGAGTACGAAACCGAGCGGGCGGAAATCTGCGAGGAGGGCTTTCGCGCCTGTGAGTTTCCGCTCGATGTGCTGCGGTATTACAATCCGGCAGATAGCCGGTTCTGCGAGGTCGAGCTCGACGCAAACGAGCAGACGCGCGACGACAGTAAGCGCGTCGGAAAGAAAATCAAAATCGGCGCGGAAATCGGGCTTTCCGGACTGGTTAAGGCTGGCGTGAAGTTTATCCTCGAAAAAGCTGATTTCGAGAATGCGAAAGCCACGAACACCGGCGACTGTAGCGCAGCGACGAACACCGGCGACTGTAGCGCAGCGACGAACGCCGGCAACCGTAGCGCAGCGACGAACACCGGCGACTGTAGCGCAGCGACGAACACCGGCGACTGTAGCGCAGCGACTGTCGAAGGGAAGGAAAGCATTGCTATCGTTACCGGGAACGGAAGCAAGGCGAGCGGCAAGCGTGGATGCTGGCTTGTGCTTACAGAGCGAGACAATAAAAATCACGTTCTGGGTGTGCAGGCTGTGAAGGTGGACGGCGAAACCATCAAGGAAGATGCGTTCTACACGCTGTCCGGTGGAAAGGTAACAGAAGTCAAATAAAAAACCGCCGAGCGGGAGCGCAATCCCGTTTCGGCGGCAAAGATAAATGTTCAAAGAAAGTCTAACACGAAAAGGAGAAAAAGTCAATGGACAGAGAGACGGCGCACAAGCTGCTTGATCTGGTGTTAAATGCAAAGCACAAGGGCGTGACATTTGAGTTCACGCCGATGTGCAACAATGGCGGACAGGCGAGCTTTTTCATTCACGAGTGGGACGGAAACAGTATCGGCAAATGCCGCGGCTACACGATGGATATTGACGGCGCGTGGCTTGTGCTCGGTGAGGGCAGACGCTGCACGACGCAGGAAATCATGGAGGTTCTGGAGGGGTTGCAGGATGCTGAACATTGAGCCGCCCTTAGAACCGCCCGAGCGGGACGATCAGGAGCGCATTAACCGGCTGTACGACATGAGAGAGGCGGAAATCAGCATGGGGGCGTTCCTCGAGGAGTACGAGGGGCTGTTCCCGGATGAGATCAAGAACTTTCTCGAAGATGTGAGAACGGCAGTTTGGGAATATGAACAGGAGGACGAAGAATGAATGACAATCTGGCGCTATATAACGCGCTGCGCACAGTACCACAAACAGCAAAAAAAGAGATTCAAGCCGGAAAACTGAAAGGTTTTACCGACATCAACCCGATGTGGCGCATTAAGGCACTGACAGAGCAATTCGGACCGTGTGGCATTGGCTGGAGGCCCGAAATTGTAAAGCAGTGGCTCGAAACGCACGACGGCGTTGTGTGTGCGTTCTGCAATATCAATCTGTTTGTCAAGATGGGCGGCGAATGGTCGGCCGCTATCCCGGGGACAGGCGGCAGCCAGTTCGTTTCACAGACCAGAAACGGCCCGCAAGTCTCGGACGAATGCTGGAAGATGGCGCTTACGGATGCAATTTCGGTCGCCGCTAAGATGCTCGGCGTCGGCGCAGACGTATACTGGAACGACGACAGCGTGCGGGAAGATCAGACGAAGTATTCCGGCGAGGCGGAACGTGCAGGAACGGACAAGCTGATTAAGCGTGACTGTCAGGCGTTTGCACGACGGCTGCAACAGGTATACGGAAATGACAAGGCGCAGGAACATCTTATGAGGCTGACCGGATGCCGCACCACGTCAGAGGTGACTTATGACGAATACCATTTCGCACTGCAAAAGATCGAGCGGGAGCTGTCTCTGCAAAAGCCGCCGGAGGACACAATCGGAGATAACGAAGCAGATGTAATCAAGAAAATTGCAAAGGCGCTCGGTGCGAAAACCAAAAAGCAGTTCGAGGAAATCATCGGCTTTCCGCTCGAGAAACTGCCGGAACTGAAAATGAACGATTACGGCGTGCTGATGGTAGAACTGAACAAGAAGATGGGAGAAAAAGACCATCAGAAAGTGATGGAGATGGTGAACGATGACGCATGAGTTCGACAGGGCGCGCGTCGTGCGCGACGAGAGCGGCAACTGGCTTTGCCTGCACGTCAAGAACGCGCCTATGGCGCGCGTAGAGTGCGAGCAGATGAAGGAGGGCAAGTTATACTGTGCAGAGGTAAAGCGCAAGTATGACAAGCGGAGCGTTGACGCGAATGCGCTGTATTGGAAAATGTGCAACAAGTTATCGGCTGCATTGAATGAACCTCCCGAAACGATATACAGGCGTCACATCAAAGATATCGGAAATTACGAAACAATCTGCATGATGAGCAAAACGGTCGGAAGTTTTAGCCGGCGGTGGACGAGTGGGCATTTAGGCAGGTTCATAGAAACAAAAAAATCGACTATACCGGAGTGCACAACGGTTCTCGCGTATTACGGTTCAAGCGATTTCAGCACAAGACAAATGTCTGTGCTGATTGATAACTGTATGCAGGATTGCAAGAATGTTGGAGTGGAAACACTCCCGGAAAACGAAATTGCTGCGATTGTAGAGAGGTGGGCAGATGGAAAAGTGGAAAGTCATACCGGGCACTAACTGCATGTACTGGGTCAGCAACGAGGGCAGAGTGAAGTCGGTTTACAAATATTCCGACCGAAAAGGGAGAAGAACAGGCACGAAAGAACACATCTTAAAGCCGAGCGAGAACAGCATGGGGTACTTGCGCGTTTCAATTCGCATCAACGGAATTGCGCAACGCTGTTTTGTGCATCGACTTGTAGCAGATGCTTTTATCCCGAAAGATGAAGGGAAAAACATTGTGAACCATAAGGACTTTAATCCGCACAACAACGCGGCGGAGAACCTTGAATGGGTCACGGAATACGAAAACTATCGTTATTCGTTCGATAGAGGGAGGTTCAAGCGAACGGACGAGTGGAAAAGACACTTGAAAGAAACGCTTGATACCTGCATGGGCAAATCTGTTATTGGCGTGAATATACAGACCGGAGAAACACGGTTTTATAGGGCATTAAACGATTGCAAACGCGATGGATTTACGACATCGAATGTAAGCCAATGCTGCAACAGAAAGCGAACGAAATACGCCGGTTATACTTGGAGATTTGCAACATCGGAGGAGAAAACGGTATGAGGCGGCAGACGAAGTTTACGGGCGTGTCGCCAAGTGTCTGGAAAGAGTGTTACGACCGGGACGGCGGCGTTTGCCGCCACTGCGGGAAGGGCGGCGTACTGCAAGCGTGCCATTTTGTATCGAGAGCACGCGGCGGCATGGGGATTCCGACGAATTTAGTCATGCTGTGCCCGGAGTGTCATCGGGAAATGGACCAGGGTGACGGCAAGGAAATCAAGGAAGAAATGCGGGAGTACCTCGAAAGTATGTATCCGCTGTGGAGCGAGGAAAAGCAGAAATACACAAAGGAGACAGGACGAAATGCTGAATAAGATCATCTTACAGGGGCGGCTCACCAAGGATTTTGAGCTGCGATACACGCAGAGCAACACGGCGGTTGCAGGCGGCACGCTGGCGGTGCAGAGAAGCCGCAAGGACGCGGGCGGAAAGTACCCGAGTGACTTCATTGACGTGGTTCTGTGGAGTAGGCTGGCAGAGCACGCGCATACGCGGTTCCACAAGGGCGACATGTGCATTGTTTCCGGCAGGCTCGAAAGCCGCGACTGGGAGGATAAGAACGGCAACAAACGCCGCTCGTGGGAGGTGCAGTGCGAAAGCATTGACTTCTGCGGCGGCAAGAGCGAGGGCAAGCCGAAGGAAGAGGAAAGCGACTTCATCGCGTCGGACGAGAGTGACTTTATCATGTCGGACGAGAGCGACCAGGGCGACGTTCCGTTTTGAGAGGTGACAGGGGATGCTGACGAACGGGCATATACAGATTTACCGACAGCTCACAGAGTGGGGGTGGTACAAGGACATCCCCGTCTGCAAGCTGTGGCTGCATATCCTGCTGAGGGCAAACTACAAGGAAAGCCAGTTCATGGGGAGCGAGATTCCCCGAGGCGCGTTTGTGACGAGCTTGCAGGGGATTGCAGACGAGAGCGGGCTAACGGTAAAGCAGGTGCGCACGGCACTCGGAAAGCTCAAGAAAACCGGAGAAATCACGGTGAAAAGCAACCGGCATTATACGGTAATCACGGCATGCCGGTATGACGAGTTCCAGGGCGGCGAGCGGGAGGAAGCGCCTGCAAAGCAGCCGCCGAAACCGGAGATGCCGAAAAAGACGCAGAGTCCAAAGCCGAAAGAGCCTGACCTTGCAGAGCGGTTTTCTGAGCCTGTGCTTTCTGCGGTGCGCGACTGGATCACCTACAAGCAGGAGCGGCGCGAGGCGTACAAGGCTGTCGGCTTGAAGTCTCTGCTGACCGAGATAGAAAACCGAGTAAAGCGCCACGGAGCGGCGGCGGTTGCCGAGGTTATCCGGCTGAGCATGGCGAACAACTGGAAGGGCATTATCTGGGATCGCATCAAGGACGCGCCAAAGCAGGCGGAAGCAAAGACGGAACCGGAGAAAACGCCGGACTGGGAACAGGCATGGCTTGCGCAGAAGGAAGAAATCAGACGGAAAATGAGAGAGGAAGGTTATGAGAGGTAGAAAGAAAGATACTCTCTGCTGGGACTGCACGAAAGCCGCTGCGAAGAGCTGCGCATGGTCTGGGCGGTTCGAGCCGGTGAAAGTCGCGTGGAGACTCGGCAGGAGTTTGACTGCGGTAACGTACAAGATCAGGGAAATGAGGCGAGCGGGTGAATTATAAGTTTACGATCAAGGGCACGCTGCCTGGACTGAACGAGTTGATCGAGGCGGAAAGGCGGAACCGGCAGGAGGGGGCACGGCTGAAAAAGCAGTGCGAGGCCGTTGTGATGAATGCAGCGCGGCAGATGGGCGGCGCGGAAATTCAGGAGCCGGTGTACATGGTTTATCACTGGTATGAGAAGGACCGGCGGCGGGACAAGGACAATATCTGCGCGTTTGGGCGCAAGGTTATTCAGGACGCGCTGGTGAAAGCGCGGTATCTGTCGAACGACGGATGGAAAAATATCCGAGGGTTTGAAGATCACTTTGAGGTGGATGCGAAAAATCCGAGGATTGTGGTTGAGATTTGGGAGAGGGACGAAACGGATGAAACAGGTTAAATGTGAATTGTTCTGCGATAATTTCCAGAATTATAAGCGGTATGGCATCCCGAAAGCGCAGCTTGTCATTGCGGATATTCCATATAACATCGGCGCGGACGCTTACGGTAGCAACCCGATGTGGTATGTCGGCGGAGACAACAAGAACGGCGAGAGCAAGAAGGCAAAAAGCAGTTTCTTTCGGACGGATGGCTATTTCAAGATTGCGGAGTATATGCACTTCTGCAACCGGCTTTTGAAGAAAGAGCCAAAGGAACGCAACGCTGCACCGGCGATGATTGTATTTTGCGCGTTCGACCAGATGCAGACAGTGATGGAGTACGGAAAGCGGTACGGGTTCAAGAACAGCTACCCGCTGTTTTTTACGAAAAACTACTCGGCGCAGGTGCTTAAAGCCAATATGCGCATTGTAGGCGCAACCGAATTTGCGGTCGTACTGTACCGCGACAAGCTGCCGAAGTTTAACAACGGCAGGCAGTACGACGAGAACGGCAAGGTCATTCGCGGAAGCGGAAAGATGGTGTTTGACCATATCGCCTGGGAGCGGGACGGCAGAGAGATTCCCAAGCTGCACCCGACACAGAAGCCGGTGAAGGCTCTGAAAAAGCTGATTGAGATTTTCACAGACCCGGGCGACACGGTAATTGACCCATGCGCCGGGAGCGGTTCGACGCTCAGAGCGGCGCGGGAGCTGGGAAGAAACAGCTATGGCTTTGAACTGGACAAGCAGTTTTACCGGCTTGCCAAAGATGAAATGCTGAAAGAACCGGAAACGGTGCAGATTGGGTTGGAGGGTGTGGTGTAAATGAAGGTCTTAGTTGCCTGTGAGGAATCACAGACGGTTTGCAAGGCGTTCCGCGAAAAAGGACACGAAGCCTACTCCTGCGATATTCAGGAGCCGTCCGGCGGTCATCCTGAGTGGCATATCCTCGGAGATGCACTCAAGGCTATCGAGGGGGGCAGTTGATCACCATGGACGGACAGACACATGAAGTGGGCAGGTGGGACTTGCTGATCGCTCATCCGCCGTGCACATACCTCAGCAACGCCGGGGCGCGACATCTTTGGAAAAACCATCAGCTCCAAGCTGACCGCGTTATGCTTGGAATTCAGGCAAGAGACTTTTTCATGGCATTTTATAACGCACGAGTTCCACGGGTCGCGGTGGAAAACCCAATACCGAGTAAGGTGTTTGCTATGCCGGACTATACACAGACTGTACAGCCGTATCAGTTCGGGCATCCGTACACCAAAAAAACGTGCCTGTGGCTGAAAAATCTACCGATGTTAACCCCGACAAATGTTGTTGATCCGGTTGCAACATGGTGCCCAAGCGGAAGTTACAGCCACAAGCACGACGAGCGATATAAGGGGATGTTCACAACAGACCGCGCCAAGGCGAGAAGCAAGACGTTCCCGGGCATTGCAAAAGCTATGGCTGAACAATGGGGAGGAAACGCATGAAAACCTGCAAAACCTGCAAGTGGTACGAACCGTTTTGCGGTGTGTGCTGCAACGGCGACAGCGAGCACCGGGCGGATTTTATGGACGCGGAAAGCGGTTGCGGAGAATGGGAGGAAAACAATGAATAAAAAGTTTGAATTTACCGGAGAAACCAAAGCGATTTTAGGGAATACCCTGCATCGCATTCGGGCGTTGATTTCGTTCGGGGAAGTCGGAGCTGGGGAACTGGGCGGATGGATTGAAAAAGAGGAAAACCTTGATGCTTCCGGCAACGCATGGGTTTACGGCAACGCACAGGTTTCCGGCAACGCACAGGTTTCCGGCAACGCACAGGTTTACGGCAACGCATGTGTTTACGGCGACGCATGGGTTTCCGGCAACGCACGGGTTTCCGGCAACGCACGGGTTTACGGCGACGCACGGGTTTCCGGCAACGCACGGGTTTCCGGCAACGCACGGGTTTACGGCGACGCACGGGTTTCCGGCAACGCACGGGTTTCCGGCAACGCACGGGTTTACGGCGACGCACG
>ERZ773169.829-NODE-829-length-32853-cov-6.119977_pt1 | contig 32853 bp, 27 predicted proteins | sample MGYA00580536_ERZ773169 | MGnify/ENA primary metagenome ERZ773169 (study PRJEB29015, sample SAMEA2737814) | human gut metagenome | biome: human gut; feature: human-associated habitat; material: faeces | place: China | collected 2012 ... | reverse complement strand
CAAAGGAAGGTAAGGGGAGTCAAGAGGGGACAGGAAACCATATGGTGTCCTGTCCCCTTTTGCCCTTGTCGGTGGGCACCGACACCCCCGGCCGCCGAAGACGGCCATTGTCCACGCTCACTTCGAGCGTAAATCTCGCCTCCAGCGGCGAGCCGCTGTATCGGCGGAAGGCCTGCCGTCTGCTGACGGTAAAGAAGAAGGGCGCTCATCGCCTCCGGCGCGCCGAAGTTTCGCGACAGCTCAAAAAAAGACTTTACAGCGGCAGAGGGTTGTGGTATGCTGATAATAAGTGTTTGCAGGATTTCGTGGGGACGGACGACAGGTCCGCAGGCCTGCATCATATTTTATCTCATTATGTTGAAAAAAGGCAGATGAACGTCAGATCTGTCTTTGCGGCGCTTTATACCGCGTAAATAGAGAACAAATTTCGACTGATAAAGGAAAGTGATAAAACCGTTATGAAAGAAAAACTGAAGATCATACCGCTCGGCGGTCTCAACGAGATCGGCAAGAACATGACTGTGATCGAGTACGGCGGAGATATCGTCGTCATCGACTGCGGCGTCGCGTTCCCGGACGACGACATGCTCGGCGTAGACCTCGTCATCCCGGATACGACCTACCTCAAGCGCAACATCAACAAGCTGCGCGGCTATGTCATCACGCACGGCCATGAGGACCACATCGGCGCTATCCCGTATGTTCTGCGCGAATGCAACGCGCCGATCTATGCGACCCGTCTGACCTGCGGCATCATCGAGACCAAACTCTCCGAGCACAGGATGCCCCAGAAGGTCAAGCTCAACCATGTCCGCGCCGGTGATACGATCAGGCTCGGCTGCTTCAAGATCGAGTTCATCCACACCAATCATTCGATCGCGGATTCGGTAGCGCTCGCCATCACCACGCCGCTCGGCACCATTCTGCACACGGGCGACTTCAAGATCGACCTGACGCCGGTCTCCGGCGAGATGATCGACCTCGTGCGCATCGGCGAGCTGGGCAAGAAGGGTCTGCTCGCGCTGATGAGCGACTCGACCAACGTCGAGCGCCCGGGCTACACCCCGAGCGAGAAGATCGTCGGCAAGTCGCTCGAGAAGTTCATCCTCGAGAGCGACCAGCGCATTATTATCGCGACGTTCGCCTCCAACGTGTCCCGTCTCCAGCAGATCCTCGACATCGCGGCCCGTGCAGGCCGAAAGGTCGCGGTCTGCGGCCGAAGCATGGAGAAGATCTCGCGTGTCGCCACCGAGCTCGGCTACCTCAAGGACACAGGCAAGGTCATGATCGACATTTCCGAGATCAGGCGCTACGCGCGCAGCCAGCTGATCATCGTATCGACCGGCTCGCAGGGCGAGACCATGTCCGCGCTGTACCGCATGGCATACGGCAGCCACAAGCAGGTGGAGGTCAATGCCGGCGACCGCATCCTCATCGCGGCGTCCGCCATCCCGGGCAACGAGAAGTCCATCAACAACATGGTCAACGAGCTGTACAAACAGGGCGCAGAGGTCATCTATGACCGCTCCGCAGCCATCCATGTTTCCGGCCACGCCTGCCAGGAGGACCTCAAGCTCATGCTCGGCCTGTGCAAGCCGAAGTATTTCATTCCGGTGCACGGCGAGTACCGCATGCTCGTGCAGCATGCCGGCCTGGCGCGCGAGATGGGCGTGAACCCGAAGAACATCCTCATCACTGAGATCGGCCGTCCGGTCGAGATCAGCGAGAATTCCGCCCGTCTGGGCAATCCGGTGCCGTCCGGCCGACTGCTTGTCGACGGTCTGGGCATCGGCGATGTCGGCACTGCCGTTCTGCGCGACCGAAAGCATCTGTCCGAGGACGGCCTGCTGATCGTCGTCGTCACGGTGGACGCGACGACCGGCGTCGTTATCGCAGGCCCGGACATCGTCTCCCGCGGCTTTGTCTACGTCAAGGAGGCCGAGGCGCTCATGGAGGAGCTGCGCACCATTTCGCAGATGGCGCTCGACCGCTGCTCGGTCGAGAACCTGCGCGACTGGAACAGCCTCAAGACTGCCATCAAGGGCGACGTCAGCGACTACCTGTTCAAAAAGACCAAGCGCAGCCCGATGGTGCTGCCCATCATTCAGGAAATCTGATTTTCTCCGTAAAAAAGAATATAACAAAACCGGGACCGGTTTCTCTTATAAGAGAGCCGGTCCCGGTTTTTGTCTGTCGATAAGCATTGTTTCAGACAATAACAGCAGCTGCGCGGCAAGTCATCCTTTGTACATGCCGATTCTGCACAGCTCGCGGATCATGTCGGGGATGGTCTGGCCGGCGACCTCAAGACGCTCGGCAGAGCCGGGATGCGCTTCGGAGAAGGTGTCCCACGCGGTGACGAGGTTCGGGGTCTTTTCCACATCGAACTGCCGGAGCAGCGGCTCGAAGCGCTCGACGGTCTCGCTGTAAATCGAGAGCACCTTGTACTTCTGCACGAAAAGCTCCTCCTCGGTCGTGAGCGAGCCGATGGCGAACGCGGACAGACCGTCCTGGCACAGCAGCTCGCCGTAGCCGTCAAGGATCATGGTCAGCTGCTTTTTGGTCATGCCGTCCAGATACCAGACCTCGTCGGCCTCGGCGTCGGGATGCACCGCGAGGAACAGCGGCTCGTCAAGCTCGGCATAGAACGCATGGATGAAGTCGGAGAGCTTTTCAAAGCTCAGATTTGCGGTGATGGTATTGCCGTCGCGCAGATACTGCTCGTTCAGCTTTTCGGGATAAGGCACGGTAACGCCTGCTGCGGTTTGAAACATATCGGAAATCTCCTTGCTGTGATGATTTTTATAAACGAATACTGATCTCGCCGGTCGAGAGCGTGGTCTCGGCGCCGTCGGCGGTGCGGATGAGCAGATGTCCCTCGCCGTCCAGACCGACGCACTCGGCCTCGTATTTTTCGAGCGGGGAGACGACCGTAATTTTCCGGCCGATGCAGCACAGTCGCTCGCGGTACAGCGCGACAAGCTCGCCCTCGCGTCCCTGCTCGACGAGCGAGTACGCCTGCTCAAAATGCGTCAGCACCGAGGCGATGAGGGCGGCTCTGCGCGGCACCGGGCCGAAGTCTGAGATAGCCCCGGCGACCCGGCGCACCTCCTCCGGCCACGCCGGGTTGGGGCGCAGATTGATGCCGATGCCGACGATGAGCGAGGAAACCGTGCCGCTCTCGCCCTCGATGACCGCCTCGGTCAGCGTGCCGTTGAGCTTTTTCCCCTGCATGAGCACATCGTTGACCCATTTGATCTCGGGGGTAAAGCCTGCGGTGTCGGAAACGGCCCGCGTGACCGCGACCGCCGCCGCGAGCGTGGCGTACTGGATGTGCGTCAGCGGCAGCGCAGGGTGGAGCAGGATGGTGAAGTACACGCCGGTGCCGGAGGGGGAGACGAACGTGCGCCCGAGACGGCCGCGGCCGCCGGTCTGCTCCTCCGCCGCGAGCACAAAGCCGTGCGGCCGGTCGAGATACTGCTCCTTCATGACCGTGTTGGTCGAGGTGAGGGAGGGCACGACGAGCATTTCGCGGCCGATGCAGCCGGAAGAGAGCAGCGCCTGCACCCCTGCGGCGGTCAGGCTGTCGTCGCTGTCCGCGAGGCGGTAGCCTTCACCCGGCACGCCGTCGATCGCCAGTCCCTCCGCGCGAAGCACGCCGATCGCCTTGTGAACCGCCGCCCGCGATACGCCGAGCGCTTCCGCAAGTCTGCCGCCCGAGAGCCGTTCGCCGCGCGCCTGTTCGAGCGCATGCAGCACCGCATCCTTTACCGCCATGTCCATTTTCCGCCTTTCAGATTTTCTGTCCAGTCTATTGTAAACGAAAAATGAAAATAGTACAATAGATATAATAATATTAGCCTGTTGAAAAGTCAGCTTTCTATTACGTGTTTCGTGCGGCAGCACGCATTTAATAGAATTTGCGCAGCAAATTCATCATTTCCGGGGGCGTGTACCTCGGAAATGATACAAGGGAAGAAAAAATGTGCCTGAAAGGCGCGGTTTTTCTTCAGTTTCGCTCGAAAGCGTGGTTTCGAGCGAGGATCAAAGGAGAGTACCGTTTTGAAGACCAAGCATGAAATACTGACCGCGCTCGCGCACAGCGGCGAAGAAAAGATTCTGCTCGCAAGCCTGCTCGACAAGGAGCATACCTGCGAAACGCGCGGCTACGCGACCAGCACCCGCTTTCTCAGCATGAGCGAGCGGGCGCTCTGCACCGAGGCGGTGCATCAGGCCGGGGCGACCGGCCATGCGCTGTTCTGGGGCGGCTACGAGGACGCCGAGCGCGGCATTTACCTGTTTTACCCGGATTACATGGACGAGGAGAGCGCAAGGCTGTCCGCGCCGCTCGCGCTGCTGCGCGCGCACAAGAGCCGCAGCGACACGCTGACCCACCGGGACTATCTCGGCGCGCTGATGGGACTTCAGATCGACCGCAGCGTCGTGGGCGATATTCTCGTGCACGACGAGGGCGCGGACATCATCGTTCTGGAGGACGTAGCGGAGTTCATCCTGATGAATTTCGGCAAGGCGGGCCGCAAGAACCTTTCGCTGACGCGCGAGGAGCTGTCCGATCTCCGGCAGGCCGTGACCGAGGAGAAGCGCGGCACCGGCTCGGTCGCCTCGCCCCGCCTCGACAGCATCGCCTCCCTCATTTTCGGTCTGCCGCGAAAGGACGCGCAGGCGCGCATCGAAAAGGGACTCGTGTTCGTCAACAACGCGCCCTGCCTCAAGCCGGAGCGTCAGATCGCCGAGGGTGACCGCATCACGGTGCGCGGACTGGGGCGCGCGAGGGTCGAGAGCTTCGGCGGGACCAGCCGGAAGGGCAGAATATTTTTGGATTTTGTTCGAAATATGTAAAGGCAACACCGCACAATTAAAGCTGCGGCGCTTTGCGGAAATTTTGTGCCCTGACTTCGTTGCGATTTCACGGTAATACATCAAGTATTACCGCAAAACCGCGCCTTGTCAGAACGCAAAATTTGCTCGCAAATCGCTCTTGTTCAATTATGCGGTATTGCCTCAAAAACCGCCTGTTGCCAAGCGATTACCCCTATGGTATACTGGATATAACAGCAACAAACTATACCCGTTCCGCGCAAGGTCTGCGGATTTTCAAAAGAGGTGTTTGCGATGAAAAAAAGACTGCTCGCCGCTCTGCTGAGCGCCGTCCTGCTGCTGACCCTTGTGCCGACGGCCTTCGCGGCGTCCGATCTGGACGGTCACTGGGCGAAAAAATATATCGACTATCTTGCGGATGAGGACATCATCAATCCCTCTGCGACGACCGGCAAATACCAGCCGGATGCAAAGGTGACCCGTGCCGAGTTCATGCGCTACATCAACCGCGCGTTTCACTTCACGGAAACGGCCTCCATCAGCTACACCGACGTGCCGAAGAACGCGTGGTACTATGAGACTGTGTGCATCGCGCAGAAGTACGGCTACATCAACGGCGTGGGCAACAACAAGATGGACCCGACCGGCACCGTGACGCGCGAGCAGGCCGCGACCATCATCGGCCGCCTGTACAAGGCCGACCCGGGCAATGTGTCCCCGTCGAGCCTCGACTTCAAGGACGGGGCGAAGATCTCGAGCTGGTCAGCCGGCTACATCAGAGCGGCGGTCGACAAGGGCTTCCTTGCCGGCTACAGCGACGGCACCTTCCGTCCGACCCGCGAGGTAACGCGCGGCGAGGTCGCGAAGATCATCTATTATTACCTCGGAACCTCGCTTTCGAGAGCCGGAAAGGCCTATACGGGCGCCGACCTGCGCGGGGATACGACGAACGCTACCATTTCGGAGAGCTGTACGCTGTCCGATGCGACGATCGAGGGCGATCTGTTCATCACGGAGGGCCTCGGCACGGACGCGGTTGCGCTGAGCAACGTAACGGTCGAGGGCATGATCATTATTTCGGGCGGCACAGTCACAATGACAAATACGACGAGCGACCACATCATCGTGTCCTCGTCTATGGGGCGCCTGCTGCAGACCACTGCGACAGGCGCTTCGCGCTTTTCGGAGGCAGAGGTCCGCACGGCGGCGGTGCTGTACGAAAAGGTGCTGACCGACGGCTATGACGGCTTCGAGAATGTAACGGTCTGCGGCGGGAACAAGGTCTCGCTGACGGTCGACGCAGATCTGCTGAAGCTGACCGTGAACGCCCCGGCGACCGTCACGACGACGGCAGCGGCGAAGGTGTATCATCTCCGGGCGAACAGGGCCGCGACCGTCACCGGCTACGGCTCGGTGTATCAGGCGGATGTCCGCACGGACGGCGTCAGCTTTACGAAGGACATAGCGCTCGGCGGCTATACGCTCGCGAGCGGTGTTTCGGTCTCGGTGGCGGGCGAGAACAGGACTGCGTCGAGTACGGCGGCGGTCTCGCCCTCGAGCGTCATCCTTGACCTCGGCGACGAGGAGTCGCTTGCGGACGGCGTGGAGTTTTCGCTTCCGTCCGGCGTCACGGCGGAAAAGCTGCTGCTGGACAGCAGTGAGCTGACCGGCACGGCTTTCGAAACCACGAGCCGCGGCCTCCGCGTGAAGGCGGACACGCTGAAGACGCTCTCGACCGGCAGCCATACGCTGACGTTCCGCCTGTCGGACGGGCAGACCGCGACCGTCATGGTCACGGCCGCGCGCGAAACGGCGGCGCAGCTGGCGCAGACGGCCGCATTCGACCGCTATTACCGCAGCACGAATTTCAAGGATATTTCGGTCAAACTCGAGGGCGTGAACGCGAAGAGCGACATCACAAAGGTCGTTCTGGGTCTGACGCCGCTCTCGTATGAGTTCGACGAGGCCTCGCGCACGCTGACCCTGCGCCGCGCAACGCTTGCGCAGCTCCCGAGCGGCACCTATACCGTGACCGTCGAGACGCAAAGCGGCGGCAGTGTGCAGGCGGTCGACCTGACGGTCAGCGACACGACCCCGGCAGGCGTCAATGCGCTCACGGCAGCCTATCGGAGCGCGTCGCCGGCGGCGGTGCGCTTTGCGGTGCCCATGCAGGGCAGGAGCGTGCGCAGCATCACGGTCGCGCAGGACGGCCGCGCGTATACGCTGAACGCCGGCACGGATTACTTCGCCGCCTCGGACGGCATTTCGCTCGCGGCGAATGTGCTCGGGCGGTACGGGGTCGCTGGCGCGTGCACGGTCTACACGGCGGCGCTCTCGGACAATTCCATCTGGCTGCTCGCGGCGGACTGCATCTGAAAGAGGCAGGAAGGACGGCGGTCTTTGCGCTGCTCCGCTTCCGGCAGAGAAATGTCCTTGCATTTTATACGGTTTTCGAGTAAACTATAATTTAGGAAAATAGCATGAGGAGTGTGGAGCATGGAAGCACAGAAATACAAGCGCGTACTGATCAAGATCAGCGGCGAGGCCCTTGCGGGCGACAAGCATTTCGGTCTGAATTTTGATGTAATCGGCCCGGTCTGCGACGTGATCAAGAAATGCAGCGAGGAGGGCTGTGAGATCGGCATCGTTGTCGGCGGCGGCAACTTCTGGCGCGGCGTCAAGGACGGCGGCGGCAAGATGGAGCGCACGCGTGCAGACCATATGGGTATGCTCGCGACCACCATCAACGCCCTTGCCCTTCAGGATGCGCTGGAGCAGCGCGGCGTGGACGTTCGCGTACAGACCGCTATCGAGATGAACAAGATCGCAGAGCCGTACATCCGCTCTCGTGCGACCCGCCATCTGGAAAAGGGCCGCGTCGTCATCTTTGGCTGCGGCACCGGCTGTCCGTTCTTCTCGACCGATACCGCAGCGGTGCTGCGTGCGGCTGAGATCGGCGCGGACGTTATCCTGCTGGCGAAGAACGTTGACGGCGTTTACGATTCCGATCCGGCGGTCAATCCGGACGCGAAGAAGTACGACCAGCTGTCCTACATGGATGTTCTGAACCAGGGCCTCGGCGTTATGGACTCGACCGCGACCTCGCTGTCGATGGACAACCATATTCCGATCCTTGTATTCGCGCTTTCCGACCCCGAAAATATTCACCGTGCCGTAAACGGCGAGAAGATCGGCACGCTCGTAGAGGAGGCAAAATAAATGAAAGAACAGCTCAAGGCCCACGAGGCGAAAATGCAGAAGACGCTCGACGTACTCGCGAAGGAGCTTGCAGCGGTCCGCGCAGGCCGCGCAAACCCGGCGGTGCTCGACAAGATCACCGTAGAGTATTACGGCGCACCGACTCCGCTCAACCAGGTCGCGGCGATCTCGACCCCTGATCCGCGCACGCTGGCAGTCCAGCCGTGGGACGGCTCGGTGCTCAAGGCGATCGAGAAGGCGATTCAGGTCTCCGATCTGGGCATCAATCCGCAGAATGACGGCAAGCAGATCCGCCTGTCCTTCCCGCCGCTGACCGAGGAGCGCCGTAAGGAGCTCATCAAGGGTGCGTCCAAGACCGGCGAGGAAGCGAAGGTTGCCCTGCGCAACATCCGCCGCGACGCGATGGACAAGTTCAAGTCCGCGCAGAAGAAGAGCGAGATCACCGAGGACGAGCTGCACGAGGGCGAAGACAAGATGCAGAAGCTGACCGACAAGTACGTCAAGGAAGTTGACGCGATGGTCGCTAAGAAGTCCAAGGAGCTTGCAGAGGTTTAACTTCTGCTGCGCTTATAGGGGGCTTCACAAGCCCCCTATATCTGAACACCGGTTCCGGGGAAACCGGCGTTCAGTACCCGAACGACGCCGCCCAAGGCGGCTGGGTCGGGGTAGCAAAACCCACGCGCATGTCGCGGGTTTTGCTGCGGCGCGAGCGCCGCTGTTGAATGCCGCCGCAGAGCGGCGGTCGCCTGCGGACGGGACCGAGATGCTCGTCATTCCTAATGAATGACTGCATCTGAGGTTGCAGTTTGCAAGCAAACTGGAATTTTATGCGCTGCAAGCAGCGCGTGCAAGCGTTTATTGGGGGCGGCGGTATTCGTCGCCCTTTTGCATGAAGTGAGGCGGATTTTCACCGCAAGAGGGACAAAAACGGGGAGGAAACAGGTTGGGACTGTTTACACGAAAAAAGAAAGAGAACGTGCAGGAAAACCGTCCGGTTCCGCAGCATATCGCGGTCATCATGGACGGCAACGGCCGGTGGGCGAAAAAGCGCGGTCTGCCGCGCAAGGCAGGTCACAAGGTCGGCGCGGAGACCTTCCGCACGATCGCGACCTACTGCAAGGACATCGGCGTGAAGTATTTTACCGTTTATGCGTTCTCTACTGAGAACTGGAAGCGGCCGCAGGACGAGGTCGACGCGCTGATGAACCTGTTCCGTGCCTATCTGAAGGAGGCGGCGGAGACCATGTACGAGCGCGGCGTTGCGGTGCGCGTTCTGGGTGATCTGAGCGTGCTGCCGGAGGACATCCGCGCACAGATCGCGGAGGTGGACGAGATCGCAGACCGGCTCGGCCCGGATGCCGCGACCGCATCGCTCTGCATCAACTACGGCGGCCGCGACGAGATCAAGAACGCCGTCCGCGCGATCGCGCAGCAGGTGAAAAACGGCGAAATTCAGCCGGAGGACATCACGGAGGAAACCATCGGCGCGCACCTTTACACGGCGCATATGCCCGACCCTGACCTCATCATCCGTCCCTCGGGCGAGATCCGCACGTCGAACTTCCTTCTGTGGCAGTCGGCGTACTCCGAATATTATTTCACCGATGTGCTGTGGCCGGACTTCAAAACGAGCGATCTGGACGCGGCAATCGACAATTTCAACAGCAGAAACCGCCGTTTCGGCGGCGTATAACGCGCGGAAAACCGTTTTCCGCATAGATAACCAAAACGGGTGATAGAATATGAAAGCAAGAGTGTTATTCGGCGTGTTTGGCTTTATTTTTGTGCTGCTCGCGCTGTATGTATTTCCGCCCATCGTACTGGAGGCGGTCGTCGCGGCGCTGTGCGTCATTGCGACCTGTGAGGTGCTCGGCTCGACGAAGCTCGTGTACAACCGGCTCGAGCTGCTGCTCGCGATGCTCGTGTCGCTCGGTCTTGCAGTCGGTCATTTTACCGTGCTGCCGCTTGACCTGACCGACGTGATGCAGGACCTTGTTCTCGTCATGCTCGTCGGCTCGTTCGCCATCGAGCTGAAATTCCACGACAGCATGAAGGTGTCGCAGGTGGCGTGGGGCTTTTTCGGCGCGCTGCTCGTGCCGTACCTGCTGCTCAGTCTGCTGCGCATTTTCCAGATGAACTACCATCACGGCCCGTTCATCGTTCTGCTGCCGCTGCTCGCGGCGTGGGGCGCGGATACCTGCGCTCTGTTCGCCGGCATGTTTTTCGGCAGACATAAGCTCGCGCCGGTCGTCAGTCCGAAAAAGACGGTCGAGGGCGCGGTCGGCGGCGTGATCGGCGGCGCGGTGCTCGTTCTGATCGCGGCGCTCATCATGAACAGCACGCTGAAGCTCGGTCTGCCGCTGTGGGCGGCGGTCGTGCTCGGCGCTGTGGGCGCGGTGCTGGGTGAGATCGGCGACCTGTCCTTTTCGATCATCAAGCGCCAGACCGGCATCAAGGACTACGGCCATATCTTCCCGGGTCACGGCGGCGTGCTCGACCGCTTCGACAGCGTGATCTTTGTCGCGCCGTTCGCGGAATTTCTGTTCCGCATCGTATTCTGACAGAGCAATCCAACCATCACTGCATTCCGCAGTTTCAGGAGCATAGATTATGAAAAAAATAGCGATTTTAGGTTCTACGGGTTCGATCGGCACGCAGACGGTCGATATTCTGCCTTCGATCGAGGCTGAAGTCGTCGCGCTGACGACCAACCGCCGCATAGGCTTGCTGGAGGAGCAGGCGCGCGCCCTGCATCCGAAAATGGTGTGCGCGTTCGACGAAAACGCGGCGAAGGAGCTTCGTGTGAAGCTCGCGGACACGGACATCAAGGTGCTGACCGGCATGGACGGTCTGATCGCCTGCGCCTCGGAAAGCGGCGCGGACATCGTTGTGACCGCCGTTGTAGGCATGGTCGGCCTGCTGCCGACGCTCGCCGCTATCGACGCCGGAAAGGACATCGCGCTCGCGAACAAGGAAACGCTCGTGTGCGCGGGCGGCATCGTCATGGAGGCGGCGCGAAAAAAGGGCGTGCGCATCCTGCCGGTCGACTCCGAGCATTCGGCGATCTTTCAGTGTGTGCAGGCCGCGAACGGAAACCCGGTCTCGAAGATCCTGCTCACGGCTTCTGGCGGCCCGTTCTTCGGGAAAAAGTTCGAGGAAATGCGCGGCATGACGCGCGAGCAGGCGCTTGCGCACCCGAACTGGTCGATGGGCGCGAAGATCACCATCGACTCCGCGACCATGATGAACAAGGGACTGGAGCTGATCGAGGCGATGTGGCTGTATGACCTGCCGCCCGAGGACATCGAGATCGTCGTACATCGCGAGAGCATCGTGCACTCGGCCGTGGAATTTGCGGACGGCGCGGTCATCGCGCAGCTCGGCCTGCCGGATATGCGCCTGCCCATTCAGCTCGCGCTGACCTGGCCGGAGCGCGTGCCGTGCAAAGTGCCGCGCATGTCGCTCGCAGAGGTCGCGAAGCTCACATTCTTCGCGCCGGATTACGAGGCGTTCCCGGCGCTGAATCTCGCAAAGCAGGCCGCCGCCCTCAAGGGCGACCGCGGCGCGGTGCTCAACGGTGCGAATGAAGCGGCCGTCGGTCTGTTTCTCGACGGAAGGATCGGCTTTACCGAGATCGCGGAGCGCGTTTCTCACGCTCTGGACAGCATCCCGTACAGGAAGGACATCACGCTCGACGACGTGCTCGCCGCCGACAGAGCCGCACGCGAGCTCGTTCTGGGCTGAGACGGCTGACCCGGAAAGGAGACAGCTTTGCAGGTACTTTCAATCATTCTGGCCATTCTGGCCTTCGGCGTGCTGGTCATCGTGCATGAATTCGGCCATTTTATCACCGCCAAGCGCGGCGGCGTGCAGGTCAATGAATTCTGGATCGGCATGGGCCCGACCGTTCTCAAGCACGAATATCACGGCACGATGTACTGCCTGAAGCTGCTGCCGTTCGGCGGCGCGTGCGTCATGGAGGGCGAGGACGGCGAAAGCGAGAGCGAGCACGCCTTCGGCAGGGCACGCCTTCGCCGCCGCATCCTCATCGTCGCAGCAGGTGCGCTGATGAATTTTCTCATCGGCTTTGTCATCCTGCTGTTCGCGGTGCAGGCGCCGAGCGAGAACGGCTTTATCACCACGACCGTTGCGAGCATCAGCGAGGGCAGCTCGGTGCTCGAGGGCGGTCTGCAGGAGGGCGACACGATCATCAGCATCGACGGCTTCCGACTGCTCGTGCGCAGCGATCTGAACGTCGCGATGGGCATGAGCAGCTCGACGACGCACAGCGTCAAGGTGCGTCGCGGCGGCGAGACGGTCGAGCTGCCGTCTGTGCCGTTCGAGGCGCGCATCGACGACGGCGAGGGCGGAAAGTTGATCGGCCTCACCTTCGGCGCAACGCCGGATAACGTGGTTTCGCGCGTGCAGCATGCGGCGTTGACCGCGCTCGATGACGCGCGCCTCGTGTGGGTCAGCCTCGGTCAGCTGCTCGGCGGCAGGGTCGGCGTGAACGACCTGTCCGGGCCGGTCGGCGTGGCCTCGACCATGGCCGTGACCGCACGGGTGAACATCCGGGCGTTTTTGCAGCTCGTGGCGTTCATCTCTATCAATCTCGGCGTGATGAACCTGCTGCCGCTGCCGGCGCTCGACGGCGGCCGCCTGGTGTTCCTCATCATCGAGGGCATCCGGCGCAAGCCTGTGCCGCCGAAGTACGAGGGCCTTGTGCACGCGGCCGGTCTCATGCTGCTGCTCATGCTCATGGTCTACGTCACGGGACACGACATCCTGCGCCTGCTGACAGGCAGAATGATGCAGTAAAATCAACACAGGGGGTGCAGGAAACAAGCCTGCGCCCCGTGTTCGCTTCAAAAGAGGGATAGATATGAAACTGACAAAACAGATTAACATCGGCGGCGTTCCGGTCGGCGGCGGCGCGCCCATCGCCATCCAGTCCATGACGAACACGGACACGCGCGACGCGAAAGCGACGCTCGCTCAGATCCGTGCGCTCGCGGAGGCAGGCTGCGACATCGTGCGCTGCGCCGTGCCGGACAAAGCGGCGGCGGAAGCGCTGCGCGAGATCTGCGCAGGCTCGCCCATTCCGGTCGTGGCGGATATCCATTTTGACTACCGTCTGGCGCTTGCCGCCATCGAGGCGGGCGTGGACAAGATCCGCCTGAACCCCGGCAACATCGGCGGCGCGGACCGCGTGCAGGCGGTCGTGAAGGCTGCAAAGGAGCGCCATCTCCCCATTCGCATCGGCGTCAACTCCGGCTCGGTCGAAAAGCATATCCTCGAGAAGTTCGGCGGCCCGACCCCGGAAGCCATGGTCGAGAGCGCGCTGTATCACGTAAAGCTCTTAAACGACTGCGATTTTGACGACATCTGTATCTCGATCAAATCCTCGTCCGTGCCGAACACCATGCAGGCGTACCTGCTTGCGAGCGAAAAGACGAATTATCCGCTGCACCTCGGCGTGACCGAGGCCGGCACGGAGTACATGGGTACGATCAAATCGGCGGCCGGCATCGGCGGCCTGCTCGCGCTCGGCGTGGGCGACACCATCCGCGTGTCGCTGACCGACGACCCGGTCAAGGAGGTCTACGCCGCGAAGGCGATCCTGCGCGCCGTCGGACGCGCGGAGGAGGGCATTAACGTCGTTTCCTGCCCGACCTGCGGACGCACGCGCATCGACCTGATCGGCATCGCGAAGGAGGTCGAGCGCCGCTGCGCCGAAATCCACGGCCGCAAGCTCAAGGTCGCGGTCATGGGCTGCGTTGTCAACGGCCCGGGCGAGGCGCGCGAGGCCGACCTCGGTATCGCAGGCGGCGACGGCGAGGGACTGATTTTCCGCCGCGGCGAAATTCTCCGCAAGGTGCCGCAGGAGCGGCTTGTGGACGAGCTTATGGATGAAATCGCACATTTCGAAGGAGAATAATCGGTGGCTGCCAAGCTGATAGAGGTTTTTAACAACTGCAAATGTGTCGGAGAGGAGCAGCATCTTGCCGCAGGCGAGGTGCGCTCTCTCGCATTCGGAGACAACCGCTCGGTCATGGTCATCGAGCTGGGTCTGCATGAGGTCGTAAAGCGCGACACGCTTGCGAAGGCCGAAAAGCAGCTCGCGAGCGCCTACGGTCTCGACCGCGTGTGCATCGAGCCGCGCTACGAGCTGCCGGGCGAGCTGCCGGGCGAGTATATCCGCTCGCTGTACGACGATATGGCGGCACGGATGCCGTCGGCGCGCGGCCTGCTGCACGCGGAGAACTGGGAATATGCGGACGGTGCGCTGCATATCCCGATGGACACCATCTGCGAAAAGCATTTCGAGACCGCGCTGCGTCATCTCGAAGCGCGTATCCGCCGCGAGACCGGGCGGAGCTGCCCGGTCCATGCAGTGCCGCTCGAGCAGACGGACGGCGCGCCGGTGCAGGAGAATGAGCAGGAACGCGAGGAACTTTTGCACAAGGCTGTGGAAAAAGCCGCAAGCGAAGCGCAGAGCGAGCCAAAGCCGAAAAAGTCTGCCCGTCAGATTCGCTCGGAGGGCCCGGCATACCAGCGCCCGAAGACCGAGAAGGTCCGCGAGGACGATCTCGTGTTCGGAAAGCTCATTCAGGACCCCATCGTCTCGGTCAACGAGGCCGTTTCGGCCTACGACATGGTCACCATTCAGGGCGAGGTGTTCTTCACCGAGCACAAGGATATCCACAGCAAAAAGACCGGCAAGGACTATGTGAAGATCGCGTTCGACATCACCGACCGCACGAATTCCGTGCGCGTCTCCAAGTTCCTTGCGGCTGACAAGGCCGGTGACACGGCCTCGCTCATCAAAAAGGGTCTGTACTGCACCGTGCAGGGCAAAATGGTGTTCGACACCTACGCTCGCGAAATGGTGCTCGAGCCGACCGGCATCGTCAAGGCGAAAAAGCCGGAGCGAAAGGACACCTATGACGGCATGAAGCGTGTCGAGCTGCACCTGCATACCAATATGTCCGCGATGGACGGCATGAGCTCGACCGCCTCGCTGCTGTGCCGCGCGGCAAAGTGGGGACACCGCGCCATGGCCATCACCGACCACGGCGTCGCGCAGGCCTTCCCTGAGGCGCTCCACGCGCAGGAGGGCAAGCAGAAGGACATCATCGGGGACATGAAGATCATTTACGGCATCGAAGCGTACTACGTCAACGACGCGGACAGCCTGTCGGTCGTGCGCGGCAGGAGCACTGAGCCGCTCACCGGCACGTTCATCGTGTTCGACCTCGAGACGACCGGTCTCAACCCGGCGAACGAGGAGATCACCGAAATTGCCGCGGTGCGCATGGTCGAGGGCGAGATTCGCGACTCGTTCCAGACCTATGTCAATCCGCACAAGCCCATCCCGGCCGAGATCACCGAGCTGACCGGCATTTCGGATGAGACCGTTGCAGACGCGCCCGACCTCGATACCGCCGTCCCCGCGTTCCTCGAATGGGCAGGGGAGGGGCAGTATCCTCTCGTCGCGCACAACGCAGGCTTCGATATGGGCTTTCTGCGGACAGCGTGCAAACGGCTTGGCATCGAGCGGGAGTTCACCAGCATCGACACGCTCGAAATGAGCCGCCTCATGCTGCCGCATCTGCATAAATTCAAGCTGAACATCCTCGCCAAGGAGCTTCAGGTCGGCCCGTTCGAGCATCACCGCGCAAGCGAGGATGCCGCGGTGCTCGGCCGCATTTTCGTCAAGCTGCTCGCGCGGCTCAAGGACGAGATGCACGCGGTCACGACGGCGGACATCAATCCGGTGCTCGCAGCGACGACCGACCGCAAAAACAAGCTGAAAAACCTGCCGCGCTTCCACTTTATCATTCTGGTCAAAAATCAGGCCGGTCTGCGCAACCTGTATCAGCTCATTTCCAAGAGCTTTCTCGAATACTACAACAAGCGCCCCATCATGCCGCGCAGCGAGCTCATCCGTCACCGCGAGGGGCTGATCTTCGGCTCGGCGTGCGAGGCGGGCGAGGTATTCCGCGCGCTTACCAAGGGCGCGGAGTGGGACGAGATCAAGCGGCTGGCCGAGTTCTATGACTACCTCGAGATCCAGCCGATCGGCAACAATAAATTCATGCTTGCCAAGGGGCTCGCGAAGGACGAGGAGCAGCTGCGCGACTGGAACCGCGACATCCTGCGCCTCGCAGACGAGCTGGGCAAGCCGTGCTGCGCGACCGGCGACGTTCACTTCCTCGAGCCCGAGGACGAGGCATTCCGCCGCATCCTCATGGCCGGTCAGGGCTTTTCGGACGCCGACAATCAGGCGCCGCTCTACCTCAAGACCACGGACGAAATGCTGAAGGAATTCTCCTATCTCGGCGAGGACCGTGCGTATGAGGTCGTAGTAAAGAACACCAACATGATCGCGGACATGTGCGACGTCATCCGTCCGGTTCCGCGCGAGAACTATCCGCCGCACATCGACGGCTGCGAGGACGATCTGCGCAATATGTGCTACGACAAGGCAAAGCGCATCTACGGCGATCCGCTCCCCGAGCAGGTGCAGGCGCGACTCGACCGCGAGCTGAACTCCATCATCGGCAACGGCTACGCCGTCATGTACATCATCGCGCAGAAGCTCGTTACCAAGTCGCTCGCGGACGGCTATCTGGTCGGCTCGCGCGGTTCGGTCGGCTCGTCGCTCGCGGCGTTCATGTCGGACATCACCGAGGTTAATTCGCTCGCGCCGCACTATCTCTGTCCGGACGACAAGTACATCGAATGGCACGAGGATTACTCATGCGGCGTCGACCTGCCGGACAAGATCTGTCCGAAATGCGGCAAACCGCTCACCAAGCAGGGCTTTAACATCCCGTTCGAGACCTTCCTCGGCTTCGAGGGCGACAAGGTGCCGGATATCGACCTGAACTTCGCCGGCGAATATCAGTCTCGCATCCACTGGTACACGGGCGAGATCTTCGGCCATGACCATGTGTTCCGAGCGGGAACCATCGGTACGGTCGCGGAAAAGACCGCCTACGGATACGTCAAGAAGTACATGGACGAACGCGGCATCGAGTGCTCGCGCGCCGAGGAGAACCGCCTCGCCGCAGGCTGCACCGGCGTGCGCCGTACCTCGGGTCAGCATCCGGGCGGCGTTGTTGTCGTGCCGAAGGAGATCGAGATCTACGATGTCTGTCCGGTACAGCATCCGGCGGATGACCCGGATTCCGATATCATTACCACCCATTTCGAGTACCACTCCATCGACGCGAACCTCTTAAAGCTCGACGAGCTCGGTCACGATGACCCGACCATGATCAAGCACCTCGAGAACCTCACGGGCATCAACGCGCAGAACATCCCGCTCGACGACCCGGAGACGATGAGCCTGTTCCACTCGTGCAAGGCGCTGCGCTACAAGGGCGAAAACCCGGACACTGACCCCATCCTGGGCGACCTCGGCTGCGTAGCGGTGCCCGAGTTCGGCACCAAGTTCGTCCGCGGCATGGTCAAGGAGACCCATCCGTCCACCTTCGCGGAGCTTGTCTCGATCTCCGGCCTGTCCCACGGTACGGATGTGTGGCTCGGCAACGCGGCCGAGCTCGTGCGCAAGGGCATTCCGCTGTCCGGCTGCATCTGCTGCCGAGACGACATCATGAACTATCTTATTTTACAGGGCGTCAAGCCCAAGCTGTCGTTCAAGACGATGGAGTCCGTCCGAAAGGGCAAGGGTCTGACCGAGGAGATGGAGACCGCCATGAACGAGCAGCACGTTCCGGAATGGTACATCGACTCCTGCAAGAAAATCAAATATATGTTCCCGAAGGCGCACGCGGTGGCTTACGTCATGATGGCGTTCCGCATTGCCTGGTTCAAGGTACATAAGCCGCTCGCGTTCTATTCGGCGTACTTTTCGGTCCGCGCGAAGGGTTTTGATGCGTCCTGCATGGTCAAGGGCGACAAGGTGTGTCTGGATAAGATGGCGGAGCTCAAGCAGAAGGACCGCGACAAGACCATCTCCGCTGCTGAGAAGGATATGATGACGACGCTTGAGGTCTGCCACGAGTTTTACCGCCGCGGCTTCACGTTTGAGCCGATGGATGTGTATACTTCGGACGCAACGCGGTTTCTGGTGACGGAAAACGGACTTATTCCGCCGTTTACCTCCATGCCGGGCATCGGCGAGCAGGCAGCGCAGAGCATCGTCGAGGAGCGCAAGAACGGCAAGTTCCTCTCGGCGGAGGAGATGATTATCCGGTGCCCGAAGGCTTCGAAGGCGGTCGTCGAGCTGCTCGACCAGATCGGCGCACTCGGCTCCATGCCGAAAACGACGCAGATGAGTCTGTTCTGAGAGTGAAGAGTGGAGAGAGCGCAGAGCGCTTTACCGCGTACACCGCAGGGCGGGCTGCCCTCAGTCCGCCGTAAGCATGAAGTTTCGAAAGGAGTTTCTTATGGCAAAGTACGAAAAGCATCTGACGGGAAATTTCGACGAGATTCTGAACGCTGTAACGGACGGCGTGCTGAACGGCAGTATGTCCGCGTCCTACGAGGACGGCTCGGACTGGACAAACGATACGGTCCGCTGTGCGGTGCGCGTGTTCGAGCGTTACAGCTACATGGGCGGCAACCGCGTCAGCATGAATGTCACTCTGGTCGGCAACGGCCGTGATCTGTTTCTTTCCGCCATCACTTCGGGCGGCAGTACGGCCGTGTTCTTCAAGCTCAATACCCTCGGCGAGGAGAGCTTTCTGGAAAAGCTGGTTGAGATTGTAGAGGGACTCTGAAAAGAGTATAGAGTTAAGAGTTGAGAGTGAAGAGCGTAAATAGAGTGAAGAGATTGGAGAAATCGGGAGGGCGGAGAGAAAATGGCCGCGCCTCCTGCAATCTCCGCTCTTCACTCTTTCTTTTTCACTCGAAAACGGAAGTTCGAAGCGGAAAAGGCTGCCCCTCAGATAATCTCCACTCTTAACTCTCCACTCTAAAAAGGGTCTTGACAGTATATAGGGAACTATGGTATCATTTCATCATGATAAAGTGATAAAGGAGCAGCGGAGCAATGAACCGTTTTCGAATTTCGACCCCCGAAGGTACCCGTGACCTTCTGTTTTCCTCCTGCCGTGCACTGCGGCAGACCGAGAACGCGGTGCGCGATGCGCTTGAGGAGCGCGGTTACAGCGAGATCATCACCCCGGCCGTAGAGTATTTCGATGTGTTTGCGCAGGCAAACCCCGAGCTCGACCAGGATCAGATGCTCAAGATCATCGACAAGTCCGGCCGGATCTGCGTGGCGCGTCCGGATAACACCACCCCCATCGCGCGTATCGCGGCGACCCGTCTGGATGACGCCGCTCTGCCGGTCCGCCTGTATTACAGCCAGAAGGTGTTCCGTTCGGTCTCCGGCGACCACGGCCACAAGGGCGAGTTCCTGCAGGTCGGCGCGGAGCTGATCGGCGCGGACGGTCTCGCGGCTGACAAGGACATCCTCTCCGCTGCCTTCGCGGCGCTGAGCAGGACCGGCGCGGACAACTTCCGCATCGAGCTCGGCCACGCGGAGATCTACAAGGCCCTCATCGAGGAGCTGGGTGCGGATGCGGCCTCTTCCGAGGCGATCCGCCGCCTGATCGAAAACAAGTCGTTCGCGGCGCTCGGCGACGCGCTTCAGCCGTTCGGCAGCAAGCCGGCAGCAAAGGCGCTCAGCGCCATGCCGCAGCTGTTCGGCGGCATCGAGGTGCTCGACGAGGTCGAGACGCTGACCGGCAACGTGCGCGTTCTGGGCGCGATCGCCTATCTGCGCCGCCTGTATCAGGCGCTCGACGAGGCCGGCTACGGCGACCGCATCATGATCGACCTCGGTCTGGTGCACGAAATGGACTACTACACCGGCATCATGTTCCGCGGCTACATCGGCGGCGCGGGCGCTGCCATCCTCGCAGGCGGCCGCTACAACGCGCTGTGCGCGAAGTTCGGCAGGGACCTCCCGGCGGGCGGCTTCGGCATCGACGTGGAGAGCGTCGCGGAGAGCCTTCAGGGCGCGAGCCGTCCCGAGGTCGCAACGCGCCGCGATACGGTTCGCATCGCGCTGACCAAGGGCCGTCTGGAAAAGAAAACGCTCGCGCTGCTCAAGGACGCAGGCTACGATATTTCCGAGCTTGAGGCCGGAACGCGCAAGCTGATCTTCACCCTGCCGGACAGCGGCGTGGAGATCGTCCTGTCCAAGGCCGCCGACGTCATCACCTACGTCGAGCACGGCGTGTGCGACATGGGCGTCGTCGGCAAGGACACTATCATGGAAAAGGGCGGCAGCTTCTATGAAATGGTAGATCTCGGCTTCGGCAGGTGCCGCTTCGCCCTCGCCACCAAGAAGGGCAAGGACGTGTACGGCGGCTATAAGACCCCGGTCATCGCGACCAAGTACCCGGCCGTCACCAAGGCGTTCTTCAACAGGAAGAACATGGACGTCGAGACCATCAAGATCGAAGGCTCGGTCGAGCTCGCGCCGCTGCTCGAGCTTGCGGACGCTATCGTGGATATTGTCGAAACCGGCACTACCCTCAAGGAAAACGGCCTTGAGGTCATCGAGGACGTCGCGCCCATCTCGGCCCGCGTGATCGTCAACCTTGCAAGCGCAAAGATGAAAAAGACAGCCATCCAGAAGGTCATTGCCGAGCTGGAAAAAGGGTTGGAGAAATAATTTCCGATTGGAACGGAGTGAAAATAGATGTTTCTGAAAACGGTTCTCGCGGACGGCACGGCGGAACAGACCGTCATCCGCGAGATGAAAGCGCGTGCGGCAGGTGCGCGCGGCGATATTGAACAGATCGTGCGCGGCGTGATGGCCGACGTACAGGAGCGCGGCTGGGACGCGGTCGTAGAGTATGCGGAAAAGTTCGACGGCAAGGCGCCGTATATCGTCGAGCCGTCCGTTCTGGACGCGGCGTATGATGCGTGCGATCCGAAGCTGATCTCTGCGCTCGAAAAGGCGGCGGCGAACATCCGCGACTATCACGAGCAGATGCTCGTCAAGAGCTGGGAGTGGAAGCGCTCGGCAGGCGAGACCCTCGGTCAGACCGTGCGCGGTCTGGCGCGCGTCGGCATTTATGTGCCGGGCGGTACGGCGGCGTATCCCTCGAGCGTACTCATGAACGCTATCCCGGCCAAGGTCGCAGGCGTGGGCGAACTCATCATGGTGACGCCCCCGACGGAAAACATGTCGAATGAGGTGCTCGCGGCGGCGAAGATCGCAGGTGTGGACAAGGTCATCGCCATCGGCGGCACACAGGCCATCGCAGCGCTGACCTACGGCGCAGGCTTCATCCCGCAGGTCGACAAGATCGTCGGCCCGGGCAACGCCTTTGTTGCGGCGGCGAAAAAGCTCGCGTTCGGCACGGTCGACATCGACATGATCGCAGGCCCGTCCGAGGTCCTGGTCATCGCGGATCACACCGCAAATCCGACCTATGTCGCGGCCGACCTGCTCAGCCAGGCCGAGCACGACAGGCTGGCCTCTGCCGTCCTGCTGACCGACTCCATGGCGCAGGCGCAGGCCATCTCGTGTGAAATGGAGCGACAGGCGAAGCTGCTGCCGCGTTGGGACATCATCAAGGAGAGCGTTGCGAACTACGGCTGCGCGATCGTGTTCGACGAGCTCACGGACGCCTGCAAAATGGCGGACGTCGTCGCGCCCGAGCATCTGGAGGTCGTGACGGCCGAGCCGCGTGAGCTGCTGCCGTATCTGCATAACGCAGGCGCGATCTTCCTCGGCCAGTACGCGCCTGAGCCGCTCGGCGACTACATGGCAGGCCCCTGCCACGTTCTGCCGACCTCGGGCACGGCGCGGTTCTTCTCTCCGCTCTCGACCGACACCTTCCTGAAGAAAACGAGCGTCATCGAGTACACGCGCGATGCGCTGGAGGGATATGCACAGGACATCATTGCGCTCGCGCAGAGCGAGCATCTGGACGCGCACGCGAACTCCATCGCGGTGCGCTTTGCGGAGGAGCCGAAGAAATGAGAACTGCTGAGATCAAACGCAAGACAAAGGAGACCGACATCGAGCTCAGACTGACGCTCGAGGGCGGCGAGCGCAGAATCGATACCGGCATCGGCTTTTTCGACCATATGCTGAACAGCTTTGCGGTGCATTCCGGCTTCGGCCTCACGCTCACCTGCAAGGGCGACCTCGAGGTGGACGGCCATCATTCGGTCGAGGACTGCGGCATCGCGCTCGGACAGGCGCTTTCGCTGTGCCTCGGCGACAAGGCGGGCATCGCGCGCTTCGGACAGGCGTTCGTGCCGATGGATGAGGCGCTCGGCTTCTGTGCGCTCGATATTTCCGGCCGTCCGTACCTTGTGTTCGATGCACCCATGCCGCAGCCGATGTGCGGCCAGTACGACACCTGTCTGACGGTCGAGTTCATGCGTGCGCTCGCGGTCAACGCCGGTCTGACGCTTCATCTGAAGAGCGAGTACGGCGAAAACGCGCACCACATCACCGAAGCGCTGTTCAAGGCGCTCGCCCGTGCGCTCAAACAGGCCGTGACCGTCACCGGCGGCGGCGTGCTGAGCGCGAAGGGCGTTCTATAAGCTTTGCGGTTTTCGAAAGGTCAAAAAATGGGTTATATTGCAATCGTAGATTACGGCGCAGGCAATCTGATGAGCGTGCACAACACGCTGGATTTCCTGGGTTATGAAAATAAGGTCGCCTCGACGAGCGAGGTCATCGAAAATGCCGCGGGCGTGATCCTGCCGGGCGTGGGCGCGTTCCCGGATGCGATGGCGGCGCTGACCGGGTCCGGACTGACGGACGCGGTGCTGAAGGCGGCAGAGACAAAGCCCTTCCTCGGCATCTGCCTCGGTATGCAGATGCTGTTCGAGGAGTCGGACGAGGTGCGTCCCTGCAGGGGTCTGGGTCTGCTGCCCGGCCGAATCGAGCGCATCGAGACCGCGCTCAAGCTGCCGCAGATCGGCTGGAATGCACTGGATATCCTGCGCCCGAACGCCATGACCGAGGGTCTGGAAAACGGCAGCTATGTGTATTTCGTGCACAGCTTCATGGCGAAGCCGTCGGACGAAAACGACCTTGCCGCCGTGACGGACTACGGTACGCGCGTTCCGGCCATGGTGGCAAGGGGAAACCTGTTCGGCTGCCAGTTTCACCCGGAAAAGAGCGGTGAAGTGGGGCTTCAGATGCTCCGAAACTTTGCAAAACTGACGGAGGTGGGAAAATGAAGGTAATTCCTGCAATCGATTTGAAGGACGGACAGTGCGTGCGCCTGCAGAAGGGCGACTACGGCACGGCACATAAGGTAGCGGAAAATGCGGTCGAGACCGCGCGCCGTTTCCTCGAGGCAGGCGCGTCGCTCATCCACATGGTCGATCTCGACGCGGCGAAGGACGGCTCGCACGCCAATTACGGCGTGGTCGAGCAGGTCATCCGCGAGACCGGCGCGACGGTCGAGCTCGGCGGCGGCATCCGCTCGATGCAGGACGTCGAGACGGTGCTCGCGCTCGGCGTTTCGCGCGTCATCATCGGCTCGGCGGCAGTCCGCCACCCGGAATTTGTCGCGGAGGCGGTCAAAAAGTACGGCGACAAGATCGTCGTCGGTATCGACGCGAAGAGCGAGACCGTCCGCACGGACGGCTGGCTGGACGACAGCGGCGAGAACTATATCGCGTTCGCGGAGCGCATGGAGTCTTACGGCGTGAAGAATATCATTTTCACCGACATCGACAAGGACGGCATGCTCGCCGGACCGAATTTCGATCAGCTGGCGGCGCTTCGCGCGTCGGTCTCCTGCGAGATTATCGCCTCGGGCGGCGTTTCCACGCTCGAGGACATTGCCGCGCTGAAAAAGCTCGGCATCGACGGCGCGATCGCAGGCAAGGCGGTCTATACCGGCACGCTCGACCTTGCGAAGGCGATCAAGGAGGCGGAGTGATGCTGGCAAAACGCATTATCCCCTGTCTGGACGTCAAAGACGGCCGCGTGGTCAAGGGCGTGAATTTCGTCGGTCTGCGCGACGCAGGAGACCCGGTCGAGCTTGCGAAGTTCTATTCGCAGGAGGGCGCGGACGAGATCGTATTTCTCGACATTACCGCGACGAGCGACAACCGTGACACGATCGCGGACGTTGTGCGCCGCACCTGCCGCGAGGTTTTCGTGCCGGTAACGGTCGGCGGCGGCATCCGCACGGTGGACGATTTCCGCGAGATCCTGCGCGCCGGTGCGGACAAGATCTCCATCAACTCCTCAGCGGTCAAAAACCCCGATCTGGTGAACGCAGCGGCGGAAAAGTACGGCAGTCAGTGCGTTGTCGTCGCGATCGACGCGCGCGCAAACGAGCAGATGCCCTCAGGCTTTGAGGTATATGTGGCCGGCGGCCGCACTCCGACCGGAAAGGACGCAGTCGCGTGGGCGAAGGAGGTCTATGAGCGCGGCGCAGGCGAGATCCTGCTCACCTCGATGGACAAGGACGGCACCAAGTCCGGCTTTGACCTGCCGCTTACGAAGGCAGTCACAGATGTTGTCGGCATCCCGGTCATCGCCTCGGGCGGCTGCGGCAGCCTCGCGCATTTTTCCGAGGTGTTCGAGCAGACCGGCTGTGACGCCGCGCTCGCCGCGAGCCTGTTCCATTACCGCGAGCTGACGGTAAAAGAAGTCAAGGAGCACCTCAGAGAAAAGAATATTCCGGTTAGACTGTGAACGGAGTGAATAGATTGGATTTAAGCAAGTTTTTCGTGAAAGCGCCGCTCATCCCGGTCGTCTGTCAGGATGAGCGCAGCGGCGAGGTGCTCATGCTCGGCTATGCGAACGAGCAGGCGCTTCAGCTGACGATGGATACCGGCACGGCGTGGTTTTTCTCGCGCTCGCGCCAGAAGCTGTGGAACAAGGGCGAGACCTCGGGCAATTTCATTTTTGTGAAGAAGATCCTGTCCGACTGTGACGATGATACGCTGATCTATGTCGGCACGCCCAAGGGTCCGGTCTGCCACACAGGCCACCGCACCTGCTTTTTCACGACGCTGTGGGAAAAAGACGAGAAGTAAAAAGGAGTAGTAAGCATGAATTCGTTTGAGCAAATGGAGGCTGTCATCGCACAGCGCCGCGCAGAGCCGCAGGAGGGCTCGTACACCTGCTACCTGTTCGAAAAGGGCATCGATAAGATCCTCAAGAAGGTAGGCGAGGAGTGCGCGGAGACCATCATCGCCGCCAAGAACGGCGACAAGACCGAGCTCGTCGGTGAGATCAACGACGTATTCTATCACATGATGGTCATGATGAACGAGTGCGGCGTGACGATGGAGGATGTCTGCAAGGAAATGGACATCCGTGCGCAGAAGATCGGCAACCTCAAGAAGTTCCACGTTTCTGACCACAATACCTGATAAAACGGAAAAAAGAGAGCTGACTGGTAAAAGTCAGCTCTGAGACTGTCGAAAAACTTCGTTTTTCCGACAATCTGTGTTTTGACTTCGCAAAACACGGACGTCCGAAAGTTCCCATACGGAAACTTTCTCCCTCTTAAAGTATCAAAACCGAGGTACACGCCCCCGGTTTTGATGCGTTTGCGCAGCAAACGCTTTTTCATGCGCGCTGCCGCGCGGCAGTGCCTGTATCGTGAAAACGGACTTTATCGACAAACTGAGAGCTGACCGGTAAAAGTCAGCTCTTTTTTCGTGTTATGCGGCCTTTTCGGCGGGGGATAATTGTAATTTCTCCTCCGCGCCGAAAATGCTGTGCGCGTCCGCAAGACCCTGCCTGAGTGCCGGGAGAACGGCGGTCGGTACGACCGTATGATCTCCGCTCTCGCAGTCTGCGATGCTCCGGTTCAGATCGAGCAGATGGTAGCGTCCGTCGGCCGAGGCGTCCGGATGCAGCATATACATCGGCACATATTCGGCATCGGAGACCGTGACCGCGCCGGTCTCGCCGTCCTTCGTCAGCTCGAGGCTGACCGCGGCGGTGAGATTGGTGTAGCGGTCGTGCTGGTTGGAGATCAGATTGCCGAGACAGTAGCACAGAAAGCCGGTGCGTCCGTCGGGCAGCTCGCGCAGCTCCATCGGCTGCGGCACATGGACATGGCCGCCGAGCACAAGCGTCGCGCCGTTCTCGAACAGAAAATCCGCCAGCTCGCGCTGCTGGGCGGAGGGGGAGGTCGCGTATTCCTGTCCCCAGTGCATAAAGACCGCGATGGCGTCCGCGTCGGTCTGACGGGCGCGTGCAAGGTCGCTTTTCAGCAGCTCATAGTCGATTTCGCCGCAGTTTGTCATGTAATCAGTCGTAAAAACATTGACGCAGTACGGATGCTCATCCTTCGGCAGGCCGTTCGTGCCGTAGGTATAGGCGAGGACGGCGAGACGGATGCCGCCGACGTCGATGACCTTCACCGTGTCGCGCTCCTCCTGCGTGCGGTAGGTGCCGACATGGTCGAGACCGGCGCCGTCGAGCACATCGAGCGTGCGCGTCAGGCCGGAAAACCAGGTGTCCAGACTGTGATTGCTCGCGGTCGAGAGCAGATCAAGGCCGACGCTCTTGAGGTCGCCTGCAAGCTGGTCGGGCGCGCAGAACTGCGGAAACCCTGAGTAGGGAGGGCCGTTGAACGTGGTTTCGATGCAGGCGGCGGCATAGTCGGCGCTTTCGTAATACGGCCGCGCCTCGTCGAACAGGCCGGTGAAGTCATAGCCGTCGTCTGTGCGGCAGGAATTGATGATGGGAATGTGCATGACAAGGTCGCCGGCGACGCACAGCGTGGAGACCGTGTCGGGCACGGACGCGGGCGGCGCCGGGACGGTGGGCGTCTGTGTCTGCCCGACGGGCGGAGCGGCGCTCGTGCGGTGCAGGCCGTGCCAGGCGAGCAGGCCGCCGGAAACGGCGAGCGTCAGCACGAGCAGCGCCGAGACCAGCTTTTTGAGCGCGCTCATTCCGGCTTGCGAGGGCGCAGGGCCTTGCGCGAGGCCTCGAACGAGTCCGCGCGGACATGGAACACCTCGGCAACGGACAGCGACGCATCGTTATAGGTGAAGCCGCTGCGGCCGGTCTGGTGCTGCATGATGACGTCAAAGCCCTTTCGCTTTTCATCGGGCGTTTTCGCGAACTCCATGCTGCCGTAGCCGACGATGGAGGAGAAGGCGAAGCTGTATCGGCAGGCGATGTCGCCCTCGCCGGTCACGCCCTGCTCGGTGTCGAGCTCAAAGCAGACACGCGGGTCGGCGCGCAGCGCGTCGATCTTCTTACCCTTGAGGCCGCTGTGGAAATACAGCGTCAGGCCGTCGTCGTCCCACGTATAGCCGAAGTTGAGCGGCACGACATAGGGCGCGCCGTCCGCGATCATCGCCACGCGGCAGGTTTTGCATGCACGGAGGATGGGCTCGATATTTTCCCGTCCGGTAATTTCTCTGTCTTTTCTGCGCATAATCAGTCACCTCTGACAAGAGCATACCATCTTTCCTGCGTTTTCGCAATACAGGGCCTGCCGGAAAGCGCAGTTTTTTCGGCAGGCTTTACAGTATATTGCGCAAGGACGCCTTTTCCATCTCGGGAAGATGGTGCAGCCGGGCGAGCAGCTCCGCACGGTCGAGCAGATTTTCGTCGCCCGTTCCGTCATGCGCTGCCGCAAGCCGCTCGAAGAGCAGACCGGTCTCGTCGATCTCCTCGTGAGGGAGCAGAGCGCCGAGCAGCGGCTGCGCCTCCTCCCAGATCGCACGGGCGCGGTCGAGCTCGCCTGCGTGCAGCGCCTCGGCGGCCTCGGTGCAGACCTTTTCGACCGAGCGCCGACTCCAGACGCAGCCGGTGAGCAGGAGCGCGAGCAGCACGAGCGCCGCAGTCAGCCGCCGCATTACGCTCCCTCCTTTTTCTGCACGAACATATTGCCGCAGTCGTCAAGCGTCATCAGAAAGACCTCCTCAGGGCGCAGCCCTCTGTTCCTGAGCCGGTTGACAACGGCGTCCCGGTCGAGCCGCAGCAGACTGAGCGAGCGTTCGACCAGCTGTCCGTCCGAGATGACGACGAGCGGGAGTCCGGTATCCTTTGGCGAGAGGGACAGCATTTCCGCCGTGACCGGCTGCTGCTGCGGGTAGAGCACGATGGTCAGCGAGCCGTCCGGCTCGATCACGCCGTATTTCACGTCGCTGACCGAGGCGACGCTCTGCTTGCGCAGCGCCACGACCAGATCCTCGGTCGTGAGCCGCAGCTGGCGCAGCTTGGACAGGTCGAGCTGTCCCTTGCGGATGATGATGGCAGGCTGTCCGTTGAGCAGACGGCGGAAGAAACGGCTCTTGAGCGAGAGGATGCTGAGCAGCACCTCGAGCGTGACGAGCGCAGCGATCGGCACAAGACCGAAAAACAGCGGAATGCCGAGATCCTGCATGGGCACGGCGGCAAGGTCGCTGACGAGAATGGTCACGACGAGCTCGGCCGGGTCCATCTCTCCGAGCTGGCGCTTTCCCATCAGCCGCACCGCGCAGATGACCGCGAAATACAGCACGAGTGTGCGCACGAGAGGCACGGACATGAAAACCTCCCCTTTCAGTTGGATTATTCTGTCGGGTGTGTTTTAGTATGATGCCAAAGTGCGCAAAATATAAGCGGACAAAAGATATAAATCTGTCGGAAATAATCGTTGACAAGGCGGCTTTTCCGCTTTATAATAGGTACAACACTTCAATAAAAAGGTAACGGCGATGAATGGAAAAGTAGCGTCCCGAAGCCCCTTTAGAGAGAGCCGTCGGTCGGTGAAAGACGGTGGGGAAAGGAAAGAGCGAAAGTCCTCCGGGAGCCGGGCAGGTGAAATGGGATGAAACAGGGCCCAGGCGTAATCTGCTCCGCAGGATCAGCGTTAAAGGATCGGAACGAGCGGCTTTGTGCGCACGGCGCACAGGGCAAAAAGAGTGGTACCGCAGAGTAAGTCTTTGTCTCTTTATAAAGAGATGAAGGCTTTTTTTATTTGCGATGACAGCAATTATGTATGTATGACAGAGAAAGGAGGCGGTTTCGCATGGTAAAGAACGGTTCGGAGATCCTGATCGACGCGCTCGTAGAGCAGGGCGTAGACACCATTTTCGGCTACCCGGGCGGCGCGGTTCTCAATATCTACGACGCACTTTATAAAAACAGCGACCGCATTCATCACATTTTGACGGCACATGAACAGGGCGCGGCTCATGCGGCGGACGGCTATGCCCGTTCGACCGGCAAGGTTGGCGTGTGCCTCGCAACGAGCGGCCCGGGCGCGACCAACCTCGTCACCGGCATCGCAACGGCTTATATGGACTCCATCCCGATGGTCGCCATCACCGGCAACGTCGGCACGAGCCTGATCGGTCGAGACTCCTTCCAGGAGGTCTACATCGCCGGCATCACCATGCCGATCACCAAGCACAATTTCGTGGTACGCCACGTAGAGGAGCTCGCGGATACCGTCCGCGAGGCGTTCCGCATCGCGCAGTCCGGACGTCCGGGTCCGGTGCTCATCGACATTCCGAAGGATGTCACCGCCGCGACGACCGAGTTCACCCCGAAGGGCAGGGTCGAGGTGCATGAGACCTACGACATCAGCGAGGAACAGCTGAAGACCGTCGCGGACATGATCGACAAGGCTGAGCGCCCGTTCATCTACTACGGCGGCGGCGTCGAAATCTCGGACGCAGGCAGCGAGCTGCTCGCCCTGATGCGCAAGGCGGAAGTCCCGTCTGCGCACACCATGATGGCGATCGGCTGCGTGCCCGATGATGACGAGCTGAGCCTCGGCATGATCGGCATGCACGGCACGGTTTCGGCTGACTGGGCGGTCGAGCGCAGCGACCTGCTGATCTGCATCGGCGCGCGCTTCTCTGACCGCGTTGCCACCAACACCGGCCATTTCGCCCCCGGCGCGCGCATCATCCATGTGGACATCGACGCGGCGGAGATCAACAAGAACATCGACACGACCTATTCGGTCGTTTCCGACGCAAAGACCTTCCTTGAAAAGGTTCTGCCGTACGTCAAGGAAAACAAGCACACCGCATGGCTCGCGCAGATCGCCGAGTGGCGGCAGAAGCTCGACTACCGCGCAAAGGACGACGAAAGCGTTATCCATCCGCATCAGCTGCTCCGCACGGTCGCAGAGGAGACGCCGGAGGATACCATCATCGCGACCGACGTCGGTCAGCATCAGCTCTGGAGCGCACAGTACAACGGCCGCAGACATCCGCGTCAGTTCCTGACCTCGGGCGGCCTCGGCACCATGGGCTTCGGCTACGGCGCCGCGATTGGCGCACAGACCGCCTTCCCGGGTCGCACCGTGGTCCATATCACGGGCGACGGCTCGTTCCACATGAACCTCAACGAGATCTGCACCGCAGTCTCCTACAGGCTGCCGATCATCACGGTCATCATGAACAACCGCGTGCTCGGTAACGTCCGTCAGTGGCAGACCATGTTCTACGGCAGCCGCTATTCGCAGACCGACCCGCACCGCAAGACCGATTACGTCAAGCTCGCCGATGCGTTCGGCGCAGTCGGCTACCGCGCGTCCAACATCGCGGAGCTGCGCGAGGCGCTGCGCAAGGCGCAGCAGAGCGACGGCCCGGTACTCATCGACTGTCAGATCGACAAGGACGAGCGCGTTCTGCCGATGATCCCGGCAGGCGGTACGATCGACGATCTCGTAACCGACTGAGAAAGGGGAAAATAGACCAATGCAGAAGTTTATCCTTTCTGTTACCGTACAGAATAACGCCGGTGTTCTGGCGCGCGTTTCCAGCCTGTTCGGCCGCCGCGGCTACAACATCGACTCTCTGACCGTTTCCGCGACCAATGATCCGCGCGTTTCGCGTATGTCGATCATCGTGCAGGGCGACGAGGTCATCCTCGAGCAGATCATCAAGCAGCTCGATAAGCTGGAAGAGGTCATGCGCGTCGACCACATCGAGGAGCATGACTCGGTATGCAGCGAGCTTGTCTTTGTCAAGCTGCACGCGCAGGCTCCCTCGACGAGAGACGACATCCGTCAGCTGTGCAGCCTGTACGAGGGCCGCATCGTTGACTCGACCGAGGACGAGCTGATCGTGGAGCTGGCGAATGTGCCGAGCCGCATCGACGCCTTCCTCGACGTCATTTCCAACTTCGAGATCGTGGAGATGAGCCGCTCGGGCGTCACCGCGATCCGCAGATAATTTCATTCCGCTTAATTGACGGCCACCTGACCGCTGATTAAATAAATTTGTTTACCCAATTCACTTTCCATACATTCAGGAGGTAATAACAATGGTAAAAATGTTCTATGATGCAGACTGCAACCTGTCTCTGCTCGACGGCAAGACCGTTGCTATCATCGGCTTCGGCTCCCAGGGTCATGCTCACGCAATGAACCTGAAGGACTCCGGCGTACATGTTGTAGTAGGTCTGCGTCCGGGCTCCAAGCACGAGAAGAAGGCAAAGGACTACGGTCTGGAGGTCATGACTCCGGCTGAGGCAGCAGCAGCAGGCGACATCATCATGATGCTGACCCCGGATGAGAAGCAGGCTGACATCTACAAGGACGTTATCGCTCCGAACCTGAAGCCGGGCAATGTTCTGGCTTTCGCTCACGGCTTCAACATTCACTTCAAGCAGATCGTTCCGCCGGCTGACGTTGACGTTATCATGATTGCTCCGAAGGGCCCGGGCCACACCGTTCGTTCCCAGTACCTCGAGGGTCACGGCGTTCCGGATCTGGTCTGCGTTGAGCAGGACGCTTCCGGCAAGGCTATGGACATCGCTCTGGCATACGCCTGCGGCATCGGCGGCGGCCGTGCCGGCATCCTGGAGTCCACCTTCAAGACCGAGACCGAGACCGACCTGTTCGGCGAGCAGGCTGTCCTCTGCGGCGGCGTTTGCGAGCTGATGAAGGCTGGCTTTGAGACTCTGGTCGAGGCTGGCTACGCTCCGGAGAACGCTTACTTCGAGTGCGTTCACGAGATGAAGCTGATCGTTGACCTGATCAACGAGGGCGGCTTTGCCAAGATGCGTTACTCCATCTCCGATACTGCTGAGTACGGCGACTACCGCACCGGCAAGCGCATCATCACCGAGGAGACCCGCAAGGAGATGAAGAAGATCCTGCGCGAGATCCAGGACGGCACCTTCGCTTCCGAGTGGATTCAGGAGAACCGTGCAGGCGGTCGTGCACACTTCCTGGCAAACCGCGCACTCGAGGCTGACACCCAGCTCGAGGAGACCGGCAAGAAGCTGCGCGGCATGATGAGCTGGCTCAAGAAATAATTCGAAGCGTAGCTTCTCATTATTTCTATAGGGGGCTTCAAAAGCCCCCTATATACGAAAAGCGGTTCCGTAGAAACCGCTTTTCGATACCCGAACGACGCGCCCCACGGGCGCTGAGTCGGGGTGTAAAAACCCACGCGCATGTCGCGGGTTTTTACGGCGCACTTCGTGTGCCGATTTGATGCCGCAGCGAATGCTGCGGTTCCCCACAGGGGAGGGTCGGTGCAGTGTGTGTGTCATTTACAGCTACCCCGAACGGGCGGACGGATTTTCCCGTCCGCCCGTTTTTTCTATCAGGCAGTCTGCTGGACTGCTTTTAAAGGAGGAAATCCCCGTGAGAAGAAGTGACAACATCACCGCAGGCCCCGAGCGTATGCCGAACCGTTCTCTGCTGCGCGCCTGCGGCATGACCGACGAGGAGATGAAGCAGCCGATCATCGGCGTCGTTTCCGCATATTCCGAGATCATCCCGGGTCACATCAACCTCGACAAGATCGCGGACGCAGTCAAGGCCGGCGTTCGCATGGCAGGCGGCACGCCGGTGCTCGTTCCGGCAATTGGCGTCTGCGATGGCATCGCAATGGGTC
>ERZ773169.808-NODE-808-length-33453-cov-14.617702_pt1 | contig 33453 bp, 27 predicted proteins | sample MGYA00580536_ERZ773169 | MGnify/ENA primary metagenome ERZ773169 (study PRJEB29015, sample SAMEA2737814) | human gut metagenome | biome: human gut; feature: human-associated habitat; material: faeces | place: China | collected 2012 ... | reverse complement strand
TTTCCCTTTGAGTCATTATTTTTTTACTTGTTGCACTTATATTGTAAATTCAAGCCACAAAAAAATCATATACATTATTATATAATGTATATGATTTTCTGTCAATCCAAATTAGAGTTTCTTAACACCAAGTGTTACCTTTTCACCGTTGATGTTCCATTCTTTTGTGTTACCGTCGGCAGAATTTGTATCAACTTCATCTGCAAGAGTTTCGTCTTTGATAGTGCTTTCATTATCAGTGATAATCTTGGCAATCTTATCATTACCCTCACAGCTTACTTTGATGTGGTCCATAACCTCAAAATCAGAATCTTTTCTCATTGTCTGAATTTTTGAAATCACTTCACGAACAAATCCTTCTTCGATAAGTTCTTCAGAAAGGTTTGTATCAAGCACAACAGTAATACCGTAATCGCTGTTTGATTCAAAGCCTTCCTTATGAGCCGATTCGATAAGCAAATCTTCTTCTGCAAGCGATTCTTCATTTCCGTCAACAGTAATCTTTAGTGAGCCTGTTTCCTTAAGTTCAGCCATAGCCTTGCTACCGTCAATATTAGCAAGGATTTCTCTTACTGCGTTGATATTCTTACCGAAACGTCTGCCAAGCGTCTTTAACTGCGGTTTAAAGCTATATGCAGTAAATGCAGCAACGTCATCTGTAAATTCAACCTTTTTAACGTTAAGTTCGTCCTCAATAATGTCAATATAGAAATCACTAAGTGCCTCCGGTGCTTTAACGTACATCATACCGATTGGCTGACGGTTCTTAATATTTGCAGTATTACGGCACGCACGACCAAGCACAACTATATCAAGAACTTCTTCCATATCATTTTCAAGTTCTTTATCAATAAGTTTTTCGTCATATTCAGGGAAGTCGCACAAGTGAATACTTTCCGGAGCGGACTTATCAATATTTCTTACAAGATTTTGATAAATATCCTCTGTCATAAACGGAATCATCGGTGCAGCCGCCTTACAAAGCGTTACAAGTGCGGTATAAAGAGTCATGTACGCATTAATCTTATCCTGAGTCATTTCCTTAACCCAGAAACGCGCTCTCGAACGTCTTACATACCAGTTTGAAAGCTCGTCAACAAAGTTATCAAGCACTCTTGCCGTTTCTGTAATCTTGTAATTTGCAAGGTTATCGTCAACTGTCTTAACAAGTGTATTAAGCTTTGACAAAAGCCACTTATCCATTACCGAAAGTTTATCATATTCAAGAGTATACTTTGTTGCATCAAACTCATCAATATTCGCATACAGTACGAAGAACGCATATGTGTTCCAAAGTGTCCCCATAAACTTACGTTGTCCTTCTGAAACCGCACCGTCATGGAAACGATTCGGTAGCCATGGAGCACTGTTTGAATAGAAGTACCAGCGAATTGCGTCCGCGCCGTGCTTTTCAAGTGCGTCAAACGGATCAACCGCATTGCCCTTAGACTTGGACATCTTCTGACCGTTTTCGTCTTGAACGTGTCCCAAAACGATTACATTCTTGTACGGTGCTTTATTGAATAGCAAAGTTGATTCCGCAAGAAGTGAATAGAACCAACCTCTTGTCTGGTCAACCGCCTCACTGATAAAGTCAGCAGGGAAGTTTTCTTCAAATATATCCTTATTTTCAAACGGATAGTGCCACTGTGCAAAAGGCATTGCACCCGAGTCAAACCAACAGTCGATAACTTCAAGAACTCTGTGCATTTCCTTACCGCATTCAGGACACTTAATAGTTACAGCATCAATAAACGGTCTGTGAAGTTCGATTTCATCAGGGCAGTTATCAGACATTGACTTAAGTTCTTCGATAGAACCGATTGCGTGTCTGTGACCGCATTCACATTCCCAAATATTAAGCGGAGTACCCCAATAACGGTTACGGCTTATACCCCAATCCTGTACGTTTTCAAGCCAAGCACCGAAACGTCCTTCACCGATTGTCTTAGGAATCCAATTAACTGTATTGTTATTTTTAATAAGGTCGTCCTTAACGTCTGTCATCTTGATAAACCAAGTATCACGTGCATAGTAGATAAGCGGTGTATCACATCTCCAACAGAACGGATAGCTGTGTTCAAACTTAGGTGCATTGAACAGCTGACCTCTTTCTTCAAGATTTACAAGAATTTCTTTATCAACATCTTTACAGAATGTACCTGCCCAAGGTGTTTCCTTAGTCATTTCACCCTTACCGTCAACAAGCTGTACGAAAGGCAAGTCGTACTTTCTGCCGACATTCGCGTCGTCCTCACCGAATGCAGGAGCGATATGAACGATACCTGTACCGTCTGTAAGAGTTACATAACTGTCGCAAGTTACATAATAAGCCTTTTTATCAGGTGTTACGAAATTGAACAACGGCTCATATTCCTTGTATTCAAGGTCAGTACCGACATACTTTTCAACCACTTCATATTCTGTATCAGGGAAGTTTGCCTCAACAAGTGCCTCTGCTAAAATAAACTTTTCGTCACCTACTTTAATTTTTACATATGTTTCAACAGGGTTTACACAAAGTGCAACGTTTGACGGAAGTGTCCAAGGAGTTGTTGTCCAAGCAAGGAAGTATGTGTTTTCCTCACCCTTTACGATAAACTTAGCAGTAGCACTGCGTTCTTTAACGTCCTTGTATCCCTGTGCAACTTCGTGTGAAGAAAGCGGAGTACCGCAACGCGGGCAATACGGAACTATTTTGTGACCTTTATACAAAAGTCCCTTTTCCCAAATTTGCTTTAATGCCCACCATTCAGACTCGATAAAGTTGTTGTCGTAAGTTACATAAGGGTCGTCCATATCAGCCCAAAAGCCGACTGTACCGGAGAAATCTTCCCACATACCCTTGTACTTCCATACACTTTCCTTACATTGCTTGATGAACGGTTCAAGACCGTATTCTTCGATTTGTTCCTTGCCGTCAAGACCAAGTTTCTTTTCAACTTCAAGTTCAACCGGAAGTCCGTGAGTATCCCAACCGGCTTTACGAAGTACCTTGTAGCCTTTCATTGTACGGTAGCGCGGAATCATATCCTTGATAACACGCGTTAAAACGTGACCGATATGCGGTTTACCGTTTGCAGTCGGAGGGCCGTCATAGAAAGTATAAACCTCTCCTTCTTTTCTTTCATCAATACTCTTTTGGAAAATGTGATTGTCTTCCCAAAATTTTTCGGTTTTCTTTTCTCTTTCAACAAAATTCAGATTTGGTGAAACCTTGTCGTACATTATATTCATTCCTTTCAAATAAAAAAGCTTTCGTCCTGCATAACAAGACGAAAGCCAAATGCTTCGTTATACCACTCGTCATACTAACATATGCGTTTCCTTTTACGGAGAAAACCCGTCACAGTCTACTCGGCAAAGCCTTTCGGTGTGAAACTCGGAAGTGATATTCAGCCACATTTACTCACCGCCATGCTCTCACCGTCCATAGCTCGCTCTGTGTTTTCAATATGACATACTGTCTTCGTCATCGTCTTTATTGTTTTATTATATTACAAAATATTTTTTTAGTCAACAGTTTTTATTGAAAAATTTCCTGTCTGCCAATGTTTTTAGTCGATGTTATCGACCATTTTCATAACATTCGCACAAAGTGACTTAATCTGCATTTTATACTGTTCAATCTCGCCTTTCAGCGAAAGCATTTCTTGATGGCGTTTCATATGTTCATCATCAATCTGACGTGCAAGATAAGACGCGTCAAGCTTTGCTTTACTGATAATTGCATTCGCCTCTGTTTCGGCATTTCTCTTTGCGTCCTCGGCAGCTTGCTTGGCAATGTCAATCGACTTCTGCATTGTGTTTTCCATTTGCTTGTAACGCTCCACAGTTTCGGTCAAAAGTCCGATTTTATCTTTAAGCGTCTGATTTTCTTTACACAAAAGTTCGTAATCCTGTATTACAACATCAAGAAAATCGTCAACCTCATCACAATTATAGCCCTTGAGTTTCTTTTCAAATTCCTTATTTTGAATATCAATAGGTCTTAGCACAATGCTCCCCCTCCTTACACGAACTTCTCCACAGTTATGTGAAGTCTTCCTTTCCTGGTATTGTTCCCAATATCCTTTAAAATAAATCTTCCGTAATTGCGTATGGATAATAAGTCACCCTCACCGACTTGCTTTGAACGGTCAAGCACTTCTCGGTGATTCAGTTTTACATATCCCGAACTTATTAATTTTTCCGTATTTCCTCTTGATATATTGAGTGTCGCCGCAACTACCGCGTCAAGACGCAATGACGCACATACGCACATTTTTTCGGTCGTTTTCGGTTTAGGCGGTATAAAGTCCGCCATATCAACGATTTTCGTATTAACACCCGCATTTGCAATCTTATTCACGTTTCGTGCAACATATTCCGCTATATACGACATTACAAACACATATGCGCCCTCATCATCTGTCAAAATATCGCCGGTTTTACTTCTGTCGATACCGAGCGACATAAGCGTACCGAGATAATCCCTGTGCGTCAGTTTACGAAACTTCGGCACATCAAAACGTATAACGGAAATCGGCACTTCGCTTTCCTCAGACTCCTGCCATTCGGGAAATACGCAAATCACCTTTCTTTCCGCATTTTCATAACCGCCGAAAAACAACGTATTATATCCGTACGGAATTTGAAATTCGTCCTCAATCACGGCAAGTTCACCGCCGTCAAGGAAATCGGAACATTTCATTTCACAATGCTTATCGCAAAGCGAAAACAAATCGTTTATCCTTGCAATAAGCAACTTATGATTTGTATTCATATCCACCTCATATACAAAAGGGTGGTAATATCCCATACCACCCAGCCGTATTTTGTTTAATTATAAGCAAATCCGAACATCGGATTACATAAAGTTCCAATCCATACCGTTTTTAACGTGTTCTTTCATTGTATCGCCTGTTATATCAATATTTTTCGGAGCGGCAACAAAAATACCCTCTGATACACGTCTGACTTTTCCGTTTACGCCGTAAGCCGCACCGGACATAAAATCAACAATTCTTCTTGCTTCTTCATTGTCAATCTGTCCTACATCAAAAATAACAAGTCTGCCCTCTTTTATTTCATTGGCAACATTTGTCGAATCGTTAATATCGGAAGGTCTCATTATCTTTATTCTCGAAGATGATGTCGGATTGATAGGCACTACCTTTGAGAAAGTCTTTTTCGGAGCAGACTGCTGCGAACTTCTCTTGACACGTGCGTTTTCTTCATCTTCTGTTTCTTCCTCATCATAATAGTCGTCATCATAATAATCATCTTCACTTTCAAAGCCCAAAAAGTGCTTTACTGTGTTTAAAAAACCCATTTGTCTGTATCCTTTCATAAATTACTTATTTTGAGAATAATCTCTTGCACCGAATATGGCACTGCCGACACGAACCATATTTGCTCCGCATTCAATGGCAGTTTCAAAATCCCCACTCATACCCATTGATAGGTATACCATATTAACATTATCATATTTTTTTTGCTTTATGTCAACAAAAAGTTGTCGCATGTTGTCAAAATGTAATCTGTTTGTAACAGAATTGTCAGTTTTCGGTGCTATTGTCATCAAGCCTTTAACTTTTACGTGCTTTAATTTACCGGCATATTTTAACAAATCTTCAACTTCTTCTTTTGATATTCCCGATTTTGTTTCTTCGCCAGAGATATTTACCTGTATCAAAATATCCATATCAAGATTATGTTTTTCCGCCTGCCGTTCGATTTCATCCATAAGTTTGATTGAATCAACCGAATGAATAAGGCAAACCTTATCAATGACATACTTAACCTTGTTTGTCTGTAAATGACCTATAAGATGCCACTTTACAGGCAAAACGCTGTCATACTTGTCCCTTACCTCCTGTGGCTTATTCTCGCCGATGTCCGTTACACCAAGCTTTATAGCCTCGTTCATCATTTCGGCAGGGTGAGTTTTTGTAACGGCAACAAGCGTTATATCTTCACGTTTGCGTCCGCTCCTCTTAGCCGCCGCACTTATTCTCTTTTCAACTTCTTCAAGATTTTCCGCTATACTCACTTTTATCATTCCTTTAACTATCTTTCACCGACAACAATTCTCTCCATCTGTGAAAGTTTATTTTCCGCGTTGTCTGTCGATTCGATTATTGCATATCCTGCGTCCGTATTTGTAAACAATACATCGCAATAACAGTCATGCTCTCTGTTTTCTTTTATTCCTATGACCTTCTTAGATCCGTCGTCTTCCGTTCTGACAGACTGTATCGGTACTTTGTAGCCCTCATAGCTTTCAAAAATCAAGTCCACGTCCACAAGTCTGTAAGAAAACGCACTTTCAAGATATGTCGGGCATTTAACCGTCAATATAACTCTGCCGTTTTCTTCGGCTGAAACGGAATTTATACTGCCCTTAACAACTGCGTCCGCCATATTGTTAAACCTAAGTTTTACGTTATCGCCGACTTCTCTGCCTTCTATGGTGTCTGACGGTATATCCATCATAACGTACCAAACATGATTATTAACAATTTTGCACACCGCACCGCCGGCATTGATTTTATTGTCAATCTTCTGTATCTTCGGCGACTGCGACAAACCTTCAAAATATGAAACATCATAATTTTCTATGTCATTCGGAACAAGCTCCGTTTCGTATCCGTCTACATAAGTTGTAAACACACCCGAAATCTGTGCATAAATATCCTCTTTATTTACGCCGATACTGTTTAAAATCTGCTCTCGCTGATTTTCAAGTTCCTGCTCTGTGTTGTCCGCCGCAAGCTGATTGCTTTGTCTTAGGCTGTTAATATCCTTCTTGTATTTTGCAATAGAAAGAATATCGTTATCCTGCGCCGCGTCAATTATATCATTTTCACGCTCGTATATGTTATTCTCCAAAGTGTTTGAATCAAGCGTTGAAATTAATTCTTCACTTTTTTCTGTTTTTGTCTTTTTTATCTTGTTGTCAACAACGGTAAGTTCTTTAATGCTGTCATCGCTGACATCGCCGTAAAACAAAGAACCGATTGTACTGTCTTTGCTGACTCTCTCACCCTCCGCAACGGAATGATAAGCCGTTCCTGCACTGCGTGAATACATAACCCATTCATCGCGTATAATAAAACCGTTTGTATTTATAGCATTTTCTTGCGTTATATAGCTTAATTTCTGCGTGTTTATCGGTGTGACAGCATATTTAATACCGTATCCGACCATAGCGGCTATCGCTATACAGATTACTGTGATAAAGAATTTCTTCATCTGTTATTTTCCCCTTAATCCACAAAAATGTTTTGTAGTTTCTGTCAATATAATTATATTATATAATTTTTTTCGACTAAATACAATAGCAAACATCATTTTTGTGATTTAAAATATAAAATAGCCGATGCGGCGTCATATTTTTCACCAAGTATTGACAATTTTTCTTTCACAAAATCACTTTTACCCTTTTCAAGCACATCAACAATCCACGTCATAAACAGCCGTTCATCTGCATTTTTTATTTTTTCAAACACACCTCCCGATATTTCGCCGTTATGCTGACGGACATATTCAAAATATTCATTCATAACCGCACCGACAAGTTCATCAATCGTATACAGTTTGTACGGATTTACGCCGAATATATTCGCCGCAATTTCAATACCCTCAATAAGCTCCTTTGAATATAATCTTCTTGCAGCTGCGTAATCTCTTGCTTTAAAACTGTATAAAACGCCGCTGAATTTGCCGAACGCTTTCATACAGTCGTAATATCCGTCCTGTATGCTTTTTCTTATTCCGTCCCTGTCAAAATCAAACGTCCCCGTCTGCGGACGTGAGCATTTAATATTTATCACATTCTTACCGGCAAGATTAAAAGTTCTGTAAAACCCCACTCCCTTTACATCTATCGCAATAATATTGTCAATCCCTTTTTCAAGCAGCATATTAATCGGCATATTGTTTGACACGCCGCCGTCTATAAATTTCTTTTCGTCGATCGTCCTCGCCTTAAATCCCGGAAAGCACGCACTCGCCATAAGGTATTCGGTCAGTTTGCCGTAAGGTATGTCTTTGATAAAATAATAATTTTCGCTTTTCTCCGAAAGTGAAAAAGTCGCTATACCGAAATCAATTTCGGAATTACGAATTTTATCCTCATCAATTATTTCATTTAACAGATTTTCAAGCGGTGACATATCAAGTCCGTTGTTACTGTAAATTTCTTTTGCGATTTTCATTAAGTTTTTGACTTTAAAAAGGTTTTCGTCATTCTCCATTTCTTTCGGCAACAATATAATATCGCCAATCGCAATTTTGTTCCATAATCTTTCGGCTTTTGTTTTACTGCCTTGCACGAAAAGTGCACCGTTTACCGCACCGATTGAAACACCCGACACCGCCGAAACTTTAATTTTAAGTTCTTTAAGCGCTTTCCACACACCAATCTGATATGCCCCTCTGACGCCACCGCCGGCTAAGACAAGTCCGTATTCCATATTTGACCTCCTACCCAATGCAAAATTTGGTGTGCATTTTCACGCACACCAAATAAATTAGCTGTTATATAGTTTTGTATAAAATCCATTCTTGGCAAGCAATTCATTGTGAGTACCCTGTTCAATAATTCTGCCCTTGTCCATAACAAGAATCAAATCAGCCTCACGAATTGTTGAAAGACGGTGAGCGATAATAAAGCTTGTTCTGCCTTCCATCATCTTTAGGAATGCCTTTTGTATTCTCTGCTCTGTCATTGTATCGACATTTGAAGTTGCCTCGTCAAGAATAAGTATTTTAGGATCTGACAGCATCGCACGCGCAATAGTCAAAAGCTGTTTTTGACCGCTCGACAAATTTCCGCCGTCCTCTGTAATCATTGTATCATAGCCGTTCGGCAAACGCTTGATAAAGCCGTGTGCAGACGCAGCCTTTGCGGCATTTATAATTTCTTCATCAGTCGCACCCTCTTTACCGTATGCGATATTTTCTTTTACAGTACCCGCAAACAACCAAGTATCTTGAAGTACCATACCGAAATTCTTACGCAAGCTGTCACGCTGAACAGAATCAATAGCCTGTCCGTCAACGAATATAGTACCCTTATCCACACCGTAGAAGTTCATCAAAAGATTTACGATAGTTGTTTTACCTGCACCCGTAGGTCCGACTATTGCTACTCTTTGACCCGGTTTTGCAACAATATTCAAGTCTTTGATAAGTTCTTTATCCTTATTATATGAGAAATCAACGTCTTTAAACGTAACTTCACCGTTTTTAACTTCAATTTCGGGTCTGTCCTCGTCGGGCGTTTCAGGCTCAATTTCGCCAAGCGCGAAAATTCTTGCCGCCGCTGCCTGTGCAGATTGAAGTTGAGTTAAAATACTTGTCATATCATTAATCGGACGTGCAAACTGTGTAGCATAAATCAAGAAACTTGATATTATACCTACCGACAAATGTCCCGCAAGTGCAGCAAGTCCGCCAAGAACGCCGACAGAAATATACGCAAGGTTATTGATATATCTTGTAGTCGGATTGACAAGCGATGAGTAGAATTGAGCCTTTTGACCGCAGTCGTAAAGACGTGCGTTTATCTCGCCGAATACTTCACTGCTTTTGTCCTCATAACCGAATGCCTTAACAACCTTTAAATTGCCGACCGTTTCCGAAACATAACCGTTAAGTTCACCGATAGTCTGTGCCTGTAATCTGAACATTTTACCCGAATTGGTCGCAATCGCTTTTGAAACGAATATACAAATAATCGTAATAACAATAACGCAAAGTGTTATTCTCCAGTCAAGCAAGAACATTAAGACAAGCGAACCGACAACCGTTACGATACCCGAAAACAGCTGTGTAATTCCCTGCAAAAGACCTTCGGAAACTGCGTCTATGTCGTTTGTAAGACGGCTGATAATATCGCCGTGTGAATGACCGTCAAAAAATTTAAGCGGCAATTTTGAAATCTTGCCGAATGCGTCTTTACGCATTTTTTCAATCGAATGGTTTGAAAGTGCGTTTGTAAACACTGTCATTCCCCATGTAAACAAAGCATTAAGCACATAAACCGCAAAAAGTATTCCTATAAATTTCACAACCATAGGAAAATCTACGTTATTTTCGCCTTTGATAAAGTCGATAGCTCTACCTGAAATATACGGTGCAACAAGCATAAATATGTTTGCAAGCAATGCCGATATTATAACCAAAACAAGATATTTTCTGTTACCCGCAATATAAGAGTTGAGCTTTGAAAGTGTTTTATTGTTTTTCATTGTTTTACCCCTTTCTTAGTCAAGCTGTTCCTGTGAGTAACAAATTTCCCTGTAAATATCGCAAGTATCAACAAGATCTTTGTGTGTACCTATTCCGACAATTTCACCGTCGTCCATAACCGCAATTCTGTCCGCGTCTTTCACCGAATTTACACGCTGTGACACGATTATAACCGTCTGACTGTCGGTATTTTCTTTAATAGCACGTCTTAAATTTGCGTCTGTCGCATAGTCAAGTGCGCTGGCGCTGTCGTCCAAAATAAGTATAGGCGAATTTTTGATTAACGCACGCGCGATTGTAATACGCTGTTTTTGACCGCCGGAAAGGTTGTTACCGCCTTGTGAAACGAATGTATCAAAGCCTTTTTCTAATCTGTCGATAAATTCGGTTGCTTGTGCCGTATCAGCCGCACGACGCATTTCTTCCAAAGTTGCGTCTGCCTTTGCCATATGAAGATTGTCCGCTATTGTACCAGAGAAAAGTGCCGCTCTCTGCTGTACAACCGCAACAGTCTTTCTAAGCGTGTCTTCATCGTATTTCTTTATATCCACTCCGTCAATAAGCACTTCACCCTTTGTCGCGTCATAAAAACGCGGTATAAGGCTTATAAGCGTACTCTTACCGGAACCTGTACCGCCGATAATACCGATTGTTTCACCCTTTTTAATCGTCAAATTAATATTATCGACAGACGGTACTTTACTGCCTGTATATGTCAATGATACGTTTTTAAATTCAACCGCATTTTCACCGTTTTGAGTGGTATTCTTTTCGCCGTATTCAATAAGAGGCTCTGTTTCAAGAACTTCCCCCACACGCAAAGCCGATGCATATGCCTTTGTATACAATACAACAAGGTTTGCAACGACTATCATAGCGTTTAGAATTTGCGTAATGTAGTTGATAAACGCGATAACTTCACCCTGCGAAAGATGACCTGTGTTTACACGAATACCGCCGAAATAAATAACCGCAATAGCCGCAAGATTCATTATAATAGTAGTAAGCGGATTGGTAAGTGCGGCAATTTTACCGACTCTTATAGCCGTATTTGCGTAATCTGTATTTCTGTCGTTAAATCTTTCCTTTTCACGTTTTACGCCGGCAAACGCACGAATTACACGCACACCGGAAAGATTTTCACGAAGTACCAAAGTAAGCGAGTCAAGCTTTTTCTGAACAGATTTATAAAGCGGTACTGCCTTGAACATTACAAGAAAAAGTACGAGTATAAACAGCGGTATGACAATCATAAATATAATCGACAGCTTTAAGTCAATCATAATCGCCATAACAAGTCCGCCGACGCACAGAAACGGTGCACGGATTACAAGACGTATGAGCATCGCAACCGCCGATTGAAGTTGAGTAACATCACCCGTAATTCTGTTTATAAGTGACGGTGTACCAAACTTGTCAAGCTGTGCGAATGACAGTGTACCGATTTTTTTGAACATCGCATTACGCACATCTGTACCGAATCCCTGTGACGCAATAGACGCACTATACTGGCATATAAACGCAAATATTACGCCAAATGTTGCAATGACAAGCATTAATATACCCATTTTAATAATATAGCTTCTGTTATCCATGTTGACTCCGTTATCAATCAGCAAAGCCATAAGAGTCGGAATTAGCAACTCCAACACCGCCTCGGACAATTTAAAAAACGGTCCGACTGTAAGCTGAAGCCTGTACGGTTTCAGAAACGGAAATAGTTTTTTCAATATATAACACCTCTTTTGTAAAAAATCAATATCCTTTTTATTTTATCACTTTTTCTAAAAATATTCAATGAAAAATGTGCATTAATATTAATATTTTCACTCGCCTACATTCGTAATATGTAACGGACGTATCTTTATATATCGGTATGACGACAGCGGTCTGCAATCCGCATCATACGAATGTGCCGCAACAAGAATTGACTGCGGTGTTCTGTTTCCTGCGTCAACCACAACCGGAGAATGGTCAAATCTTTCTTTGTCGGTAAATTGCAGCTGAATAATGTCGCCGTTTTGAATTTGTGATAAATCGGTTAATATCGCTCTCGGTCCTGCACCGCGGTTGGTGGTTAAAAATCTGTATAATTCATCAACTCCTGTCCATGCCGGCGCTCTGTTGTTTACAGAAATGTAGTACCAACCGTATGTCGGCGTGTAGTTCATAACACCGCTGCCGGCATATATGCACTGTGACGCAAAGTTTGTACAATCACCGCCCAAATCAGAAAAATCATAGTATTTCAGATTTCTTCCGTATGCCCACTTTTTCGCATATGCAACCGCATTCGCTCTGTTATATTCCATAAATATCATTCCTTTCTTTTTTATATTAATATAATATGGAATATAGGCGGTTTTGTTAATGGGTGATAAATACCACCACTCCGTCACTTCGTGCCACCTCTCATCAAGGAGAGGCTTTTTAGGCTCCCCTTGAGGGGGAGCTGTCAACGCAGTTGACTGAGGGGCGGCAAAACGATAATATTACGTAGGGGCAACCATTGGTCGCCCGAATAAATAAAATTTTGTTCGTAAGGGACGCTGTCCCGACGTCCCACATATTTTTATAAAATCCCAACAAAAATATTTTTCAGTATTGAAAAAGGCTTTATATTGGTATATAATAAAATTAAATAAATATAGGGAGGAATCGCTAATGAAAATATTGGTAACAGGCGGTGCAGGATACATAGGCAGCCACACTTGTGTCGAACTTTTAAATGCAGGTTATGAAATTGTTGTACTTGACAATCTTTACAACGCAAGTGAAAAATGCCTTGACGCAGTAAAAAAACTTACAGGAAAGGATTTTCCGTTCTACAAAGTAGACTTGCTTGACAAAGAGGCAACAGAAAAGGTATTTGCAGAAAATAAAATCGACGCAGTTATTCACTTTGCCGGTCTAAAGGCAGTCGGCGAATCTACAAGAATACCGCTTACATATTATGATAACAACATCACAGGTACACTTCACCTTATGCAGGCTATGGAAAAATACGACTGCAACAACATCGTATTCTCATCATCAGCTACTGTTTACGGCGATCCTGAAAGAGTTCCTATTGTTGAAACTGACAACAAGGGCGACAAAATTCTTACAACAAATCCTTACGGAACAACAAAACTATTTATCGAAAGAATTATGACAGACGCTCAAAAAGCTAATCCAAAGCTATCTGTAACACTTCTTCGTTACTTCAACCCAATCGGTGCTCACGAAAGCGGTATTATGGGTGAAGACCCTAAGGGTATTCCGAACAACTTACTTCCGTACATTGCACAAGTTGCAGTAGGTAAGCTTGAAAAAGTTCATGTATTCGGTAACGATTACCCTACTCCTGACGGTACAGGCGTTCGTGACTATATCCACGTTGTTGACCTTGCAATCGGTCACGTTAAGGCTATCGAACATTGTTCAGACAAGGAAGGCGTACACATCTACAACCTTGGTACAGGCAACGGTTACAGCGTTCTTGACATTGTTAAGGCATTCTCAAAGGCTTGCGGTAAGGAAATTCCTTATCAAATCGACCCAAGAAGACCGGGCGATATTGCCGAATGTTATGCAGATCCTGCAAAGGCAAAGGCTGAACTTGGCTGGGAGGCTAAGAGAGGTATTGACGAAATGTGTGCTGACAGCTGGCGATGGCAGTCAACTCACCCTGACGGTTTCGGTGAATAATTGATTTTAAGAGTTATTTTAGATTTATTCCAAAACAACTCTTTTATTTTCAGACAAAGAAAGGACAAATAATGGAGCTTACAAAAGAAATATGGACGCAATCAGATTATGACGAATTTGCGGAATACTTAAAAACATTGGCTGACGAAAAATACAAAAAATTCAGTGACTCGCTTGTTCCCGGCGGAACGCAATCTATCGGTATTCGTGTACCCATCTTGCGTCAAACGGCTAAAGCTATTTCAAAAGGTGACTACGCGTCATTCCTTAATTGCAAAAACAACGCATACCGTGAAGAAATTATGATTAAAGGCTTGGTTATGTCGCTCATTAAGTGCGATTATCACGAAATGCTCGGCTATATCAAGCAATACGTTCCTCAAATCACAAGTTGGGAAACTTGCGACATTGTTTCATTTAAAGGATTGAAGAAACATTTAGATGAATTTTTAAATGACATCGAATATTTCATATACAGCGAAAATCCCTGGATTGTGCGTTTCGGTTTTAAATGCCTTATGGAATTTTATTTGACCGATGAATATATCGACAAAGTGCTGTCATACGTCAACTCAGTAAATTCAGATTTCTACTATGTTCAAATGATGCAAGGCTGGCTCGTTGCAACAGCCGCCGCAAAGTGCAGAGATAAAACAATGAAATTTCTTGAAAGCAACGATTTAAACGCAACCACTCAAAATATGGCGGTACGAAAAATTCGTGAATCGTTAAGAATATCAAAAGAAGATAAAGAACTTGTTCTGAAATTCAAAAAGTAACGGCATGGTGCTTGCCCTACCGTTCAGACTGTCGACAAATTGTCCGGATCGTGCAAAATATTTATTTTAATATTTAAAAATTTAATTTGTAGCTATAATAAATAACCGGCAAGCCTATCTTCGATATACGGCTTGCCGGTGCACTTTTTGCGAAAATAAACTCTAACGTACCCACGTACGCCGACGAGTTCATTTTCACAAAATCCGAACTAATTTCTCGACCTCTGTTAGCTTTCTTTTTTTCGGTTGTCTTCCCAACCGAGATATGTCGCCTCAAGACGGTATATCGGCATACCCTGTTCAGAGAAGCGTTGTTCATATTCAGTCATAACGTTGCCTTCAAACTTTGAATTATGCAAATCAAGGCTGATATTTTCAAGCTTGAAATTTTCCTCCGCAAATGAGTTAAGCGAAAAATCAAACAAAGCCTTATTATCGGTTTTAAACCAAATATAATCGCCCTGTTTAAGCACGGCTTTATATCTGTCAAGGAAACGCTTATGAGTAAGTCTGCGTTTTGCCTGTTTATTTTTCTTCCAAGGGTCAGAAAAATTAAGATAAATACGTCTTATCTCGCCAAATTCAAATATATCCTTGATTTTTTCCGCATCCATATCCATAAACAAAACGTTTGTAAGTTCAGCTGCCACAGTTTTTTCCATAGCCATAACTATAACGTCCTCAACCTTTTCAATCGCAATAAAATTCACATCAGGGTACATTTTCGCCATACCGACAATAAAATTACCCTTACCGCAACCGATTTCAATATGAATAGGATTATCGTTACCGAAGCGTTCTCCCCATTTGCCCTTATACTTTTCAGGCTCTTTTATCCAAATATCACTGCAACGTTCCATTCTTGCGTCACAATTTTTCTTTTTTCTCATTCTCATATTACTTTTACCTCAAATACAAATTTCTCGTTTATTATACTATAACAATAATTTTTTTACAATATATTTCTCAAATATTTTAAAAATCACAAAAAAAATCGGACGCATACGCGTCCGATTTTAATATTGTTTTATGATTTATTTAATTAAATCCCAAAGCATTGAAAGCATTGTAGCAGCCTGTGCTCTTGTTGCATTAGCCTTTGGTTGGAATGAACCGTCATCCATACCGTTGATAATACCCAAACCAACTGCATTGTTTACATCTTCAACAGCCCATGCTGCGATGTCTGATGCGTCTGTAAATTCCTTATCGGCAGCCTTAGCCTCAACATTCTTATATGCGGCAGCCTTAGCAACCATTGATGCCATTTCTTCTCTTGAAATTTCCTTATCGAAATCTTCAACAGTGAACGGAATATCTTCTGCAATTAGGTTAGCATTTTGAGCGGCTTTTACGAATGGCATTGCCCAATGTTCGCTTGTCAATGATGAATCTGTATCAATCTTTAGAGCGTTTACGATAAGTGTTGCAAACTGACCCTTTGTTACAGTTCCGTCAGGAGCAAAGTGTGTATCGTCCATACCATTGATAACGCCTGCTTTATACATCTTATCGATGTATGTCTTACCCCAGTGACCTACAACGTCAACAAACGGTGAATCTGTTGATGGTGTTGAACCTGCAACAGGTAGAGCAGATTCGTCAAATGCCTTTGCCTTGTATGAATTTGAAACAAGTTTAACATTTGCGTCCGGTTGAGTTGTGTACTGTGAATTAGCAATATGGTCGTTCATATACCAGCTGATATGCGGTGGTTGGTTGTAACAGTTTGTATCTGTTGCTGATGAGTTTCTGTAAATATCATCATGTGCAAGTGTATAGAAGTTATAATTTGTTGCATATGGTGTTTCATATAGTCTTAGAGAATATTGATATACAGTCTTATCTAATTCAACTTCAACGTCCTTATCAAAGTTACCCTTGATTGTTGTCTTTTCTTTCTTTGTGTCTTGACCTGTAATTGCGTAAGAAACAATTTCTTCTCTCCAGTCACCTAACAAGTCAGCTTGTAGGTTCGGATTACCCTTTGTTGAGTTGATTGAGTGTGAACCTTCACCCTCGAAAATCTTATCGAATGTCTTTGTATCGTCATTCCACTTTGTTACAGTAATTTCTTTACCTGCACCGTTGTGGTCTTGAAGTTCATCCTGTAAGTCGCCTGTCCAATAAATTCTGCCGTTCATAGCAGCCTTTAGATCAGGAAGTTCGTTACCGTTGCTGTCCCAGTAACCTGATGAACCTGCACCCCACATAGCGTACCAAGAATCGCCGTAACCGATATTGGCAATCATAGCACGACCTGTATCTTTGATACCGTTGTGGATCTGATAGAATTCACCTGTCTTAGCGTTTTGAAGTGAAATACCCCATTGATGACGATCATTAGGAGCGCCTTGAGCAGCAGCTGCAGCCGAATTTTTAAATATTGTATTAGATGTGATGTATGGAGAAAGTTGTGGACCTTTCAAATCAAACACTTCACTGTCTGCACTGTAATCTTCATAAGCTTTTAACCATTCAAGACCTTCTTTAGTCGGGTCGAAGTCACCAAGGTGCATAGCATCACCGTGCTCTTGATATGTACACCATAGAATTGAACCGTCATTATCCCATGTCAAAGCGCCGTAGAAGATTTCGTCCTTACCGTCGCCGTCAACGTCACCTGCTTCAATTTGGTGGTTACCTTGACCGATATAGCCGTTATTCTTTGATTCGGCTGTATCGAATGACCATTCCATCTTTAGCTTGCCGTTTTTAAAGCTGTATGCAGCGGCACCTGTACGTCCGTTAGGATTTGAGATACCCTTACCGAAGTAATAACCTCTTGCAAATACAGCAGACGGTGACTGACCGTCAATATAAGCTATTGTACTGTTATATCTTTCCGAACGGTTACCGAAGTCATCACCAAATGTTAATGATGCAGCATTTGAACCGACAGTATTATTTGGGAAATAATCTATTGTGTCAAGAGCCTTACCTGTTTCACCGTCGAAACACGTTACATAAAGCGGACCTTGTAAGTTTTTACCGCCGTTTAGGGCAGCCCAGCTGTTTTCGTATGTTTCACCCTTTGATGCGTCACCGATTACATTACCCTGACCGTCAACAGTACCGTCAGCAGTTCTTACCATAACTTCTGCTCTGCCGTCACCGTCAAAATCGGCTACGTTAAGCTGAGTATCGTGTTGTCCTGCACGGATATTGTAACCCATGTCAATTCTCCAAAGCTGAGTACCGTCAAGTTTGTAAGCATCCATATAAACCTTACCGGTTCTGCCGCCTGTAGCGGCGTCCTTAGCATCTGAAGGGCTCCATAGCATTACGATTTCATATTGTCCGTCACCGTCAAGGTCACCGTATGATGAATCACCCGGTATATATGAACCGTAGTATATGCCGTTTCTGTCTTGTAACATAACGTCACTTTCAGGAGTTTTACCCAAAGGAATATCAAGGTATCCGTTCTCCCATACGCCTACACTGTCTGACATTTCGCCGTTTGCAACTACTGTATACTTATCGTTTACAGTACCTGACGCGTCAACAAAGTTTGTAACCGCACCTTCGTTAATCTTTTCTTGGTTTCTGTAAAGAGTAAATGTAGTGTCAGCAGGCTCTGTTGCCAATCTTCTCCATGAAATAAGTACACCGTCGTCAGTCTTTGTCGCAACGACACCTCTATCAAGGTTTTCCATGTTTCTTGTGATTGCACTGCCGGCAAATGCACTTGCACTTGTCATAGGAGCAACTACTCCTACTGCCGCAACCTGAGCAAGAACCAAAGAAAATGCACCTAATTTTCTTAGTTTTTTCTTTGAATTTTTAAGCATTTAGTTATCCTCCCTCTTTTATATATACTTTACCTATCCATTAAAGCATAATAATCATTATCTATATAATATCATATTTCACAAACTTTTTAAAGTGTTTTTCATAAATTCAATGTGTAATTTACAGTGTTTTTTGTTCAAAATGCGATTGAGGATTTTTGTTTATATAAGTGCAGAACACAAACGAAATGCCGTTTTCAACGCGTTTTTCGGACACGTTACCGAGCTCCCACACCTCATTTTTATCAAGATTGTCGATAAAGACATCCGCATTGCCGTCGGAAAACACCTTTGTTATATATGCACTGTCACAGTACGGCAAAAGCTGTCTGTAAACCTCTCCGCCGCCTATGACAAAAGTATCGTCACCGCCGTATTTTCCGATAATCGTTTTTATATCGTGAACAATCTCCGTGCCGTCACACTTAAAATTTTTATCGGTTGTAAGTACAACGTTTTTTCGATTTTTAAGCGGTTTTGCGTTAGGGAAGCTCTCCAACGTCTTTCTGCCCATAACAACCGTCTTACCCATTGTTTTCTCTTTAAAAAATTCCATATCCTCTGATATGCGGAACAGCAAATTCATACCTTTGCCAATGCCCCACTTTTCATCAACCGCCGCAATTATTTTCATTCTGTTTCATCAGGAAATATCAATTCCTGTGCATACGGAAGTGTTCTCGCCCAATCGATGAATGACTTTGACCATTCTGTCAATTTGTGAAATCTTCTCTGGCCTTTTGAACACATCGCCAAAAGATTTTCGTATGTCATTGTAACGGTTCTTGTCTGCTGCCACGCTGACGGCAACCATCTGATAAGTTCTTTCCAATATGCCTTATCCTTTGTTTCAAGATACTTTACACGCATACTCTCCAAAAATTCTATATGCTTGTCTATCACATCACCAAGTTTTGTGCCGTCATAATCAAGATCTGAATTGTAATCGTCAATTTCAAAACACTCGGCAGTAATAGGTGTTGACGCAAGTTTGTGCATTGTCGATGTGCTGTTTGCGGTTGTACCAACCTTATACGTATCAAATTCTTTCCACCAATAAAGCGGACCTGTTATATCAACCGACACAAAAATCTGACGCATAAATTTTCTGTGTTCACTGCCCGATTTTATAAGTCTTTGCGCCAAATCCAAATCGTTTTCACCAATTACGACTTTTCCATTCTCCTCAACCGTATCGTTTTTATGCCATGATTCAAGAGGGTTTCTCATACCTTTAAGCGCACGTTTAAAGCCGTAAACCTCTGTATTTTCAAATTTCATTTAGTTACCTCTTTTCATTTCGATATACTCGTCAAATGTACACATTCTGTCCACGATTGTGCCGTCCTCACGAATATCAATAATTCTGTTTGCAACGGTATTCACAAATTCGTGGTCGTGTGACGCAAATATAACGTTTCCCTTGAACGCTTTCAAGCCGTTGTTTACCGCAGTGATTGACTCAAGGTCAAGGTGGTTTGTAGGCTGGTCAAGTATAAGTACGTTTGATCCGTACAACATCATTCTTGAAAGCATACATCTGACTTTCTCACCACCGGAAAGCACGTTTACCTGTTTGAATACATCATCACCCGAGAATAACATTCTTCCCAAAAATCCTCTTATATACGATTCGTTTTGAGTTTCAAAGCCTGCCGCACTGTATTGTCTTAGCCAATCCACAAGATTTAGTTCACAGCCGTCAAAATACTTAGAGTTATCTTTAGGAAAATAACTTCTTGACGTACTTACGCCCCACTTAACAGTACCCTCGTCCGGCTCATCTTCACCGGCAAGTATTTGCATAAGCGCAGTAATTGCAATTTCGTTTTCACCTATTATGGCAATCTTATCGTCATGATTTAGTGTGAATGATATATTATTAAGAAGTTTTTCACCGTTTACAGTCTTTGAAAGTCCGTCAACGGTAAGCAAATCGCGTCCCGCTTCTCTGTCCATATCAAAACCCACGAACGGATAACGTCTTGATGACGCAGGCAATTCTTCAACCGTAAGTTTATCAAGCATTTTCTTACGGCTTGTAGCCTGTTTTGATTTCGACTTATTCGCAGAGAATCGCTGAATAAAAGTCTGCAATTCTTTAATTTTTTCTTCAGCTTTTTTATTTTGTTGCTTGATAAGTCTTTCCATCATCTGACTTGACTCGTACCAGAACTCATAGTTACCGACATACATTTTAACCTTTGAATAGTCAATATCAACGATATGCGTACACACAACATTAAGGAAATATCTGTCGTGTGATACAACTATGACTGTACCCTCGTAATCAAGCAAGAAATCTTCAAGCCATTCAATAGCCTGCAAATCAAGGTGGTTTGTAGGTTCGTCAAGAAGGATAATGTCAGGGTCACCGAACAGTGCCTGTGCCAAAAGAACTTTAACCTTTTCGTTACCGCCAAGGTCAGCCATCTGCGAATACATAATACTTTCGTCAAGTCCAAGCCCCTGCATTAACTTTGACGCATTGGAATCAGCCTCCCAACCGTCCATTTCCGCAAATTCCGCCTCAAGTTCAGCCGCTTTTATACCGTCCTCGTCCGAGAAATCTTCTTTTTCATACAACGCGTCTTTTTCTTTCATAATATCATAAAGACGCTTGTTACCCATAATAATCGTATCAAGTACAGTGTACTCGTCATATGCAAAGTGATCCTGTTTCAAAACCGACATACGACAATTTGGGTCGATAGACACTTCACCGGTTGTCGAATCAAGTTCACCCGAAAGAATTTTAAGAAAAGTCGATTTTCCCGCACCGTTTGCACCGATTACGCCGTAGCAGTTGCCCGGTGTGAATTTTAAATTAACGTCCGAAAACAGATTTTGTCCGCTGAAATTCAGACTTACGTTTGTTACTGTAATCATTAAATATTTCTCCTAATTTTTATTGTTGATTTTATTTTTCAATTATACTATAATAATGTTATTAATGCAAGTATATTATAGGAGGAAATCAGAATGTTAAATATAGGTTGTCACTTGTCAGCCGCAAAAGGCTATATGAATATGGGTAAAGAGGCAAAGAGCATTGACGCAAATACTTTTCAATTTTTCACGCGTAATCCACGCGGAGGTAAAGCGAAAGCTATTGACGAACAAGACATAAAAAACTTTCTTGAATTTATGAAAGAGAATAATTTTTCGCAAATTCTCGCTCACGCACCGTATACGCTTAATGCGTGTTCCAATAAAGAAGAAACTCGCGAATTTGCCTTAAATACAATGGCTGACGATTTAAGACGTATGGAGTATACACCAAACCAGCTTTACAACTTCCATCCGGGCAGTCACGTCGGACAAGGCGTTGAAATCGGAATTGATTTTATCGTAAAGCAGCTTAATACTGTACTTACACCCGATATGACAACAACAGTTTTGCTTGAAGCAATGGCAGGTAAAGGTACAGAAATAGGTCGCAGTTTTGAAGAATTGAAAGAAATCCTTGACGGCGTTAAACTTGATAATAAAATGGGCGTGTGTATGGATACTTGCCATATTTATGACGGCGGATATGATATTGTTAATGACCTTGACGGTGTTCTTGATGAGTTCGACAGAATTATCGGTCTTGACAGATTAAAAGCAATTCATATGAATGACAGCAAAAATCCTTTTGCAAGTCATAAGGACAGACACGAAAAAATCGGTGAAGGCAGTATCGGTTTTGATACTATGGTTAAAATTATTAACCACCCTAAATTACAGGGTATTCCGATTTTGCTTGAAACTCCGAATGAACTTGACGGTTATAAAAAAGAAATTCAAATGCTTAGAGAAGCATATACTATATAAAACAGAATACTAAATTAAATACAAAACCCAAGAAAAGATGAGGACGTCAGCCCTCATCTTTTTTTTGGTTTTCTTCATCTTCTTCAAATCCTGTTCTTAACTTAGGGATAATCTGACTGCGTCCGCCTCTGCCGTTTGTATTATGTTTTCTTTCCACACTTTCAACCAAATCAGTATCTATGTTTTTCAACGCAAAATCTATACATTGATTTATAAATTCATTTCGGCTTATATCAATTTCAATAGCCCAACTGTTGATTTCTTCTAACATTCTACTATCCAATCTAAGTGAAATAACTTCTTTTTCAGGTTTTTTAGGTTCAAATTTTTTCAAAGCGATTCCTCCTCTTGACACAATTATATATTCTATGCTAAAATAATCCTATATTCTTATATTGAATACATATAAGAATACTATTTAAATATATAATTTAAACATTGTAAAAAGAATATTATATGTAGTAGGAGGAAATTACAATGGAAAATCAAACAGAAAACACAAATGTAACGTATGAAAATCAGCAACAATTTGAACCGCTCCACAAATCATTTTGCAGAGAGTGCGGCACAATGATTAGTGAAAAGGCTGATATATGCCCAAACTGCGGTGCAACACAACACAGAGCCAAAGTAATAGACGATACACCGTCAGCAGGACTTAAGGTACTGTCATTCTTTATCCCTCTTGCCGGATTGATTTTATTTGTTGTTCAAAGCAAAGACACTCCTATATCAGCTAAAGAATACGGCAAATGGGCTTTAATCGGTTTTTGTACGGGTATAGCTTTGAGTATCGTGTGGTACTTTGTAGTGCTGGCGTCTGTTTCAAGTATGTTCAAAGCATTTAGTTTTTAATCAAAAAGGAGTGTTTATATTATGAAAAAAATATTAGTAGTAGCATTATCGGTAGCTTTATTGTTATCAACAACTGCGTGCGGAACGAATTCCGAACTTGAGGCACTAAAGCAAGAAAATGAACAATTAAAATCACAGTTATCAGACACAGAAGAAAAACCAACCGAAAAGCCAACTGAAAAGCCAACCGAAAAACCGACTGAAAAATCAGAGGAACAAAAAACTTCAGATACTCAACCCAACTCCGATAGCACTTACGAACTTACCGCCGGTGATTACGAAGTACCGGGTGACATTCCCGCCGGAAAATATGATGTTGTAGCCTTAAGCGGTCACGGTAGTTTTAGACTTGACGGAAACGATCAATATATAGGTGAAACAATGGACGAAAATCCTGAAGGAAATTCATATGCAATTAAAGAACGTAAAAACACCTCTTTAAAGAGCGGTGATAAAGTTACTATAAGCAGCAGTCTAAAAGTTCAATTAGTACCAAAAAATTAACGCAATGTATTTACAAATTTATATCAAACGGAGGTTTTGCATATGAAAAAATTTTTAATCATAGCTCTATCTTTTGCTTTGTTGTTATCTACAACTGCCTGTGGACTAAATCCTGAAGCCGAGGCTTTAAAAAAAGAAAATGAGCAACTCAAAGAACAATTAGGAGTTACCGAAGAAAAGGCAACCGAAAAACCGATTGAAAAATCTGCCGATACTAAATCTTCAGACAAAAATTCCGATTCTCAATACGAACTTATTACAGGAACTTATGTAGTTCCCGATGATATACCTGTTGGCAAATATGACGTTAAAGTCATAAGCGGAAACGGATATTTTCTTGTTGACGGATTTGATTCTGATATGTCTGTATTTGATGAAATGGACGTCAATGCAGATGAAAACAGTAATTCTATATCTGAACGCAGAAACTTAACCTTAAATGATGGATGCACTATACAAATTCACAATAACCTAAAAGTCCAACTAATTCCTAAAGATTGACAAAACAAAAAGACCGATTTTATATTAAATCGGTCTTTTTTAATGTAAATTAATCCAATATATACACTACACAACTTCTTCTGCCAAAGTCGTTAGCATTTGAGCCGTAGCACAAATCAATCTTGTTACCCTTAATTGCACCGCCTGTATCTTCGGCACTTGCAACGCCGTATGACCATGAGCCGTCGGCTGATGTTACATACACTTTTGAGCCAAGCGGAACTACATTCGGGTCAACCGCAACTATACCGTATCCAAGCGGATTACCCATTGCAGAAACCGTATAACCGCCGTTTTCTGACGGTGAAGTCGAATAAGCTGTAGCAGTCATTGTGATTTTCTTCTTATATTTATATCCGTTTACAGTACCGCCGTTATCGCTTACTGTCGACTTTGTCGCAAAGGTGTCCTTAACGGTTGTATTCTTAGGTGCAGGTGTAGGTTCCATTGTACCTTTTGCAATAACCTTGTTACGCATTTCAGTTGTAACTTGTTCGTCTATCACCTCTCTTGTCGCCTCTTGACCATCTTGGTATGTAACCTTGTAAGTGATTGTTTTCACACCGTCTTGTCCTTCGTCAACGACTTTTTCCTGTCCCTTAATCAAAGTCGCGTCATCAACATATTCAACACCTTTAGGAATTACTTCCGTTTCGGTTTCGTCTGTATGGCTCACCGATACAAGCTGGATTGTGTCACTGCTTGCAACAGTGTCGCCGTTGGCTGAAATTTGGTCATATTCACCCGGAATATATCCTGCCTCAACAAGTGCGTCCTTAACGTCCGCCTTTGTCACTGTTACAACTTCTTCCGATTCACCGACTTTAATTGTAACACGCTTACCACGCTTGATAACAATATTTTCATTATCCTCAACAGGCTTTTCTGTTGAAACATTAATCTTATCGGTATCCGAAACATTCACGCCATGTTCTTCAAGAGCACCCTCAACGCTTTCACTTCTTGTTTTTACAGTTTTTGTTTCATTTGTTCCCGCAAATTCGTTTATTTCCGTAATTGTGATTTCCTTCGCCGATGCACTGTATACACTACCGAATATTACCGTCATCATTGCCACAAGCGTAATAATTGCAATCGTACATCTTCTGTGTTTTGCTTTCAATTTTGCTTTTTTCTTTTCTTCGCGTTTTTCACGCAAATTCATTATCATTTCTTGTTTTGTCATCTCTTGTGTAGTCATAAAAGTTAAACCCCTTTCATTACTTGTCCCATAGTATACTACAAAATTGTTACATTGTCAAGCTTTTTATTACATTTTTATTACAAAATAATTTCAAATATTGCAATATGAATAAATATATTACTCGACTTTTCCCATATATTACTATTTATATGCACGATATTTACATATTATTACATTTATTTTTGATTAATGTTACAAAAATAAAGCAGGTATATACTTTTTCATAGTCGGAAATAATGGAAATAAAACAAATTGAAATGATTGGAGATTAGTAATGAAAGAATTGACAAAGAAAGTAGTTATTTTAAATAATTTTTCATCACCGTATGTGAGCCAAGCAATAATAATTCTCAAAGACTATAATCCAAAACTTGAAAGCAGAGCAATAGCAGACGCGGAAACAATAGTCAGTCGCTACATCGAACGAATACAAAAAAACGGACAACCAACAAAGGCTGTCCGCTCGAAATCTAAAATATTAAAAATATTGATTTGCTTAATTTTGATTGCGTCAATATGCTTTGCAATCAAATATCTTTCTTAAATTATTTGAAATTGCTGTCCATATAGTCAATATATTCAGTATATTTTTGAGCTGTTGATGTCATTGAAGAATATGAGAAATCATAATATACCGCAATTCCGTTTTTCAATACGCATTTTCTGTGGTAAACAGTATCATCTGTTGTTACAGTGACTGCATACCAATCGTCACCGGCACGAGAATATGAAACTTCGCCGCCCGTTTGACGTGCATAGTCACGCATAAGGTCAGACGGAGCACCGCTCTTTCCCTCTTGCGAAACAGTCATAGTTGCACCGCCAAGCGCATCAGTCAAGTTAAGTTTTTGATTTCCTGTTGTCGGATTTGAATTAAATGTAGACGGATAAACGCACGTCACACCGCTTATTGTCATTTTTGAATAACCGTTTTTGCTTGCTGAATTTGACGGCGATGATGTTGATGATACGTTGTTTGCTGTATCTGTCGGTGTATTCGTTGCACTTGCAGGCGAATTTGTTGAAGTAGGAGCAGTGCCTAATCCGTTATCGTTCGGAGCCATCATATTATAGCCGATAATCACGCTTACTATTGCGATAAGCAGTGCTACGATTATGAAAATCATAACACTTCCCTTACTTTTTCTGCGTTTTTTATTACGGGCTTGTTTTGCCTCTTTTTCCTGTAAACGACGTTTACGATTAAGACGTTCAGCCTTCAGTTCCTCGATTTCTTTGCGTTTTGTAGTTTGGCTGTTCTGGTTGTTTTTTCTTACTGATTGACCACATCTGTCACAAAAACGTGTTCCCTCTTTCAGTTGTCTGCCACAATTTTTGCAGTACATAAAACCCCTCCGAAATTACTTTTTTGCTATCTAAACTATTATACTATATATTGTATATAAATGCAAGTAATTTTCGTAATTTTGTTACATATAGATTACACATCAAACGCAAAATACGAAATATTTTTGAAATATTTGTTATTTAAACGCAAAATTCCATATTTTTATTATAAGAAATTATCATAGCATTTACATTTATCGATAAATTCTTCCCTCTATGATATAATAACATTCTGAAATGGTTGCAAACCATGCTGACACCACCTTGAAGGGGGTGTGCATATGAGTGAAGCTATTGTTTATTTAACTTTGGTTTTACTGCTTTGTATAGTGATAATAAAAAAATAGTTACCTATCGTCCAAATAGGTAACTATCGGTAAAAAGTATTTCTTTCTACAATTTCTACTACGCAGCATGGTTTGTTTACCATTTCTTTTATTATATTATCACACACAGCTACATTTGTCAAGCAAAAAAGAACGGTCATACGACCGTTCTTTTATCAGTTATTTTTTGTTTAATTATTGAACTGCCTCAATCTTTAGGTTATCCATTAATACACCACCACAATATTTACCTGCTGCTATAAACACTCTGTCTAATACTGTTGTATCTTGGTTTACAAAATCAGCTGTTGTTGATTCTACAACTGTTGTCTCACCCTTTTTCAATGTATATGTAACCTTCTTTGTTGAGAAATCAACTGTTGCGTTAAGTGTTACCCAACCTGTTGCCTCTCTTTTTAAAGAATTAAAATCTGATGTAGTAATTGTTTCTTTTATTGATGGCGATACTTCATTACCATTAATTGTAATTGTACCAAAAGTTCCATTACCAGTTGCCGGAGCTGCTATTGTTAATATCTGTTTATCAGAACTTAACCAAGTACCTGCATTTGATCCACCTAGCAATGCTATATTAGAGCTCTTGCCACTAGCACAAGCTTCAATGTTAAAGTCAAAAGATACATTAAACTTATGAACATCATAAGTATTTACTGCTGTTTGATAATTTTCAACGGCTGTAAGTGATGGTGATGTAAGACTTGAATCACCGCGGCTTCTGACACCTGTACCTATAACTTTACCGTCTGTTCTTGAAGCGACTTCACCAGGATTAAATACTTTTGCACCGTCACCAGCAGCTGTAAAATCTGAAGTTTCATCAAAGTTATTGTCATATATTGAAAGTGCTCTTTCCAAAACAGGAACTGATGCAAAAGTAGCTGTTACTGTTACGTTAGCTGCCGGCATTACAAATGTATTATTTGTTACCTGTACAGCAGCATCACCGTTTTTAACTTCAAGTGTTGACACTTTGTAGTTAGCTGCAAGAGTCGGAACTATTGTTACAGTTTGACCGATTGTTGCAGTTGTTGCATCAGCATCACCCACTTTAATTGCGATTGAGTTACCGTTTTCTGCAACTGTGTTGTTTGTAATCGTGTAGTTAATAGCCTTAAATGTAACTTTAACTGTAATATTACCTGTCAAAGCCGTTCCTGCAACAGTATATTTACCTTCATTAGCTGTAACAGTTGTATAACTGTCTGCTACATCTTCAGCTGTTGTTAGTCTATATGATACAGTATCTACTTCATAACCTACATTAGCCTTTGGAATAATTTCAAGTGTTTCACTTTGCTTTACTGATGTTGCAGTTGCATTTTCACCTACTGTAACTGTAGCTGTACCATTTTCTGGAGTTGCTATAGCTATTTGGTATGATGGTTCAGAAATAACATTAACATCAAATGTACCTACAACTTTGTTTGCATCAGTATCATCTGAACTTGCAACATCTTTTACTGCTGTTGCTTTAACAGTAATCTTACCTAAACCTTGTGTTTCTGCCACTGTAAGAGTACCGTCCGGAGCGATTGTTGTACCTTCAGCAATGCTTTCAACTCCGCCTTCTGTTGCCGGAGCAATAGACCATACTATAGTTGCATCATTGATTGCTGTAGTTTTTTCAGCATCTGCATATGCTACTGCTGTATATTTACCTGTTTTTCCAATTTGTACATCTGTATTTGTACTTGAAATAACTATATTATCAACGTCAGCTCTTGCAAATTCAGCAGTAACTGTAATAGTTTCTTCTGTACCAAGAACTGTGTATGTGTATTGACCTTCTGTTGCTGTAATTGCATTACCATTAACCTTTACAGCTGTAAGTTTTTTAGCTGTTGCAGGTGTAGCAGTAATTGTAATTACATCACCTGTTCTTACAAATTTCTGATTAACTGTAAGCGTACCGTCTGACTGTGCAGGAGCTGTTACGCTAACTGCTTTAACAGCGTCTGTTGTAGCTATTTTCACATTGTCAATACCTTGTGGAGCAAGCGAATATCCTTCTTGTGCAACTAATTTGCCAACATTTGTTGCTGTTACAGCTGTTTCAGGAATCTGTGCAACACATTCAGGTTTTGAACCTGCAATATTAAATATGTATCCGCTTACTTTGCTATCAGCATAATGCAAATATACTCTGAATTTATTTGCATTTGTTCCATCATCAGCAATTTTTATAGCAGGACTTGCAAGTGCATCAGATTCAAATACTGCTCTTTGACCGACTGCATAGCCAACTCCGCCATTACCCATTGATGCAAGCGAAAAAATTATATTATCACTTGTATCTGTAACACTGAATGTTGCCCATCTGTTTTTTCCTGACTCAATTTGAGGATTGTAGTCAAACATTACTTCTACATCGCTTGAAGCGGCAATGCTTGAATCAAAAGTCTTTACATCTGACTTCTGATTACATGCACCTGACGTATCCTTATCTGCTGCATTATTGCCTTGTGTAAGAACTAACTGACCGTCTTTAACTGCAGGAGCAGTTCTGCCTGTTGTAAATCCCCATACATCATTTGTTGAGAAATCATTTAAATCCAAAACTGTACCTTGTAGAGTCGGAACAGGGATGTATTTCTTTACACCTGTTGTATCAAATTTGTAAACGTAAATTGAACCGTTGCTTAGCTTAACTGCCAAAGATGTCTTTTCATTAGCATCACCAACATTTACATAGAATGATTCGTCCTGAACTGGAGTTTCTTCAGCAGTTAGTGTTGATTCTGCAGTATATTCATCTTTTGCAAAGTAGTAATCTGTAATTTTCAAGTTTTCAGGAGCTGTTATTTTAACACCTACCCAATAACCGTTTGTGCCTGCGCCGTTTTGATGTTTTTGCAAATCTTCAACAGCAATAGCAAGTTTTATATAGCCTTCTTCTGCAGTTGGAGTTACACTGTATGAACCTGCTTTATAAAGGTCAGCGTCAGCTATTGTGTTGCTTGCGTCATGAAGTGTAGCTGTTGTTACTACCGGTGTAGGAGCCTCTGTCGGGCTTGTCGACGGCTCTGCTGATGGGCTCGCTGATGGACGTGCCGACGGGCTTGCTGATGGACTCGCTGATGGGCTTGCCGATGGACTCGCTGATGGGCTTGCCGATGGACTTGCTGATGGACTTGCTGACGGACTCGCTGATGGACTTGTTACCGGTTCAGGTGTTGCTTGATCCGCACCTGTTGTTACTGTATAAGCAGCAGCAAGTGGTGTCATAGTCTTTAGACTATCCCAAACCATAATCTTATCGCCCTTTGTGAATTTGTCTAAATCTGTTGAAGGTACTGTTTTAACCTTGTTTGCTTCTAATTTAAGATTTACAACCTTCTTAACTGAATCCAATGTATTATCAGTTCTGTATGATGCTTGAACAAGAACTGCATCTGTATCCTTATCTGATGTCAATGTAACTGTATTTGCATTGTCATCAACGCGCATTGTAACCTTTGCAGGTATCGGAGCAGGTGTCGGAGCTGCCTCTGTTGTTGGAAGAAGTTCACTTGCATTCTTGTTTATTGTACCTGTATATGTAATAATATTGTCTATTTTAGCCGTTGAATATGTACTTGCACCATTTGATGCCGCACTTGTTACAGCAAGAATAGGAAGTGCTGTTGCGGTTGTTGCACCAGAACCTGATGCTACATATTGTTGTACAATAGCAGCCTCTTTAGAGCCATCAATGAATACTCTGTATCTTTGATCTGATACCATAACAGTTACTGTATGCCATTCATCAGCTGTTACATCAACACCAATTACATCTTCAGTATTTCCACCTCTTGTAATTGTACTTCCTGTACCATCCGTTGTAAGAACAGCCATTGCATTTCTGTATGCACCATCACCCTTATCGCCTGCTTGTGTATTGTCTTTCAAAATGTAAAGTCTACCTGCACCATTCTTAGCGGCAGTCGAAAGCTTAACAGCAAATGACATTACAGCAGTCTTTGATGTATCTGATGAAATATCAAGATTGTTATCCAATGATACTACAGGTCCTCTGCCGGCTGTTGAATACTGTCCGCCTACAAGAGTAAGAGCATTATCACTTACATTCTTTGCAACTTCTGCGTATGTTCCATTATCACCGTCTGGATTTCTTGCACCTATAGCAACTTTCATGCCAGGAATATCTTCAATAGTTTGAGCTGTTGCACCTAATGTCCATTTTGTAGCGGCAACATTGTTGAAGTTGATTGAAGCACCTGCTGTTGTTCCTTCCGGAGCTGCAAGTCCCGGTGCTGCTGTATCAGGTACAGGTGTTGCAACAGTACTTGTAGTATTAAATGTTTTATCATCTGTTACTGTTTTTGCGTTTGGTACCGTTACTGTTGTGCCTGTTCCTGTTGCAACTGACATAACAACCATATCATCAATATTTATTGATGGATACTTACCATTGTTTGCCTTATCGCCTGCTGTAGGCATTACCACTGTCAAATCCTTCAATGTATTTGTTGATGTACCTGAAAGCACTTTTTCTTCGCCTACATATACTTCTTTTGTTCCATCAGCTTTGATAATGGCTCTTACATCTTGCCATGTACCTTCAATGGCATTAGTATAATCATATGTACCTATATCGCCAAACTGTAACTGTAAAGTTTTGTCTGTACGATCTGTATCATTCAATGTCATCATCATTTTAAATGAAATAAGCAAGTCTTCACCTGTTGTTGCCTTTAAAGTATCAAAGCCACTAATAAGTGTATTTCCTTGTTTACCGAAACGACCTTTTGGAAGTGATACATACAAGTCATTTGCTGTATCTTCTTTTTCTCTTACATATACAGCTGCAGTATCATCATCATCTTTTTTACCGCATTCGATTGATAATCCCTCTGCTGCTTTTAAAGCATCTTCATCCAATTCGCCGGCATCTTGTACCATTTTATAACTTGTTGGAGTATTCCATTCAAGGAAATTTTTAAATGGTTGTTTTCCACTGTCAGCAGCAGCCTTCCAACCATTTTGACTGTTGTATGGCACTGCTAAAGCTCTATCATTTGGATAGCCGTTAAAGTTGTTTGAATACAACACACTGTCTGCCGCGCTTGCTGTTACTGTCAAGCCTGCGAAAGCAGATGCTGACATAGCAGCGGCGCAAAGTAATGAAATTAGTTTTTTACTTTTCATTTCTTCTCTCCCTTTCTTTCCTTAACTTGTTTCCAAGTATTGTTTAATTTAACAGGTACAGGATGTCGATTAAGTAAATCTGCACAATCCTAACCCATCTATATGGTATATATTGTATCATATTTTTTTTGTATGTGCAATATTATTAAGAAACTTTGAATGAAAATATTGCACAAAAAAGCACATAATTTTTTATTCAAAATGCAAAATTCAAGTTGTACATTTTTTATTGATTTGATAGACGCAAAACCTTTTATAAGTCCTCACAAATGTTTATAAACCAATGTGAAAATGGCTTAAAATCAAGGTTTTCCGCATATCTTCATTTTTCTTGTCATATCTCCGCATAAGGTGTTTTTGTAAGACCGGGCACCATTTTAGCACCACAGAATATAAGGAGGACGACATGAAAAACGAACTTTTGACTAAGGGTATTATACTTCCGTCCGGCGAAATCGGCAAGAATAAGATAAACCTTGTCGCCGGGGCAATCACGCAGCCGTTCGCGGAAATGGTATGGGTAACGACAGGCGGCGACATGGAAACAATCAACCGCCTTACCAACGTACTTGTAACCATGAACAACCCCACCGACCGGGGCAAGCTGTTCAAAATCATCAAACTGCTTTATGGGCTAATGGGCTTGCCTTTTTCAGAGGAAGCCGAGCCTATGGACGCAGACCCCGACGTTTTGGAATACTTCATCTTTTCTTTCATGGCAGACTTTGGAGAAGTCATGCAAGAACTGATAGCAGAAGAAATGAAATAGCGACCCGCACAGCGGCGTTTCTCACTCTCTCACTGGGAGAACAGGAACGCCGCTATTTTTATGCCCTCATGTTACGCAGTAGGGGCAAAAAAAGCCTTGATTTATCGGGCTTACAGAACGCAAAACAGAGGAAGCAAGGAAAAGATACCTTACCCCTCAAAATCCGCGTTCTACTGCGCAACAAATCTAAAGCAAAGGAGTGATGAAGCTATGGCAGTTTTCCGTGTGGAACGCAACACAGGCTACACCGTAATGAGCAACCACCACTTACGCAATAAGGAGCTTTCCTTAAAGGCAAAGGGGCTGTTATCTCAAATGCTGTCCCTGCCGGAGGATTGGGACTATACCCTTGCAGGGCTGTCCTACATCAACCGGGAAAGTATCGACGCTATCCGTACCGCCGTTTGGGAGCTTGAAAAAGCCGGATATATCACAAGGCGGCAGGGACGCGACGAGAAAG
>ERZ773169.807-NODE-807-length-33494-cov-2.972397_pt1 | contig 33494 bp, 28 predicted proteins | sample MGYA00580536_ERZ773169 | MGnify/ENA primary metagenome ERZ773169 (study PRJEB29015, sample SAMEA2737814) | human gut metagenome | biome: human gut; feature: human-associated habitat; material: faeces | place: China | collected 2012 ... | reverse complement strand
GGCGATGGCGAAGTCACCCATCTGTTGGGCGACCCACAGAGACACTTCGTCGAAGTCGTCGGGGGCGACAAAACCATATAGGTCATACAATGCTTCGCGGGGTAACTTGTTCGAAAGTACCGTTGCCTCAACGATCTTCTTGAGCGTCGACCCTTCGCGCGAATACAGATACTCGTAGGCCATGAGCTCGTCATAGGGCGAAACCACGTCGGTTCCCAGTACATCTTGTAGCAAGGGGGCCATAGCATTCCTTTCGATTTGCCATCTATGGTATCACACGAACAAGCGTTCTACAATGCTAAGTTCGGAGAAATAATCGAGCGGAAGGTGGTTCCTGCTCGATCTACTTAAGGTGCATTTCGAGATGGGCTGCTTGAGGATACGTTTTCATGGCAATATACCAACCCCGAAGGGAAAGTGCCTTGCGGTAGCCATGTCCATCTCGCTGTAGAAGGGTTCAGATGCTCCTTTGCCTTCCCTTTGAACAGCGATGAGGGCGTCATGCTTGTTCTCCGCGGAATTGAGCTTCAAGATGAAGTTTGATTTCGTGATTCCGAAGATCAAAAGCGTTGCCCCGAATGATTGGTGAAGACGATGGGAGATCTGGTTGAAAGCAAGGTGAAGAACGCTTTGTTCGGATGGAGCGACATCCAGAGCATCCGTAGGCATAAAACAAGCTTGTGCTGCTTATGATGCGGGGCGGTGCCATGGAGCGAGGCGGACGGCTGTCTCGAAGAGCTTGCTGCTTGGGTAGTCGATGGGCGTTGATTCTCGTTTGCGCTGGCACTGTTTTTCGGACGTCGCTAGCGGCTTCAGGTGTTCAGCGGGGCTTTGTGAGTGCTAACCTTATTCGAATGCTTTTCGCAACAAGTTTTGTTGCGCGTTGATATGTTATTATAAAACGCTCAACTGAAGGTTCGTTGTTGCTCCTGCATTATGGGGGTCATGCTAGCAGTTGAGGTTGATGCGCTAATCGAAAGACGGTGTTCGGTTCAAGGCGAACGGCAAGTTAGAGGAGGGTCTCGTGGAAAACATCTTACCGTATGCAGTGTCAGTGGTCACTGCCTTGATTTCAGGTATCTGTGCTTTTATTGCAGCTAAAAAGCAGAGCGATATGGCTCTTGAGGCTGTAAAGGAAGCTAATCGACACGACATGGATAAGCTTTTGCGTCAGCATGAGGTAGACATAGAAAATTTGAAAGAGAAGCATCGCTTAGAGGTCGAGCGAATGGAGATTGAGCACCAGCATCGAATGGAGCTTGATACGGCGGCGGCTCAAAACAAAGCGACTGGCGAAATAGTAGCAAGTCTATTCAGCTCGGCCATGACAAGTCCATACATGACAGCAATGATGGAAGAGCGGATGAAGAAAGAGGTAGAGGGCGGAATTTCATAAGTTCCTGAACCGACGTTTGCGCTGCCGCATAACATGGGAGAATCATTTTGGCTGCGCCGAAGTAGCTGCCTATTGGTTGTTTCCTGACGCGATATTGAAGAAGTAAGGGGGCTATGCATGATTGTTAAGTACGGATACAGAAGGTACGAGATGACCATTGGTCGCGCCTTCTCTTTCAAACTGCAGAAGCTTTGGTTCCCTTGGCGGAGATTTCTGAGGGCTGTGAAAAGGTGCCTTCTGAGTTTGAGGAGCTGGGCCCCTGTGTTGGCTGTTTTTATTCCCATCGCAGTGTTAGTGTTGCTTATTCTTTTTCGTGTGGGTCTTATTTCGGCTGGTGGTGCTATTGTTGAATTCGCGCTCATATTTCTCGGATCTTTCATGCTGCTGGCAATTCGTGAGATTAGGGAAAAGGAAAGCGTCAGACACAGACGCTTGGTAAACCAATGGAATTTCTGCTCTGATCTGCATCAACGCATGGGGAAAGATTTGGCTGTTATTGGAGAGCCGTTCGGGGCGTCTTTTACTTACTGGAAAGCGCTATCTGGTTATAAATCGTTGGATGAAGCTATGGAAAATGCCAGAGAGCTGACGGGGGTCACCGAAGAGGAGTTTAGTAGATTGATAGGCGCTTGCGACGATCTTGAGCGCGCGCTTGATTCGGTTAGAGATGAAGGCAGAGGGATTGGGTTCGTAGATTGTGCACTGGCAGACGATTCGACGTCCCTACTTTTTTGCGCCGAGTCCGCAGTGCATGATTTCAAAGATAAATTACGGGGAGCGGACTATCCAATTTCAGCTGATGTGATTGGCGATATAAATAGATACTGCCTTTGGATTGTTGGCGACTTGAGGACTCCGTGGCGTTACACTTTAGACATTGCGAGGGGAGAGCTGCTAGAGAAATATGTGGAACGAAATGGCGCTGAGATGTGATCCCTGTACTCGCCGATGGAGTTCATGGCGCAAGCCTGTGATCTTGTGAACTGGTGTTGATTTACTGACGGCGAGTGATATCTAAGATCGCAAACAAAAGTGAGGCTCATGATTTTGATTGGCGGCTACGCACTAAAGAAAGCCATGAAGAGATGTGAAGATTTAAACTTGCTGATCAAATGCAAGGGATAAAGCTATTCGGAGGAGAAAAGTGCTTCCCCTGTATTCAGAATGAGCTAGACAGAATTGCAGAGGCGATGCGTCTTTTTGAATGCTATGCATCGAAACGGATCTTTGGAGCGCATCGGTATCGCTTCGGCTATCTCAAAGATGGACGCTAGTTGCTCGAGCCTAGCTGATCTCAGTACTATCGAGTGATCTGACTGAATGGAGGAATTGGAATATGATCGATTCTCTCGTGGCGGCTTTTGCGTCGCTGGAGCTGGATCCTATAAAGATAGTTGCGTTTATGGCTGTAGTGAGTATTCTTTACGCTGGATACATGCTGTTTCAGAGTTGGTCAGAAGCACGTTGGACAAAGAGGGTCGCTAACGAGTTTCAGTTGTATAAAGACCTTCGTAAGCTGCACGGTGCGGACTCGTTGGCGAAAAGTGACGGGGAAGCTTTGTATGAGCTGAAAAGACACATCAATCAGGCCGTTATTCGAAACGCCACACGCACGAGTAATATGAAAACTTTTGCAAGTGGGTTCCAGCTGACAATTATGGCGATCTTGTCATTTCTAGCAATACAAATATGGGAAATTGCGTGGGGAGAGTATGGCTTAGATAGCAAAGACGCTGTGTCTCAAGCTGGGATGACTTTCGTTGTCTTGGTGCTAGTGTCGCTGCTGTTAGATTTGGTGAGAATGCTATGGATTTTCAGAATTTGGCCAAGGATTAAAATAATCATTCAATTGGTGAAATTAAACATTAAATCAAAGAGGATTGAACGTAACTGTCAGCACCGATTAGCTGAAATGCTAGCTATGGAAAACGAGGTCAAAGATATTTCAAAGAGCTGTGGCGACGCCGAGATAGACAGCGAAACCCGCGAGACCTTGACCAAATTGCTTAGGATGATTGACGATTTTAGTGAGGAGGCATTAAGGGGGCAAAGCGATATGCTTGTTTCTGGTGGCCAATCGGAAGATCTGTCGAAAGAAAAACTGACAAAAGGTTTGACTGGTGCGCTGTTCGGAAGCATTCATGCAGCTGAATCGAGGATAGCAGCAGCATATGGCGAAGAAGCGAGTCGCGCGAAAGGCATCGGAGAGGTCGTGCGGGAGATACTGCTCGGACAAAGCCAGGCGAAGAAGGAGGGGGAGGAAAGGGCGAGGAGGAGGAGGAAGGGCTCGAATAACTGATGCAGATGATGCACTGCTACGTACGATCGGAAATGTAAGACGATGCGGTACTGCCGATCGGTGAGAGAGTTGGTCGAATCACCCAGCTGGATCGAGGCCCGTCTTCAATATGCGACTGTCGTGGAACAACGGTTGTGGGCTTGAGCGAATGGTAGAATTGCGGGTGTAACAAGATCCGTGGCGTCTTGAGCGCTGCGAGCTGACTGAAGGAGCGTACATGCAGTTTGCTGCCATTCTTGCGGGAGGGTCGGGGGTTCGGATGGGGAACCCTAATAAGCCGAAGCAGTTCTTCTATCTGGGCGACAAGCCCATTCTTGTGCACACTCTCGAGAAATTCTGCGCTGCTGGATGCTTTGATGGAATCCTCGTTCTCACGCCGGCAACCTGGGTACAGCAGACGAAGGACATCATCGCCAAGCATTGCCCGCAGTACGCCGATGCGGTCAACGTCATCGCCGGCGGCGCCGAGCGCAACGACACCATCATGAACGCCATCCGCTACTTTGAGGACGAATGCCAGGCGGACGACGCCTCCGTCATCGTCACCCACGATGCGGTGCGCCCCTTCGTCTCGCTGCGCATCATCGAGGACAACATTGCCGCCGCTCTCGCTCACGGTGCCTGCGACACCGTGGTGCCCGCCACTGACACCATTGTCGAGAGCCTCGACGGCGAACTCATCTCTTCCATCCCGAACCGCAGCGTGCTCTACCAAGGCCAGACGCCCCAGAGCTTCAACATGCGCGAATTGCGCGAAACGCTGGAGTCGCTTACTCCCGAGGAGAGCGCCATTCTCACCGATGCCTGCAAGGCCTTCGTTTTGCGCGGCAAGAAGGTGGCCCTGGTGCGCGGCGACGTGTCGAACATTAAGATCACCTATCCGCAGGATCTGCGCGTGGCAGAAGCGATGCTGGAGGCCTAGCCGATGCTGAATACTGTCTATCGTCTTACGGCCTCCCGAACTATTGAGCCAGTTGTCGTGTCGCAGGACACCACCGGCAAGGTTATCGTTCGGCCAACATATCTGTCCATCTGCAACGCGGATCAGCGTTACTACCAGGGGACGCGCAGTAAGGAGGTGCTGGCAAAGAAGCTGCCCATGGCGCTCATTCACGAGGGCATTGGCCGCGTGGTCAGCGACAGCACGGGTGTCTTTCAGCCTGGCGACGTCGTCGTTATGCTCCCCAACGCCCCCACCGAGCAGGATGAATTTATCGCTGAGAACTACCTGCGGTCCAGCCGGTTCTGCGGCAGCGGTTTCGACGGGTTCATGCAGGAGAGCATGATCCTTCCGCCGGAGCGCGTGGTGCTGCTTCCGCAGGACGTGAATTGCGAGGTGGCAGCTTTCACGGAACTCGTGAGCGTGGCTACCCATGCTATCTCCCGCTTCGACAAAATCGCCCATGGCCGACGCGATCGCATCGGTGTATGGGGCGACGGCAACATGGGCTACATCGTCTCGCTGCTTCTGCATACGAGATACCCTGATGCGAAGATCGTCGTATTCGGTCGCAACGAATCGAAGCTGCACGACTTTACGTTCGCCGACGAGACGCATCTGGTCGACGACGTGAGCGGCGTAGAGCTCGTCGACCACGCCTTCGAATGCGCGGGTGGCGAGGGCTCTGTCGCCGCCATCGAGCAGATTATCGACCGTATCAACCCCGAGGGCACCGTGTCGCTGCTCGGCGTCTCCGAGAACAACGTGCCCATCAACACCCGCATGGTGCTCGAGAAGGGCCTGCGCCTGTTCGGCAGCAGCCGCAGCGGTCGCGAGGACTTCGAGGCCACGGTGCAGCTCTACCACGAGCATCCGGAGGTGCTGGACTACCTCGCCGCCCTCGTGTGCAGCGTGAACGAGGCTCGCCAGATCTCAGATATCACTGCTGCGTTCGAGGCCGACATCCGCAAGCCCATGGGCAAGACGGTCATCCGCTGGAACATGTAGAGTCATCCAAGCGAGGAAGCGATGAACGAGATCAGTGAGAAGAAGCCGCTCTGGATTCGAGCGAAGGGCGCCATCCTTCATCGGATGCGCCAATGGGCAAAGGATCTGCTTCTCTTCCGCATTTTGCCGGGCGAGTACCGCCGCGCGGCCAAGCAGCCCATTCAGCCGGGGAAGGTCGTCTTTCTGGAAAACAAGGAACCGACTGTCCCTGAAAGCTTCGAAGTCCTCTACAGACGCCTGAGCCGTGTGCCCGAGCTCGATGTCGAATTCATGTCACTTGGAGAGACCCGCGTTAGGCTGCGTCAGTATTATCGCAACTGCATCGAAGCCGTCCGTGACCTCGCCACTGCCCAGTGCGTCTTTCTGAACGACGCCTCCAACGTCGTAAGCTGCCTGCCGCTGCGAGAGGGAACGAAGGTGGTTCAGCTGTGGCATGGGTGCGGCGCTTTCAAGAAATGGGGTATGAGCACCGCCGATCTCATCTTCGGCGGATCCCGCGATGAGATTCTGCGCCATCCGTTCTACAAGAATCTCTCGCTTGTCACGGTGAGCAGCCCGGAGGTCGTATGGGCCTACGAGGAGGCTATGGTGCTGCAGGATGAACCTGGTATTGTGCAGCCGATAGGCGTGAGTCGCACCGATGTGTTCTACGACGAGGCGTACTTGAAGAAAAGCCGCGACAAGCTGTTGTCCGTAGTTCCCGAGGCGAAGGACAAGCGCGTGATCGTGTACGCCCCCACCTTTCGGGGCCGAGTGGCTCATGCGGAAGCGCCGACTGCCCTCGACATCGAGGCCATGAAACGTGCCATGGGGGAGGACGCGGTGCTTCTCATCAAACATCACCCCTTTGTGCGCGAGTTGCCCGCCATACCAGAGGGTTGTCGCGATTTCGCCTTCGATGTCACGCACGATATCGCCATCAATGAGCTTATCTGCAGCGCAGATGCGGTGATCTCCGATTACTCCTCGCTTGTGTTTGAGTATTCGCTTTTTGGCAGGCCTATGGTGTTTTTCGCCTTCGATCAAGATGAGTACGCTGATTGGCGCGGCTTCTACTACGATTACGACGCGCTCACCCCTGGCCCCGTCTGCGCCTCGACCGAAGAAGGGATTCAGGCGATTACGGAAAGTGCCGAGAGCTTCGATTCGTCCGAGGTGGATAAGTTCCGCGACCGCTTCATGGGCGCGTGCGATGGCCGTGCGACGGATCGCATCATTGAATTCGCGCTCGGTCGGGAAGTTCTCGAGAAGTCATTGAAGGGATAGTCGATGACAGCCTGCGAACCGCACGTAGTGCATCAGCCTCGGACATCTGTCATTGTCCCCGTGTACAACAAGGCTCCGCACTTGAAAGCGTGCTTCGATTGTCTGGAATGCCAAACCATCAGCAAGAGCGATCTCGAGGTTCTGCTTATCGACGACGGTTCGACAGATGATTCCCTTGCGCTCTGCGAGGCCTTTGCCGCAGAGCGTCCCTGGGTGCGCGTTATCGCGCAGCCGAACGCCGGCGTTTCCGAGGCGCGCAATGCGGGCATACGAGCCGCAAACGGCCGCTACCTCTTCTTCCTCGACCCGGACGACTCTTTAAGTCCCGAGACGCTGGAGAACGTCTCGATGTTCTTCGAATCGTGTCCCGATGAGATCGATCTGGTCACTTACCCCATCGTGTCGATTCGCGATGGAAAGCGCCAGCGACTGCACCACCGCTACGATGTGCTGCGAGAGACGGGCGTCTACGATTTGACGCTTCCGGAAAACGCCACGGTTGCCCAGGCCACCATGAACGTGGCCGTGCGCAATTGCTTCGACGGAAATGTGCTCTTCGATTTCGCGCCCGCCAATGGCGTCATCGTGCACGAGGACGAGAAGTACTGCACCGACGTGCTCCAGGGCAGCATGCAACTGGGCTTCTGTGCCGAAGCGGAATACCGGTGGATGCGCAGCGACGAGGGGGCCTCCACCGCGCTGCGCCAGCCGGAGCGCCTCTACGACAACAACATCGCGCTGTTCGAGGACTTCTTCGGCCGCTACGGCAATGAAGTGCCTCCCTATATCCAGGGACTGCTCGTGAACGATCTCTCGTGGAAGCTGAAGGCGGGCATCGCGCTGCCCACGCATTTGGAAGGCGCAGCCTACGATAGAGCGCTGGGCCGGCTGGGAAGCCTCATGGAGCGCGTGGACGACGATCTGATACTGAGACATCCCAATCTGCGGGAGGAGCATCGGCTGTTCGCGCTGAACTTGAAGTGCCGCGAGCCATTGCGCTGGCGCGTGGCGCCCGGGGCTCTTGCGGTGTTGCGGGGCGACGCCCTCGTGTTTGCTGCTGGCTGCGCAAGCGCGACGCTGACGCGGATTGCCGTGCGCGATGGCGAGCTGCACGTATCCGGTACGTTGAGCTCTCCGTTCTTTGCCGGTTGGGAAGGGGGAGTGGAATTGCTGCTGCGCAGGCGCCCCCGAAAAGCCGATCGCGGCGGCAGCGCTGATGCCCTGGCGTTGACGGAGATAGTGGAGGCCTGTCCGACGGCAACGGTGAAGCTGGGTCGCTCCTTCCGGTTCGACTTCACATGCAATTTGGACGAGAGCGAGGATATCTGGCTCGATTTGCGTCTGGACGGGGTGACCATTCCCCTGGCATGGTCGGTGAGGGGATTGGCGCGGTCGGCTCATGCGCTGCGCCATGAGCGCATTGTTGGCTCGTGGCGGGTGCGGGCGGACTTGGACAGATCCAAGATAGCGGTGGACCGCTTAGAGGGAAAGGCTCTTCAGTCGGCTCTGAAGCAGCATGATGGCCGTGTGCCTCGATGGAAGACTCGTCTCGATCGGCGCCTGATTCGTCATCTCTTGGCGGGTTCCGAAATTTGGCTGTACTCCGACGGTCCTGATGCTGAAGACGAGGCGCGGACGATGTTCGAGTGCGACAGCCTGCGGGACGACGGTATCGTGCGCTACTATGCCGCGCGCTCCGGGCAGGCAGCCCCGCGCCCTGGCAAGCACGGCAGGATCGTGCGCTTCGGCTCGCGTCGCCACAAGATGCTCTTCTGCGCCGCACAAAGAGTCATCGCTCCTGCTGCAGATTTCGCCACCTACAGCCCCATGCCAGAAAAGAGCCTGCTGGATTTTGCGGACCTGTTCAACGGGGAAGTGGAAACGGCGTCTGCAGACCCGTTGTAGCAAGCGTAAGACGCACTGCTCGCTGCGCGCTAAAAGATCATTGACGACGACCCCGGGGTTGGGTGCCAACCGATCGCCCGGTAACCTGCCAAAAGAACGGGTGCTGCGGAAAGTAACGTGGCCTCTTTAAGCGTCAGGGAAGTAGATCGGATCGGCTTCCCCGACGCTCCTTTCGCTGCCCAGCGAACGGACGTAACGCCTTCGAACTTCTTCTGCTTTTGTGCTTGATGGGGTGTCTGTTATCTCTGACGGCCTTTGCGGATATATCATTCGATAGACCAGCACCTATTGGGGTCTATTGCGCAACACAGGAAGGCGAATTTTGGAAACGAGGCATGAAGATAGAGAATCGGAACCGCGGTCTAACGCGTCCGGACATGTGGGCGAAACCTTAGCGCGCCCTAATATGCGCTCGCGTCGTCCCAGTGTGCCCGGCTACGTGAATCGTCCTTGCGCAGACTGGCGCTACGTTCTCATGTTTGCGTTGCTCCTGATTCCGTTTTATCCACCGACTGGTTTCTTCAATGTGTTGGGGCTGGACTATAGTTCCGTTCTCCTGGGTTTACAAATATTTGCTGCGATCGTCACACTCTTTTTAGGGGCGGTTAGAAAGCGACTCGATATCTTCTCGGGCATCGCCCTTGCGATAGTGGCGGTCATGTTTCTCTCGACGTTTCTGAACGAGGGCTTCGGTCGGGGATGGATTTACGTGCAATGCTTTCTCGACTGGATGCCCCTAGCGGTAGCTGTGTTGATAGTGGGGTATGCTCGACAAAGGCATATGACGGATTTTCTGATCGCGCTTCTTGTGGTCACCGGGTTCCTCTCCATTTGCAATACCGTATCTATTCTGGCCTTTCCCGATGGGTTCAACTTCGGCGGTCGTGAACCGTTTAATTTCTTTGGCCATAAGAACTCGTCGATCGATATCGTTCTCCCCTCCATCGTCTGCTCGTTGCTGCTCGATCGTCGGAAGGGACGTCGTCTGTCTGCGCGTTCGGTGATGTTTGCGGCTATTGGTTGCGTTCAGTTTCTCGTTTCGTACTCCGCCACATCGGTCATTGCGATACTGTTCTTTTTCATCCTGCTCGCACTCTGCAGATTGCCCCGCATCGCCTCCTTGGTCAATGGATTTAGCTTGTTGGGAGGTTATGCCGTTACGGTTGTATTGCTGATGGCGGTGAAGGTGCAAGAGCTGTTCGCCCCCATCTTGGTGGGCGTTTTGGGAAAGACGACAACTTTCACGCTCCGCACTTTTGTATGGGAAGGCGTGCTCTCGATGATGACGCCGGAGCATTTGTTGCTAGGCTACGGAGCGAGTGTTCGATTCTCCCTATTCTTCTATGATTATCTTTACAATAACGCCCATAACTTTTTCCTTCACGTTTTAGTGTCCGGTGGCCTCATCGGCGTTGTCTTGTACTGCATATTGATTCTTCTCGCCGCGAATAAGATGGTTTCTTCGCGTGTAAGCTCTACCATTGTTTTGGCTGCTTTTGGTTGTCTTCTCGTCGTCGGCCTTATGGAGTCGCTTATTACGATAACTTGGCCTCTCGTACTCGCCCTGGGCTATTACGGAGTGGAGTCAGGGTTCTATAGAACGGAGCGTGACGATTGTGGATGGTCGCGCAATTGATGGCATTGCGCAACTGTTTGGAGCTATGCGAGCTTGACGAGAGAGATGCCGGATAGGGTCGTGAGAGAGCTACCTTTCGCAAGAATTATGCCTGAATGCAATCTTGTCCCTAGCTGTTCTATATGCGTTTTTGCTGATGCGGTCATTTCTTTCCGCTTCAACGACGACGGTCTTATTCGGGGGGATGAAAGTAGAGGTGGGGCTCAGCGCAGTCATTGACGCCAATGGAAGCGGGCGTTCCCGATGCGTCCTCCGAGAATGAGTGTGCACTGATTATTGCGGGCCGATTGCCACAGCGTTCCACGCTTAGCTGCCACACCGTACCGCGCAGGGCTGCCACGTGCTAACGGGGGCACCGGGGCATCCGGCGCCCCCGTCTTCACTGGCCTTTCTAGCCGATGCGCTTGCGCATCGACTCGTCGCCCTCGATATGGATCACATCTGACCTGTACACGATCCTGTCAATCACGGCATCCGCAATTGCGCCCTCTCCCAACTTTGCGTGCCACCCGGCTGGCGAGAACTGGGAGCAGATGATCAAGGAGCCGGTCCTGAGCCTTGACTCGACTATCTCGAGCAGCTCTCGGGCCTGGTCGCCCCCGATCTTCTCCAGCAGCCAATCGTCTACTATCAGCACATCGCACTTCGTGTAGCGCTTCTTCGATTTGAGCCATTCCTCGTCCTTGGATACGGTGAGCTCGTCGAGCATCTCGGGCATGCGCGCGTAGCGCACCGAGTAGAACGCGTTGCAGGCCGCGACGCCCAGAGCGCAGGCGAGCCACGACTTTCCCGCGCCCGAGGCGCCAGTGATCAGCACGTTCCTGTGCGCTTTGACCCACTCGCAGTTCGCCAGCTCGGCGATTTTCACCTTGTCGAGTTTGCGGTCGGCGTCGTAGCGGATGTCGATGACGTTGGCCTCCGGGTCGGAGAAGGCCGCCTGGCGCAGCAGGCGGGTCCGCTTGTTGATGCGTCGCGAGTCCCATTCCGCGTCCACGATCATCGCGAAGCGCTCGTCGAAGGTCATGTCGGCAACGCCCAGCATCTCCTCTTGGTCCCGGTATGCCTGCGCCATCACCGACAACCTCATTCCGTACAGCTTGTCCATGGTGGTCTGGCTTGCGCTCATCGTATGTCTCCTTTGCTATCGAGGGTTGCGTAATAGTCGCTGCCGCGCAGATACGCGCCGGCATCCGGGTCCTTCCCGGACAGCTCGGCGCTTTTGGCGATGATCGACTTGATGGTCTTGTAGCTCGGCCTGGGAGAATAGGAGAGCGCCTTGGCGCAGGCCCGCTCGAGCTCTTGCCCTCCGTGCTTGTCGGCCAGCGCCATCACCGCCCTGCAGGATCTGTAGGACTGCTGCTCGACCGCCCTCGACGAGAGGATCGCCCCGATGGCGCCGGCGCAAGCGGGGCCGATTTCCCTTGCCCATCTGCGGAAGCGATCCCCGTTCCACTCGGCGAAGTCGCGGTGGGCGTCGGGCATGTGGTCGGGGTTCGTGGAATAGGACCCCTTCGGCCCGTGCAGCCTCTTGTGCATGGCGATGCGCTCTCCGTCGCAGACGACCCACACCGCGCTCTTGGTGGCGCAGACCTCCACCTCGCGGCGCACATAGGAGAACGGGACGGAGTACCATCCTCCGTCGAAGGCGACATGGTAGTTAAAATTGACGGTGGCGGCCTTGCGCGCGATCATCTCGTAGGGTTTGCCCGGCAGCGGGACGAGCAGCGCTTTCTCTTGGCGGAGGAATATCTCGTCCCTGCTGCCCTCGCGCTTCTGGAAGGGCCGCGCGTTGATCCGGGCGACGTTGTCCAGGAGCGCCGCGTTGAGCGCATCGAGGGATGTGAAGACGCGGTTGCGGAGAGGGGCGATCGCCTGCTGCTCTATGACCCGGACCCCCATCTCCACGGCCGCCTTGTCCCGGGGGCGCCGCGGACGGCCCGGCACGACGGCGCATCCGTAGTACTCGGCCATGCGCCTGTACTGCTCGTTGATCACGAGCTCGTCGACGGTGTGCTTCGCCACTCCCTGCTTGAGGTTGTCCGGAACGAGGATCGGCGTGGTGCCGCCGAAGAAGGAGAACGCCGACACATGGGCGTCCACCCAGGACCCTCCCTCATGTCGTAGGAGCCCTTCGCGTAGAGCTTGCCCGAGAAGGGCAGGCATGCCGCGAACACGTAGACCTTGAGCACCTCCCCTGTGTCCATATCGACGACCTCCATGGTGTCGCCGACGTAGTCCACCTGCATCTGCTCGGCGGGCTTGTGGGCGATGCGCATGGCGGTCTTGTGCGACATCACCCACTTGCGGTGCCTCTCGCAGAACGCCGAGTACATGTAGGGGGATCTGCCTTGGCTGACCGCGGACTCGCAGTACTCGGACCACAGAAGCATCATCGTCACGCCCGGACGGGACATCTCTGCGTCAACATGATCGTGGTCGATCGGCGCCTTGTCGGGATCGGCCTTGGATTTGGGAGGATAGATCACCTCCCTGATGGCGCGATCCCCCATCTCCTCAGGCAGGGGCCATTCGATCCCAGCCGCCTTCGCTCGGCCGGCGACGGCTCTGACGGTGGCGGTGGAACATCGGCACGAGAAAGCGATGTTGCGGATGCTGACCCCCATGGCGTGAAGCCTGAGGATCTCTCTGTACTTGACCATTTTCTTCTCCTGTTCTCTCGATGGCCAGCAGGTGCCTTTTGCACCACATTGGGATTGTGCAGGAAAAGAAAAGACGCCTCCGTCTGAAGACGCCCTTAAACGCGGCAAGTCGGGCAGCTAGCGCGTGGCAGCGCAACGCGGAACGCCGTAGCAGCGCAGTCTGGAACGGCGTAGCATCTCAGCCGCAATAATCATGCACTGCTGATGAGATGTTTTAGGATGAAAGAAGCAAGAAGGGCTGTTTTGCGAAATTGGCCTCTTTTACTCTTTTACGACTATATGGAAAAGATTCGTGAGATGGGCCATTTCCAATCTTTGCGGATCTCAGGTAGGGCGCTTTTCTTCCGAGATACTCGTATTGTGGCATTTCTTTTAAACTTACGCTTTGGTGGATTCTTACGCTGATGCCAACGTATCAAATTGAACGAATAGAATGGCTTCGAAAGAGAAATGCATCGAAAAGAGTCATAACCCATTTTCTGGGCAATAGGGTCGGTCGTAGTGCTCGCAAATAGTTAGCCTCATGGGGCAAAGAGCCTATGGCCGAAATCAATATTCCAGTCTTCGAAAGCGCACACATCCTTAATCGAGAAACCGCAAATATTGCCATGAATGTCGACGACTTCGACTATCCCCGAGATGTAGTTCTCCAGGTTCTGTTTATAGAAAGTATCTCATTTGCTGTCACGCTCCTCTAGCGTGCATCTCTGCGGCGCAGTCTTAGCCAGTATGAGAGAGCGCCCTTCGTCTGCTTTACATCGTTGTTCAAAATACTACGTGATTTAATAAATAAAATATTCTCTATTCTAGAAAGGAGGAAGAATGGGTGAACCGTACGCTGCTTTAGCGGAAGATGCAAGCGAGGCTCTTCCGCCGTTGGAATTCACCAAGTTATCGCTCCATTATCATTTCGGCGATTTGGATCGAAACAGCAAAACAGCCGATAAGCTATTGGATAGAAGTTGTAGTTATATTCCTCAGTATTCAGTGGGTGATGCTATTCGAAGTATCGATGATGCATTGAATGCCGGGTTTCGTCTCCTGGCTCATACTAACTCGAACACCATGAACTTGCCGTACTATTTTTTGTCGCGGTCGTATGCGAGGACGCGTGGAATCGAGCTACTTCCTGGGGTTGAGGTTAATCTACAAAATTGGAGCGATCCTAAAAAGTTCTTACATGTTGTAGCTATTTTCAGCCCTGATTCAGATCTATTGCGAATCGATCAGCTAATCAATGACTTTGTCTCGGAGAATCAAAAAAACTATTTAACTATTGATCAGATAAGCGAAGTGCTAACTTCTGGACAGTCAATCCTGTGTGTTCATGGGGTAAAGCAAAACGGAGAACGACGTTCTTTGTCCACAAATCTGGAAATGGTGGATGGAATTGCGGGTTTGGATTGTTTCTTGCCCGTAGCTATTGAGGAGAATCAGCCTTACCATCGAAAGACGCTCGAGATGGAAATCGAAAGCGCTCTCGGATTGGATTCCTGCTCGGGCTGGGTAGATGAGGCTGCATCGATCTCTTGCGCGGACCGGCATTCGTTCTCAGAAATTGCATCCCCTACTGTTATGTGGGCTGCCCCCTCTTTCCGCGATCTGTATCACGCGACATTGATGGGTGGAAGCCGCATAATGAGAACGTCTGATACGGTTATTAAATCCAATTGGATATCTCGTATTGTGATTGATCGACACAAGGGGATGCTCCCCTCGGAGATCGTGTGCTCGCATGGGCTTAATGCGATTATCGGACCTTCGGGAAGCGGCAAAACGCTATTGCTTGACATTGTTAAACGGAAGTTAACGGGTGAACCGCTGATCAACAAATCTATTCCAAAAGATGCGAATTATTTAGATATGTACGATTTGGAGCATATTCATCTTTTTGACGCTGAGGGGAGGGAGATTGGCGTTTCTTCCAACTACACTGTCGTGGAGGGGGAGAACTTGTACCAAAGAATTCTCGATATGTATCAAGACGACAGAGGTGTTTTGATCGGTAAGCTGGGAATTTCGCTCGAATATAAAAAATACCATGAGTTAACTTCACTTTTCAGCCAAAAATTGGATGTGTGTGTAAAAACAATGCAGAGGATCTCCCAGGTCAAAAAACGATGTGAGGAACACCTGTCTCAAATAATCAGTGCCGAAGAGTTTCTTGGCAGAAACAGTATTTTGGACGTAGATTCGCTTGAGTATGTAGTTGATCCTTCCGTCAAGAAGCTCCTCGAAGGCGCTGATGAGATTCTGGAAGGGGTAGCGGAAGACAGGGCTGCCGCCGCTGATGCCTTTAAGATGCTTAGAGGCATAGCGGAGAGATATGGGTTCGATGAGAGATACGCAGAAGATCTGGAGAGGGTTCAGGCAGGTTTTAGTGAGCAGCTGGCCAAATATGAAGTGCGCATCACTCTTCAAAGACTGACGCTTTTGCGTAAAAAAGCTTGCCAAACTATGCTGGCAGAAGCGTGTCGAAACTTCAATGAGACGATGGGGGAGAAGAGCAAACAATATCTCCGCCGTAAGCAGATAGTGGTTGATGAGTTCAGTGCGCTCGCAAATGATTTACTTGAATGTGTAAATTTGAGCTCGAATTGTCAACCGCCAGTGCTCAGTTCGGCAGAATTGAGCGATTCTATCGGCTTTTCGGAAGAAGAGGCTCCGGCGATCCTTGATGTGTCTCATGTGGATTGTAAAATACTTAGAAGTGATTTGCCTGACTATTTCCCTGGTACAATAGGCAGGAGCAAGGGCGCCATAAGCGTGAGAAATTTCACAAAGGAAGCTTACGACTTGTGTGCTGCGGGCGACGTTTGTGAGCTTGCAGCAACTTTGGCGGAGAATGATTTCGACGGGCAAGTGGTCTTCTCTGCCAAGCCTGACAACCTTCTCTCTTATGAAATCTCACTATTAATCGAGGGTCGCTACCTTCCTTTAGAAAGTTTGTCAGCAGGCACATTGGGGAAAGTGTATGTGGAGCAATTCTTCGATAAAGCCATAGCAAAAGGAGGTAGTAATGCTATAATTGTTTATGATCAGCCAGATAATAATATGGAAAAATCATTTATTTATAGTCGTCTTGTTGAAAAATTCAATAGCCTGCGACGCCAATATCAAATCTTTGTTGCAACGCATGAGCCGTTGCTGGTGGTTAACGCAGACGCAAATGCAATACTAAAAGCAAACAATGACAAGACTTTGGGAGCGCAAAATGCATCGATCTCTTATGAAAATCGATCTTTTGTATCCAAGATGAAATTAGAAGACGTAACATCTGATATTGCTCGATTAATTGATGGAGACGAAAGCGCTGTGACCAAGAGAAGTAAAGTCTATAGGGGGTTAAACTGTGGCATGTGAAAGAATGACGATTTCCTTTGATAAAGATGCGAATTTCGTTGTAATAGACGGAAAAGCGATGGCGACAAATGAACTAAAGGTTGAGCTTCTCGATGAGATAGTCGTCAAGTCCTTAGAGGGAAAGGTTGACTACGCTTTTCCCGATGATTGCGATAAGCCCATTGTCGACTTCTTCAGGGTTCTTCAACGAGAAACGGCCCCTGGCTCAAAGCTATATGACAAGATCAAAGAGATAGATGCTGCGATTGCAGCCGCAGATGAGCAAGGTAAAGTCTCGAGCGAAGAAAACGCCGACGATTAAATGGAGTAGATGAGGTTTCGGGGATTCTCTATGCGTGTCGCTCTGTAGAAGCGGATCGCCAGAGGTTGCATCTTACAGCGGCGGCGTCGGCGCAAAAGAAGCTTCTGGCAACGGTTTGACGTTAGCAAGGCCGCCCGTCTACGTGTGGTTGGCCGAGATCCCAGCGAGCGAAATCGCCATTGAATAGATACTCTACGTTAATTCTGGCCATGACCTAGGGTGCCGGCAATGATCTTTGGCGCTTTGGACGAGCGCCATGTGCTTTAGCGTGGTCGCTTGTCCAACCGCGACATGTCCAGCCGCTCTCTCGATCTTCATCCACTGTCGGCCACATGCTAGCCTTGTCGTTGCCAACGTGAATGTGCTCTTGTCATCCTGGGAAGGTGCTAGCCATGCGAGTGCGGTAGCGTACAATCTCTTGAGCACTTTGGCGGCGTAGCCTGGATGCGAGAAAGGCACGATTCCCGCCTCCATTAAGTATGACTTGAATGTCAAATTCAAACATGATGAGAGCTGAAGCCATGCTTGATCCCATCTGAGCATTCGACGGGAAAACAATGCACAGCGAGCCCGAGGTGCCTGACAGGAGAATAGGCGAGGATACCCTGAGTTCCTCTTCTCGAGGAGGCCAACGGTTTCGTGAGGGTCGACTGCTGCGAGCGGATGGCTGACGGTCACCATCGAGCGCTACCGAAGACGTGAAATCTCCGTCGATGAGGTCGTGATCGACATGCGCGGGCTGGCGTCTCTCGCGAAAGGACAGAGGACGTCTCCGAGATACTGCGGGGGTTGAGCGTGTTGGCGGTGACGGTGTCGAACTTCAGCGAGAAGGCGCTCAAGATCGCTGAGGAATGGAGCGGCAGCCCGCCGACCCACAAGCGCCTCCGTTGACGATATCTATCTCATTGGGTCCTGAGGCGGTTTCTTCGGGGAGATGGTCGTCATAGTCGTCGTCAACGAGGGCAGGTGCCACGAGGCGATCGCCGTCGCCGAGGTGTTCCCAGAGGTGGTCTACCAAGGTGTGTTTGGCGAAGGAAAACCGATACTGCCAAGAATTGCTTTGCATACACGCCTGGAGGACAACATGGCTTCGATCGCCGCAGCGGGGTCTGTCCCTCAGCACCATGGAGTCCGACAATCGGCATCTCTACGGGCCAGGGTAGACTTAGTGCCGTGCGGTTGGTCGCGCGCCGACGTCTGCGACATGAGCAGGCCCATAAGCCGCCGCGAGAACGGCCGGGCCGTGCCGCGCATGACGCGGGCGCGCTCCGCCTCGCTGCGCCGCAGGTGTCGCCGGTACGCCCGTGAGCTGAGGTCGCTGGAACGCGCGGAGACGAGAGCCTCGGAAGTGGTACAATCCGTCGACAGCGGCTACGAGCTGCCCTATCGGACCCGCGTAGGGCAGATAGCGTCCCTTGTGTCGCTCGCGGTCGGCTTGGATGCGGGCATGGCCTTCTAGGATGCGGGAGCCTCTGCCCCCATCAACTTTAAGCCGTCGAGCTGTTGGGCTTTCTTGCGGTAGGCTTAGCATTACCGTATCCTGGCCACTATTTTGGGGTTGGCATGCTGCTGGAGACCGCGCTGCCAAAGACTGCTCTCGATGAATGGGCAGCATGCCTTTCGCAGCAATGCCCGTTTTGTCGTTTCCGCTGATCTTCAATCAAAGGTCGCGCCGTTTAAAGTGAACTTATCGTGGGGAGGGGTTCGTGGGGCACCTTTTTGCTATCATGTCAAATAGCTATTAGAACTTCATGTTTCACCAGGGAAAAGGCTGTTTGTGCGCGGTAGCGCTTTGTAGGAGGTCCGATGACGTTTTTGGAATTAGCGAGCTCTATTCGGCACTTTTGGTACGTCGTGGTAGGGTGCGTGCTTGTATGCACAATCGGATTTGCCGGAGTGAGCCTTGTCGTTTCCCCTCCCAAGTATCAAGCGATCGCCAAAGTTTCGGTAGGGGATCCTTCGGGAACCGTTCCCTCTGCCGAACTCGTGGCAACAGTGGGCTCGCTGGCTCCGCAAGCGGAAGCGGCAGCAAGCGGGGATGGTGTCGTTGTCACCGCTTCGCAGAGTGCGGCGGGAAGTCAGCATTTTACATTCACTGCTGTCTCCTCCGATGCCGAGGCTAGTGTTGCTGCGGCTAATGCGGCCGCACTGCAAGTGGCAGAGGGCGCAAAGTCTGTTTATGATGCCCTGCAGGAAGACAATGATGAAAAGCTGAGCGCCTATGAACAAAATGGTGGTCTAGTAGAAGAGTTGGGCGGAAAGCAGCTTGATATTATCACTAAATTAATGACGAGCCGTAATTATTCATTCTGCACCTTCAACGTTGAAGAGGCTATGGAAGCGACCCCGGCTGGTACTAGCTTGACAAAGATTGTGGCAGCCGGCGCCTTGGCTGGCGCTTTTCTCGGCATTTGCATCGTTGCTTTGCTTGATTTCATCAAGAAACCGATCAAGGGGCGTCGGGATATCGAGAGTTCGTGCTCGTATCCAGCTATTGATTCTTCGATTGGGAAGGGGGCTGATCTCTTGTGGGCTAATGTGAGATTCGCCCTCAACGATACGCCGAAAACTGTCGCCATCGTTCCTGCTTGTGCGGCAAATGTTCGAAGCTTAGGAGAGAGGCTCTCCTGCGCAATGCAGCGGCTGGACGAGAAGGCGAGCGTGAGGGAGGTTTCTGCGGATCTGGACGCCCCGGGACACTTCGCTGGCGAAGAATCTACGGTTGTTCTTGTTTGTCCCCCATTGGCGGAAGGCCCTGGAGGAGCTTGGGCGGCTCGCGAATCCGATGCAACAGTGGTATGTGTTCAGAAATGGGCTGATTCCCGCCTGCAGCTTGCGGACACAATTCGTGAGCTTGATTTGGCTCGGGCCAAGGTGGTTGGCGTTGTTCTTTTTGGTTAGTTGTTTTTTCAGACAATGCAGGCAAAATGTTTCTCCTCATCGTGGTAGATTGTTGCTAAGGGAGGAGGCTGTGTAATCCATGACAAAAATTCTATACGTGTCTCAGTTTTATCCTCCTGAAAACATTGCGAGTGCTTTTCGTGCGCACGAGCATGCTCAGAAGTGGAGCCAGGACGGTCACGACGTTACTATCATGACGGGCTGGCCTAATTATCCGCTTGGTCGTATTTTTGATGGCTACAAGCCGTGCCTCCTTGAAGAATCGTTCGATGGAGCCGTCCGCCTGCTTCGTAGCAAATTGATCGCACGGCCTAATACCAATTTACTTGGTCGCATAGCGAATGGATGCAGTTTTTTGTTCTTCGGTGCTATAAACGTCTTGTTCAACGGACGAAAGATCGGAAATGATTACGATGTCGTGCTTGCTTCGTCGGGGACGATATTCGCTGGTTATGTTGGGCTGCTATACGCGAAGACGCGCCGCGTGCCGCTTGTCGCCGAGTTTCGCGATTTAACCTTCGAACAGATGATGGCGACGGGGCAGACGCAAGCAAGCTGGAAAGTGCGCATTATGCGTGTGCTGGAATTGTATTTTGCCCGCTCTGCCGACCGGGTGGTAGTGCTTACTGAAGGCTTCAGAAAGGCTCTTGCGGTTTGCGGCGTAGGAGTGGACAAAATTGACGTTGTCCCGAATGGTGCCGACGTTCAGAGTGTGGACAAGGTCGTATCGGCTCGCGGGATTAGGCTTGGATATTTTGGTACTCTGGGTCTTTCTCAGAATATAGCCGAAACACTCGAACTGGCCGCACTGATTGAACGAGTTGCGGCCGAGCCCGTGCGGTATACGCTTATTGGCGAGGGCGCTGCGCGTCATGAGGTAGAGAATGCCCTCCGTAGCGGTTATCCTTTTGCCAAGTTGCTCCATGGGATGCCGCCAGAACAGCTCGAGCGGTATTACCGTGAATGCGACCTGACTTTCGTGAGCCTTCAGCGGTCGGACTCGTTTCGTGCAACCATTCCGTCAAAGATCTTCCAGTCATTTGCCCGGGGCGTACCGGTGCTTTTTGTAGGGCCAGACGGAGAAGCAGCGGAGATTATTCGCGATGCCGGCGCTGGCCTTGTGTTGTGTGGAAGCGACGAGGATAATGAGAGAGCCCTCCGCGTTTTCTTCGGCGATCCCGATTGGAGACAGAGGTTGGCGGCTATGGGCGAATGTGCCCAAAAAATGATGCAGGAGTCGTATTCGCGTGAAGTCTTGGCTGAGCGCATGTTGAAGGTGCTGTGCAGTACCTCAAAAACGGAAAGGTCGGATGCTAGATGATTAACGTAATTGGGCTAGGCTATATCGGACTGCCAACGGCTCTTATGTTTGCGACCCATGGTGTTGAGGTTGTCGGTACTGACTACAACGAGGAATTAGTGGCTACCTTGAATGCTGGGCGCACCACGTTCAAAGAAGAAGGCTTAGACGATCTTTTTTCTCAGGCACTGGAGGCGGGTATCACCTTTTCAACGGACTATCAGGTGTGCGACACCTACATTGTGAGTGTTCCCACTCCCTACGACAAAGATTCCAAAAAGATTGATGCCTGCTACGTGAACGCAGCGATTCGCATGGTAATGGACGTCGCTCCCAAGGGGGCGACGGTTGTCATCGAGTCAACGGTTTCTCCAGGCACGATTGATCGGTTTGTGCGGCCGGTTGTCGAGGATCGCGGATTTGCCATTGGGGAAGATATTCATCTGGTTCACGCGCCAGAGCGCATTATACCAGGCAATATGGTGAAGGAACTGTTGCTCAACAACCGCACAATCGGTGCCGATGATAGGTCGGTGGGCGAGCGCATTCGGAATCTGTATGCTTCGTTCTGCCAGGGCGAGATCGCCGTGACGGACATTCGCACGGCTGAAATGACCAAGGTGGTCGAGAACACCTTCCGAGACATCAATATCGCTTTTGCGAACGAATTGGCCAAGATTTGCCGTCAGGATGGTATGGATGTGCGCGAGATCATTCGTATCGCGAATATGCATCCGCGTGTAAATATTCTCTCTCCAGGTCCTGGGGTGGGTGGCCACTGCATTAGCGTCGATCCGTGGTTCCTCGTCGGCGATTATCCCATGACGGCCAATCTGATTCGCTGCGCCCGCGAGATCAACGATTCAATGCCCGACTTTGTGTTGCGGCGGGCCGGCGAGATTATGAATGAACGCGGCATCACGGATCCGTCGAAAGTTGGCATTTATGGCCTGACTTACAAGGAGGATGTCGACGATGTGCGTGAGTCTCCGACACTGCAAATGCTTGAGTCTATGGAGACGCATCTGGCTGGCAGTGCGTGCAAGGTCTATGATCCATGGATAGGGGACGACATCGTGCCCCATCAAGTGCATTCCATGGATGAGTTTTTAGCTGATGTTGAGCTGGTGATTGTTATGGTCGGGCATTCGGAGCTGCGGGATCACTTGGCCGATTTAGATGGAGTTGCCGTGCTGGATACTCGCGATGTCTGCGGCGCGGGCGAAAATATCTATAAGTTGTAAAAGTGACGAGGGATATGCGTAAAAGGAAGATCATGCTCGTCTTCGGAACGCGTCCGGAGGCAATAAAAATGTGCCCGCTTGTAAACGAGCTTAAAGCCCGTCGGGATCAGTTCGATGTGATCGTGTGCGTGACCGGGCAGCATCGACGTATGCTGGATCAGGTGCTGGGGGTATTCTCCGTTGTTCCCGATTTTGATCTGAATATTATGAGTTCGGGGCAGACGCTCTTTGACATTACGTGCAAAGTGATGCTTGATATCAAGGAAACGCTTGAGCAATGCTCCCCTGACATCGTTCTCGTTCACGGCGATACCACCACGTCATTTGCAGCTGCGCTCGCCGCATTTTACCTGCATATACCCGTCGGCCATGTCGAGGCGGGTTTGCGTACAAGAGATATACACTCACCATGGCCCGAAGAATTCAACCGCCAGGCCGTCGACATAATCGCGCAATACTATTTTGCACCCACGGAACAGGCCCGCGCTAATCTTCTCGCTGAGGAAAAAAAACCAGAGCAGATTTACGTGACAGGAAACACGGGCATCGATGCGTTGCGCACGACTATCAAACAGAACTACAGTCACCCTGATCTTGCTTGGGCTGATGGCAGTCGTCTCATTTTGGTGACCGCCCATCGGCGAGAGAATTTGGGTGAGCCCATGCACCGGATGTTTCGCGCTATCCGTCGGGTGATGGAAGAGCACCCCGATACCAAGGCGATCTATCCCATACATATGAATCCTGCTGTGCGGGCGGCTGCTCATGCGGAACTCGATGGGTTCGACCGCTTACGCATCGTCGAGCCTCTTGAAGTGCTCGATTTCCATAACTTCATGGCTGCAAGCTATCTCATTTTGACGGACTCGGGCGGCATTCAGGAGGAAGCCCCCAGCTTGGGAAAGCCAGTGCTGGTCATGAGGGATACTACCGAGCGTCCCGAAGGAGTGGCCGCAGGAACGCTGAAGACCGTGGGCACCATTGAGGGCGACATATACAGGGCTTTCGCAGAGTTGCTGGATGATGAGGATGCCTATGAATCTATGGCTCATGCGTCGAACCCCTATGGCGACGGCTATGCGAGCAGTCGCATAGCTGAGATATTGGGACGCGTCTGATGGCCGTCCTCGCAAGGGTTCGGCTTTACTTCGATACTTTACGGCATTTGAAGGCGAGCCAAGTGGTCTATCGACTTTGGCGTCGAATGGGCGGCTCGACGCCAATCCGATTCGGTCATCGCGTGCAAGCCGATATTAATCGGACGTCGATTGCCCGGGTCCCCGTTCTTCCTGAGCTTGATTTCGATTCGGTGTTTCTCGGCCGTTTTGATGTGGAGGCACTTCGGGACAATCGAGTCACGCTGCTACATCATGAGGAAAGGATCGACTGGGCCTCTTCTTGGAAGGAGGACGTCTCAACTCCTTTATGGCGTTTTAACTTGCATTATGGCGAGTATTTGCTTCCTCTCGCTTATGCTGCGAAAAAGTCGTTGGATGACGTATATTTGGAGAAGGCCAAAGCCATCGTGGACGCGTGGATTACGGGTAATCCGCGCGCGGCTGGCGGGGTGGGTTGGAATCCGGATGTGGTATCGATGCGCGTGACAAACTGGCTCGCCTTCTATGGCGAGACAGTCGAGCTTCTTAGCAAGGACGCGGCTTTTATAGCTCGCATGAACCTATCTTTGGCGCAGCAGTACGATCATCTTTCGCGGCATCTCGAAAAGGATATTCTGGCAAACCACTATCTCGAAAACCTTAAGGCGCTTGTTCTTCTGAGCTGCTACTTTGATGATGAGGCCACACTTGACTACGTCCTGCCCTTGCTGAAAGAGCAGATTGACGAGCAGGTTCTTTCTGACGGCATGCATTTCGAGTTGTCGCCGATGTACCATAAATTAATGCTGGAGAGCTTGATGCGTGTAGGAGCAGCTTTGCGGGCGAATGGTCGCGTGGACAAGCCTGCGCAGTGGTGCCGCTTGCAAGATATGTGCGATTGCCTGTACTCCCTCGAGCGTGGCGTCGATCGCACTCCGTTGTTCAACGATTCAGGTGATAATGTAGCCAAAAGCAGGGATGCTCTTCTGATCTGTGCACGGGCGCATTTCGCCGTTCGGCCAAAGTTTAAAAGCATATTCCCTGACGCCGGCTACTATATCATGGAAAAGGAAGTCAGGGGAGCGTCGGTGAAAGTGATTCTCGATGCGGGGAATCCTGGTCCCGGCTATGCGGCAGCTCACGCCCACTGCGACTTGCTTTCCTTCGAGGTATATGTCAACGGCAATCCTTGGCTGGTGAACACGGGTACCTTTGCGTATCAAGATGCGCGACGCCTTGCCTTCAAGAGAACGGATGCCCATAATGCGCCTCGCTATGCCGATGGCGAGCAATCGGAGTGCTGGGCCCCATTCCGCATGGCCCGTATGGCGCGCGCTGTGAGCGCTCAACGGCAAGGTGACCGTATCGAGGCCGTCATGCTCGACTGCCGAGGGCGGCGTATTTCGCGCCGCTTGGAATTGCGTGATGATGAGCTTGAGGTGTGCGATATGGTTGATGAGGGTGCTCGTGTTGTCTCGGTGGTGCATGCTGCAGAGCCCTGTCCCACTGAGTGTTTCAAAGATGGACGCCTCGATCCCTATGCGCCCGATTTCGGTTGTTTGGAGCAATCTCGGACGCTGGTGTTTGAGGGATTGGGATCGGTTGTGTACCGCATCCCCTTGCCATGCGAGGTGCGCGATGGGGTTGAAATTGAGAGGGGCCGTTAGTGAGCGTGACGGAATTTTACTTCAAGTTGCCCATTGTGGCGCAGAATGCCGCCACGTGCGTAGCTTCAGCGAAAAACCGATGGGAACGATACGGGCGACCTTTCGGCCAGATTTTGGATGGCTACCGCGAACGAGCCCGATGGTCTGCGGATCGCTTGGCGGAGTATCGCGATGCGCGACTGCGTAACATGATCGATCACTGCTATCGCACCGTACCCTACTATAAAAGAATGTTTCACGAGGGGGGAGTGAATCCCGATTCGATTAAATCGATCGACGATCTTTCCCGTCTTCCCGTGCTGACGAAGGATGAGGTAAGGGCTTGCCCTGATGACTTCATCTCGAGTGATTTTGCCAACTGCCGCTTGATTCATCGCCATACAAGTGGCACGACGGGGAGCTCATTCCAATTTGTCATGGATCGTCGTGCCTTCATGGAGCAGTGGGCAGTGGTGTGGCGCTATTGGGAAGGGCTCGGCATTGAGTTTGATACGCCCCATGCAATGTTCGGAACTCGCCGTATTGCATCGCCTGGTCAGCGAAAGCCTCCTTTCTGGAGGAGCAAGGCTCCAGTGCGTGAATGGTACTTCAGCGCGTTCCATGAGTCCGATGAGAACATGGGGGCCTATTTTGATGAGATAGAGCGGCGGCGTTTTACGTGGTTACATGGATACCCCTCCCTCGTCACCCCGTTAGCTGCGTACATGGTAAGGACGGGCAAGCGGTTTACGCGTCCCTTGTCTCACGTTACATTAGCGGCTGAGAATCTCCTTCCGCATCAGCGCGCGCTAATGGTTGAGGCATTCGGGGTTGAGCCGCGGATGCATTATGCTTCAAGCGAAGGAGTTGCTAATGCTTCTCAGTCCTCTTCGGGCGATGTGTATCGCATCGACGAGGACTATGCGGTTACGGAGGTTGTCGCTCTCGATTCTTGTTCCACAGACGGCGAAATCGTGGGAACATCCCTCACTAATTACGCGATGCCCCTGCTGCGGTGGCGCCTGCGCGATGGCGCTGCTCTGTCGGTGGATAGCGAGGGCTATCGGGTATTCACTTCGGTCGATGGGCGAACGGAGGACTACCTCCGACTGCCCTCCGGGTTGAAGTTGGGGAAGCTCGATCACGTATTCAAGGATACGAGACATTTTCGAGAGGCTCAGATTCGACAGAAAGCCGATTATTCCATAGAGCTGTGGGTCGTGCCGACGCAAGACGACACCGCATCCGACGAGGCCATCGCCTTGCGCGAGCTGCGGGAGAGTGGCTGCGATGTTCCGGTTTGCTTTCGGTACGTAGACAGCATCCCTAAAACCAAGGCGGGAAAGTTGCGGTTTGTCATATCGGAGGTTGGATAGACATTGAGTTGTTTCGATGAGACTGTTGTTCGCCTGCATGAGGGATTGCGGGATTATTCTCAGGTGCGCATCGCCTACGAGGCGGGTGACTTGGACGATATTTTCGGACCCATTCGGGAATTGGTGACTCCTGGCGATAAGGTGGTGCTCAAGCCCAATCTGGTTAAAGAAGGACATCTTTTTGCGCCCAACGAGTGGGAGCAGGTGATTACCCATCCCGTGATTGTCGAGTGCGCCTTGCGCGAGGTGCTGGAGGCCCTTCAAGGAGAAGGAGAGGTGGTCGTCGCCGACGCTCCGCAGGCCGATGCCGATTGGACCGAGATCATGCGGCGCACTGGGCTTGACGCCATGGCATCGCAATTGGGGCAAGAATACGGGATCTCGGTGACCTGCATTGACCTCCGGGAAGAATGCTGGATCGCCCGTAACGGCGTGGTGGTTTCCGCGAGAAAACAGCAGGGAGATCCCCTTGGTTATGTTTCGATTGACCTGGGGTCGAAAAGTGAATTTGTCGACAAACTGGTCAAGAACTACTATGGAGCGGACTACGATACCGAAGAGACGCGCCGCTATCACAATGAAAAGAACAACATCTATGTTTTCTCGCGGAGCGTTCTTGCGGCCGACGTGTTTATCAATCTCCCTAAGATGAAAACACATAAATTGGCAGGAATGACCGGCTGCTTGAAAAACATCGTAGGGGCTTGTATCGTTAAGAACTCTTTGCCGCACCATACGCTGGGAGCGCCTAGCGAGGGGGGCGATCAATTCGCGGAGGAGTCGAATCGCTCAAATACCGAGGGAGCCCTCAAGAAAATCGGTGGTCGCCTGCTTAGCTACAAGAATCCGCTTATTAGCTACCCTATCGCCTTCGCGAAGAAATTGATGGGAAAATCCTTGGGTATGACGGGAGAAGTGGTGCGCAACGGATCCTGGCATGGAAACGATACTATTTGGAGAGCCGTCGTCGACTTGAATAAGATACTTCTGTATGCGGATGGCGAAGGGGTAATGCGCGACACTCCGCAGCGTCGATATTACGCTATCGTTGACGGCGTGGTGGCTGGAGAGGGCACTGGACCTCTTGCGCCAGATAGGAAGGAGACGGGCATGTTGTTCGCGGGGCAGAATCCCGTAGCTCTCGATGCCTCCCAGGCTTGGCTCATGGGTTTTGATTACCGCTGCATTCCGTCCATCGTACACGGACTGTCTTCCCGGGGGTATACGCTTTTAGGGGCTGAATACAGTGCTATTGAGCTTGTTGGGGCCGCTCCTCGGTGCGGGAGACTCGGAGAGCTCGATTCTCGGAATTCATTGGGCTTCAGGCCTCATTTCGGTTGGGCCGGCAATGTAGAGCAGCGGACAAGCGATGATGGCGTTTCATCGGGTGGGGATAAGTCGCTATGAGCGTCTTCTATTTGGGCCAGTTCCCGCCCCCCTTTGGGGGCGTAACGGTGAAAAATGCGCTCGTCTACCAAGCTCTCTCCGAAGTTCTGCCAGTTGAAAGACTTGAATTTCGGAAAAGCGACTCGCTGGCCATAGTCTTTCGCGTTCTCTTCTCCTCTCGCCATGATGTGTTCGTGGTTGGTTTTGGGAACGCGCAATTGCAGAAGGGGTTCATAATGGCCTTGAATCTGCTGAGGCCATCGGTGTTGGGCCGGCTGGTTGTCATGGCGATGGGAGGCAAGATTGCCGAGGAGATTGTCTGTGACGATGCCTATGAGCGTGCGTGCAAAAGATTGCGGCGCATATATTTCGAAACAGAGAGCATGGTGGATCAGGCGCTAGAGGCTGGTATGACGAATGTCCAGCTGTTCCCCAACTGCAGGTTGAGGCCGAAGGCTCCTTTGGCTCCACGACAGAGTTCGGGCTCACTGAGGACGGTGTTCTTCTCTCGCATTGATTGGAGCAAAGGTGCCGATTCGGTGCTCGAGGCTGCCGCTCGTACCCCGGAAGTTGAGTATCACTTTTATGGGCATGTCAGCGAAGATTTTGCAGCAGTTTTTGCGTCACAGGTCGAGGCTCTGTCAAACGTGACATACCATGGCGTTTTCGATGCTGCAGAAGGTGATGTCCTGAGTGAGCTCAATGGATACGATGTTCATCTATTTCCCACTCGCTGGGCATTCGAAGGTGTTCCCGGGGTTTTGGTCGAGACGAAAATAGCCGGGGTACCGAGCATTGTGAGCAATCGGTGCTATAACGGGGAATTGGTGCGAGATGGGATATCTGGTTTTGTGTTGGCGGACGATACTGTCGAAACTCTTGTTGCTGCAATCGAGCGGCTCGATGCGAATCGCGGGCTGCTCGATGATTTGAAGCGGGGCGCTTCATTCTCTGCGGGATTGTTTTATACGGATGTCTATATAGATCAGTTGCTGGAAGATGTGGGGGTTGCGAGGAAGGAATGCTCATGAGCAATTTTATGAATGCCGTTAACAAATATCGTCGTGCTCATTGGTTGGCAAACCATCATTTGAGGCCCTTGGCGAAGATCTACGAAATGTGGATCTACCTCATTCACAACTGTTTTGTTCCGGCTACGTGTGAGATTGGTGAGGGCACTACGTTCGGCTACAAGGGCATTGGCGTGGTGATCCATAGCAGGGCACGCATTGGAAAGAATTGCGTCATAGGCCAGAATGTGACAATTGGAGGCCGAAGTGGCCACTACGATGTGCCGGTCATTGGCGATAACTGCTACATTGGCGCCGGCGCCACCGTTCTCGGCCCAGTTACTATTGGCGATAACGTGACCATTGGAGCCAATGCGGTCATGTTGAAGGACGCCCCATCCAACACGGTATGGGGGGGTTCCTGCATGTTTGCTGAAAGCAGAGACTTGCAAGGATTCTTCGATCGTTTCCGAGGCTGGCGCCGATGCGTAGCAAGCAAATGCGAATTCGCACGAGAGGAGGCATTCGTGGCTAATGTTCTTTTCGGCTCCAGCATCATTATTGATCTCGAGTGCCCTTCCGGGGTTGCGAAAAAGGTCGCATGGCAGGCGGCAGCCTTTCAGGCCGTGACGGGAGATGTCGCATATTGCCAATTCGTGCACGAAGGTGCGCTCGTGATAACTCGTCCTGATTTCGAAATCGTTGATCGAGTTGAACTCAAGTCCGGCGCTTTGCAGCGGTTCGACCAGTACGCCAAGTTGGGCGACTGGGCGGTTGGGCATCGAGTTCGTTTTCTTTACTATCGATTCGATCATTACGACTCGGTCACTCATGCGTTCTTCAAGCGTATGAAATCGTCGGGGTCTAAAGTGGTGATGGAGTTTGCTACCTATCCCTACGCGGCTGAGCGCTCCCAGCGTCATCGCCTCCTGCTGGAGCGAAAGAAGTACCTGGCTTATTTGATGCGAAAAGCTCATGTTGTGGATGAAATGCTCCACATACCGAGGGCCAAGCATGTGCTCGACGGTCTTGTTACCTACATGCCCCATAAAGCCATCTGGGGCATTTCGGTAACTACCATTGACAACGGGGTTAATCCAAGCGCCATTCCCTTGGCGCGGCGACCTGTGGAGAATCATGACAATCCTCTGACTATGCTCTGCGTCGCTCATATGAGCTTTTGGCATGGAGTTGATCGACTGCTTCGGGGCATGGCTTCTTACCGGGCATCAGGATCTGCAAGGCCGGTTCGGTTGTTGATCGCGGGTCCTGACACCGAAGAGCTCTCCTCTCTTCGTGTGCTGACCGGGAAACTCGGACTGGAGAACAGCGTCGAGTTTCTTGGTCCGAAGTCGGGGCAATCCCTCGATTGCCTGTTCGATACAGCTGATATCGCCGTTGGCTCTCTTGGGCTGCATCGCATTGGTTTAGATCAGGGGTCTACCTTGAAGGTCAAAGAGTACTGCGCCCGTGGTGTTCCTTTTATCTATTCCTACCGAGAGGCACAGCTGACGGGAAATGAGCCATTTGCGTTGCGTCTTTCCGCCGACGAGGACGATATCGATATGGCAACGATCGTTGATTTCTATGACCATCTGGGGGACGGGCGCGCTCTGTCTCGTCAAATGCGGAGCTTTGCGGAAAGGCATTTCTCCTGGGAATCGCAAATGGCCGTGCTGGTTCGAGAGTATTACGGGGCGGATTGCCGTGGATAGGCGTTCGGTAGCAAGAGCCCTCAGGGGTGGTCCGAGGTATATTGCCAAAAAGGGTTTCATAAAGGCTCTGGGCGTTGGGGCGCGGTACAGGAAAAAGCGTTTCGCTGATCTGTGCGCACGAGGAACTGTGGGCGGTGCCGATGTTTGGGGGTCGTGGAGTCCGACCGGTCTGAAGCGGTCTGCGTTTGCGGCGCGGGAAGAGCTTGCGCGTCCAGCTATCGAGCAGGCCGATCGCTTTATTTCGGGAGAGATGCTCCTCTTTGGTCGGTTGGTTACGTTTCGGGAGAAAGACGAAGAAGAGTACCCTTGGCACAGAGATTTCATTAATGGCGTCTCTTACGAGCCGACTCTGTACACGCATGTTGCTCGTCCTGGGCAAGACGAGATAAAGGTGCCTTGGGAATTCGGCCGCATGCACGCGGCCGTGCACTTGGCCCTTGCTTGGCGGGAAACGAAAAGGGATGAGTACGGGAATGAGCTTCGCGCGCTGGTGCGGAGTTTTGCCCGGGAGAATCCAGTGGGCTTTGGAGTGCAGTGGGTGTGTGCGATGGAAGTCGGTATTCGTATTTTCAATGTTTTGCAAGCCTACGCCATAATTGCAGATCTTCTTGACCCCTGTGATGACCTTCACCGGTTTGTACCCCAGCTCGCTTGGGAGCACGGAGAGTTTCTCTATGCGAATCTTGAAACTGACGCACGCCTTTACGAGAACAATCACTATGTTGCCGATCTTCTGGGATTGGCGGCCATCGGCACCATGATGCCCGATTTGGATCGCTCCCATCGGTGGCGAGACTATGCGCGCGGGGAGTTGGAGCGCGTTGTGAGGAAGCAGGTGCTTCTTGATGGAACGGCTTTTGAAGGCAGTGTGCGCTACGCGCGTCTCATTTGGGAACTTTTTGCCTTTTCGGGATTGTTGTATCGCCGTAACGGTGTCGAGATGAGCGAGCAGTATTGGCAGAAACTTGCCGATCTCGCGCAATTCCTCTGCTGGATGACGCCGCCTTCCGGCACATCAATTCAAATTGGTGACAATGACAGCGGTCGCGCCCTGTTTCTCACAGAGCAATCCTATGCCGACTTGCGATACGCAAAGCATGCGGTCGATGGAGTGTTTCCAGATGATGCTGTCCCCGACGCCTTCCTTTTTGCCGGTATTGGTTCTTCGGACGAGGGAACGGGTTGCGCCCAGGGACTTCGGGTGTTTTCCGACGGTCGTCTTGCCGTATACCGCGATCGTCAAGTTTTTCTGTGCTTGAGCGCCACCGATCCCCATCGCTTTGATGTTCCGGGACACGCGCATGGCGATAAACTTTCGATTGCACTTGAATGGCGCGGAAGACCATTCATTGTTGATGCGGGAACGGGCGATTACACGCGAGACCTAGCGCTTCGCGATGCCTTGCGTTCCGTTGCCGCCCATTCGACGATTCAAGTGGGTGGCGAAGAGCAGAACGAATTTGAGGGCGTGTTCTGGAGTCGTCCCAATGGAAAGACGTCTATCGGGGGCGGGATCTCTCCCGATGAAATTGTCCTTGAAGGACAGCATGATTGCTATCGCGAGCGATTCGGCATTGTGCATCGTCGTCGGGTGGTGTGTCGGCCTGATGCCTTGGAGGTGGTGATCGAGGATGCGCTTGATGGGTGGGTTCCCGGAATGGAAGCCGCGATACGATTTGTTCTCGATCCGCGCGTTGAGGTGGTTTCGCTGGAAGGGAATTTCGTGCAGCTAAGGTACGGCGATGCGGCCCTCTCCTTGACATGCTCTGGAAACATTTCGGTCGAGGACGGCCTCTTCTCTCCTGAGTACTCTCACGTGCTCGATACCCGCGTCCTTGTCTGCTCTGTGGTGGCAGACTGTTTTACGACTTTGATTGATCTGGTGGGTTAAAATGGAAGAGAAAACGCGCTATGCCAAAGTTGTCCTTGTGTCGGTGGCGCTCCTGTTCTGCTGCACGATTTCCATACCGGCCCAAGCGGGATCATTGTCCAGTTTGCGGAAATTCCTTGGCTCCGTTCCTTTAGTGGTCTCAACCGATGCCGTAGGCTCTATGGCCCTCACCCAAGTCAGGTACTCTCTTCTCACGGCCTTTTTAGTGCTTGTCGCGGCGATGCTGTTGCTCAATATTTTGATTGATGGCAGATTAGAGAAGCCGCTGCACGGCTTGCCTTCAATGATTTGCCTGATTGTGTTTGCGGCCATCGCTGTTGTTTCGGGCGTATATTTTAAGAACATCGCTGATATCGCCAAACTAACCGTATATGTCGAGGTGGCTCTTTCCGTTGTGTGGATGTCTGCCGGTGAAAGGCGTTTTCTCTATCGCTCTCTATTGCAGTTGTTGGTGGTAGTGGGAGTTGAACGCTCTCGCGACCATCGCTCAATTCGCTGTGTTGTCCCAAGGGGTGGGTGGCGTGAGGGCGCTCCGAACAGCGCGCCCCGATGGGTTGTTCGGCGACTCTATTATCTCCGCTTTGGTGTGCGCCATGACGATGGTTGCTGTTCTCTGCCGGGAAGGTTTTTCATGGAAGTGGAAGACTGTGCTCGTTGTGCTGCTGAGTGTTGCCGGGGTGCTGACCGGTGCTCGCTCGTTCTATTATCTCGCCGCGGGTGCATGTGCCCTTGTTGTCGTGCTGTTTACGCGTAGCAGTGGCGTCAGGGCAATTCTGTGCTGCGCGGTTTGCATAGTCGGCGTTTCGGCCATTGTCGTGATGGTGGATCGTATCTCCGACTTCGAGATGTCGGTTTCTTCCGCGAGTGCCACTCCAACGGGTAGGGAATTGAAGACAATGCTCGCGCTACAGGAGTTTGAGGAGCATCCTGTCATTGGAATTGGTACTGGCCGCTATGTTCGCGCTGAGACGAATTACTATGCGACGGTGTTGCTGAAAGGAACGACGGGCACCAATCCCCATAATATTTATCTTCAAGTGCTGTGCGAGAATGGAGTGCTAGGTTTCATCCCCTTTGCCGGCTTTGTTGGATTGTCCCTCTGGGGGTTGTGGAGGAAGCGCGCGAAACAGGCGCTGTCCGTCTTCGTGCTGTTC
>ERZ773169.786-NODE-786-length-34332-cov-3.643580_pt1 | contig 34332 bp, 29 predicted proteins | sample MGYA00580536_ERZ773169 | MGnify/ENA primary metagenome ERZ773169 (study PRJEB29015, sample SAMEA2737814) | human gut metagenome | biome: human gut; feature: human-associated habitat; material: faeces | place: China | collected 2012 ... | reverse complement strand
CTCTGCTGCGGCGGAAGCTGGATGGTAAAAGGAGATCTTGTGAAGGCAGGAGAATTTGACAAAATAAGAGAACTGACAGCAGAAGCAAAAAAGCTTGCGGATTCCATAAGAAAGTAATCAAACTTAATACACATATTCAATAAAAAAAGCAGAACCCTGCACAACCAGGCAGAGTTCTGCTTTTTTGTCAATTATTGTGAAAATAGATCAATGAAGCAGGATCCGCAGAAGCTTTTTCCGGTTCAACTGCCAGATCAGCGGCAGAATCTGCAGAAGGTTTCTGAAGATCCATTCGGTAAAGATATAAGATTCCACCGAAGAAACCGGGAATCAGTCCGGCGTATCCACCGGCACATAAGATCACAGTCAGCTTCACCATCAGTTCTGTCTGAAGTCCCAGACAAACAAGTAATCCGGCAAGAATTCCGGCTACACTCCATCCAGCTGTCAAAAGTGTAAGAAAAACAGCTGGCGCAGGGGCCTTTTTTTTATTTTGATCTAAGTGATTCCATAGTGTTTTATACATAATCCGTTCCTCCTGTTTTGATGGAATTATACTTCTGCTGTTGTCAGCAACAGTCAGCCATAATATTGATTTCCTTTATCTGTCTGTATTATAGAAAAGAAATGTAAAATACAAATGCGCAGGAATGAAAAATCTTTGTAAAATATAAGTAGAAATTGCATTTTGAATTGAGAACCGATATACTTATAAATATAGTTATTGATAATATTCGATCACAGCCGAAAACATTTTTCTACAGCTGTGATACGTGAGTGAGAGAATTAAAAGGGGGCAGATAAAAGCCCCCTGAAATCATATAGAGAGTAAAGAGGAGGGGTGGAAATGGAGCATACGGAAGAATATGTGAAGCTGGAGAATGTATCCAAAATCTATGGCTCAAAAGAAGTGAAGATCATAGCTGTGGATGAGATCAGTTTCCGGATAAAAAAAGGAGAATTTGTGGTTGTGGTAGGACCAAGCGGTGCCGGAAAGACAACGGTGCTGAATATCCTGGGCGGAATGGATAAGGCCACATCCGGCAATGTCTGGATCGATGGAAAAAATATTGCAAAATATACAGACCGGCAGCTGACCGGATACCGGCGGGAGGATATTGGATTTGTATTCCAGTTTTATAATCTGGTGCCAAATCTGACTGCATTGGAGAATGTGGAGCTTGCTCTTCAGATCTGTAAGGATCCTCTGGATGCCAGGACAGTTCTGGAGGAAGTGGGTCTGAAGGAGAGACTGACTAATTTTCCGGCACAGTTATCCGGCGGTGAGCAGCAGAGAGTTTCCATAGCCAGAGCTCTGGCGAAGAATCCAAAGCTTTTGCTCTGTGATGAACCTACAGGAGCGTTGGATTATCAGACCGGCAAGGCAATCCTGAAGCTCCTTCAGGATACCAGCAGGGAACGTGGCATGACGGTTATTGTCATTACTCACAACTCTGCACTGACACCTATGGCCGACCGTGTGATCAAGATCAAAAACGGCAAGGTTTCCAGGATGACCGAAAATGCACATCCCACACCAGTGGAAGAGATTGAATGGTAGGTGACGGAATGAAAGCATTACACAAAGATTTCTGGATGGAGATCCGGAAAAGCAAAGCACGTTTTATCTCGATCTTTCTGATCGTGGCACTGGGCGTTGCATTTTTTTCCGGGATCCAGGCGTCTTCTCCGGATATGAGATATTCCGGAGATGCCTATTATGAAGCGGCAAAGCTGATGGATCTGAAGATCCAGGGAACACTGGGACTGACTGAGTGTGATGTAAAAGCGGTATCAGACATTGACGGTGTGGAACTGGCTGAGGGCGGTTACTCTACGGATGTTATGAGTGGAGAGGACGATGCCAGGAAGGTTCTTCATCTGGAATCCATCAGCAGCAATTTTAATCTGCTCACAGCAGATGAAGGAAGGATACCGGAAAAAAGCGGCGAGATTTTTCTGGACAAGCCATTTGCAAAGAATCGGGGGTATAAAATCGGGGATACCATATCTGTCAGTGAGGATGGAGACAGTGAGCTTCTGAAAAAAACAACCTATACAGTTGTGGGAATCGGAAGCAGCCCTCTTTATATTTCGTTTAACAGAGGAAATACGACTCTTGGATCCGGTGAGGTCAGCGGTTTCGGGTACATTCTTCCTGAGGATTTTGAGCAGGAAGCTTTTACCCAGATCTATGTTATGGTTCATGAATCCGGGGATGTGATCAGCTATACCGATGCTTACGACAATCTTATCAGGAAAATACAGAAGCGTGTGGAAGGCATTGAAAAAGAACAGTGCAGCCTGCGCTACGAGGAGATCGTCGCAGAAGCCAATGAAAAACTGGATGATGCCAGAAAAGAGCTTGAGGACGGAAAGAAGGAATCAGAGGAAAAACTTGGAAACGCGAAGAAAAAGCTGGATGATGGGCAGAAGAAGTATGAGGATGGAAAAAAAGAGTACGAAGATGGAAAACAGCAGCTCAGCGATGCAAAAAAAGAACTGACCGACGGAAAACAGCAGCTTGCTGACGGAAGAAAGCAGATCGAAGATGGATGGTCTCAGCTTAACAGCGCAAAACAGCAGTTGGAAGACGGTCTGTCCCAGTTAAATGCTGCCAGATCCCAGCTTGCCGACTCCGAAGCACAGATAAATGGGAAGCAGTCAGAGCTGACTGCCGGATATGAACAGCTGACTGCCGCAAAACAGCAGGTAAGTGACGGTGAGGCTCAGCTCCGGGAAGCGGAGAAAACACTGGAAAGCAAGCAGGCTGAGATTGACAGTGGAAGAGAACAGCTGGAAACGGGAAAGAATACGATCAAAGAAACAAAGGCTGCTCTCACCAGTCAGAAAGAACAGTGTGAGGCAGGACTTGTACAGGTTTCCGAGGGAGAATCCCAGATCAGTTCCGGTGAAGAAGCCCTTTCCGGGCAGCAGGCACAGCTGGATGAACTGACCAGTCAGAAAGAGGCATTAAGCAGTCAGGCGGCGGAGCTGCAAGCGCAGTATGACGCCGGTGCGGAAGCAGGAAAAACTGAGGAAGAGCTGGCGGAGCTTTCCACGCAGATCCAGACATTAAATAGTCAGATCAGTGCAATGGAAGAACAGATAAATGCCGGTCAGGCACAGATCGACGGGGCACGGTCAGAGCTTACTGCAAAAAAATCAGAGCTGGCCCGGACAAGAGCTGAACTGGAGAGCAGCCTGGATCAGATCAATGAGGGCTTCAGCCAGATCAAAGAACAGGAAGAAACACTTTCCGGGACAGAGGCACAGCTGAACGAAGGCCAGGAAGAACTGGATAAAGGGAAAAAAGAGCTGGAAACAAAGAAAGCAGAGCTTTCAGCGGCAAAAGAAGAAATTGCGGCAAACCAGGCAACTCTGGATGATGGCCAGAGTCAACTGGATTCGGCCAGAGCCCAGCTCAGCGCAGGGCGGCAGCAGCTGGAAGAAAAACAGGCCCAGTTAAATGCCGGTCAGGCAGAAATCCAGGCCAATACAGAAAAGCTTACCAGCAGTCAGGCAGAACTGGATGCAAATGAACAGAAGCTCCTGGATGGTGAAAAAGAGATCCGGGAAAATGAACAGAAATTAAAAGACGCCAAAAAAGACCTGGAGGACGCCAAAAAGAAGCTTTCCGATGGAAAGAAAGAATATCAGGATGGCAAAAAAGAGGCCGATGACAAAATTGCGGAAGCCCAGCAGAAGATCGAGGATGCCCAGAAAGAGGTGGATGATATTGAAACACCGGAATGGATCATCTCAGACCGCAATGACCTTCCGGAATATTCGGATTTTGGTGATAACGCAGAGCGACTGAAAAACATCGGAAAGGTTTTCCCGATGATATTCTTCCTTGTAGCGGCTCTGATCAGTCTTACCACGATGACACGAATGGTGGAGGAACAGCGAACCCAGATCGGAACCATGAAAGCGCTGGGATACGGAAAAGCATCCATTGCATCCAAGTATCTCAGCTACGCATTTCTGGCTACAGCAGGCGGAAGCGTCGTAGGAGTACTTTTCGGAGAAAAGGTTCTTCCGTTTATCATTATCCAGGCGTATGGAATCATGTACTGGAATATTGGCGATCACATGCAGTTGGATTATGAGTTACAATATGCACTGATCGCTTCCGGGGCAGCGGTGATCTGTACTATGGGCGCTACACTGTTTTCCTGCGCAAAAACCCTGGCAGAAACACCAGCATCTCTGATGCGTCCGCCTGCACCGAAAGAAGGAAAACGGATCCTTATTGAACGGATCAGCTTTATCTGGAAGCATCTGAGCTTTTCCTGGAAATCGTCCATGCGAAATCTTTTCCGTTATAAAAAGCGTCTTTTTATGACCATTTTCGGAATTGCAGGAAGCATGGGACTGATGCTTGTAGGATTCGGACTTTATGACTCCATTATGGATATTGCGATTCTCCAATATGACCAGATCCAGCACTATGATGCCATGGTGATCAATGATGAGGATGCCACAGACAGCCAGGAAAAGGATCTTCTGAAATTTCTGGACGGAAACAGCGAGATCGATCACTATACCCGTGTGCAGCTCACCAAGATGACGGCACCAAAAGAAAAGGGAAGTGTCAGTATCTATGTGTATGTTCCGGAAAATACGGAAAATTTTAAAGAGGATGTAACATTGCGTGACAGAAAGTCCCACGAGCAGTATGAGCTTACCGATGATGGAGCGGTGATCTGTGAAAAAACGGCTTCTCTTATCGGTGTGAAAGCAGGAGACAAGATCATCCTGGAGAAAGACAACAGGAAGTATAAAGTAAAGATCACTGCTGTCACAGAGAACTATATGGGACATTACGTTTACATGACCCCATCCTGCTATGAAAAAACATTCGAAGAGAAACCGGAGTATTCAAGTACAGTATATACTATGAAAGAGGATGCAGAGAGTGATCTGGAAACTCTTGGAAATGCGATCCTGAAATATCCGGCGGCTTTAAGTATCAGCTATACAAGCAGCACAGCAGGTCAGGTAGAGCGAATGCTGGGATCCCTCGGAGCGGTGATCTGGGTCCTGATCATTTCTGCCGGAATGCTGGCATTTGTGGTACTGTATAATCTGAACAACATCAATATCACAGAGCGCCAGAGAGAGCTTGCAACATTGAAGGTCCTGGGATTTTATGATGGCGAGGTTTCCCAGTATGTATTCCGGGAAAATATCCTGCTGTCCTTCATAGGGATCCTGGCAGGCGCAGTGTTCGGAATCCTCCTTCACCGGTATGTGATCACAACCGTTGAGGTAGATGCGGTGATGTTCGGAAGAAATATCAAGCCAATAAGCTTTGTTTACAGTGGAATCATTACCTTTGGGTTCTCCATGTTTGTAAATATGGTGATGCATTTTAAGCTGAAAAAGATCAATATGGTAGAGTCACTGAAGAGCGTGGAATAAAATAATGAAATGCCAGAAAGATCTTCGTATCCGGAAATATGTGAAATCCCAGGAAAAGCAGGCCTCTGTCTTGACAAAAAAAGAAAATTTCATTATAGTAGGAACATGGCAAAGGTGTTGAATAAGAGGAGTATGCAGATCTACGCTGACAGAGAGAAATGCACAGACGCAAGAGAAGCGCAGGCTGAAAGGCATTTTCAGATGGAGGACTGCAGAAGGTAGCTTAGGAGCCGGGAAACTGAAAGCAGAAATGCAGAACAGATGCAGATGCTGCTGTGTAGGTTTTCACGTACCCCGCGTTAAGGGACAAGAGATAGACGGGAATAACAGATGTTTTTTCCGGATAATGAAGGTGGTACCGCGAGAATGATCGCCCTTCGCACATTAGTTATTGGCTTTTGTGTGGAGGGCGTGTTTTTTCTTGCAGAAAACAGGAGCATTTTAAGGTTCCGATAATCAGAAAGATTCAGGAGGAAAACATGAGCAAAGAACTTGCAAAGACTTATGATCCCAAGGGTATTGAGGATCGTCTGTACAAAAAATGGATGGATAACGGATACTTCCATGCAAAAGTTAATCCGGACAAAAAACCTTTTACAATTGTAATGCCGCCGCCCAATGTAACCGGACAGCTGCATATGGGACATGCACTGGATGAGACCATGCAGGATATCCTGATCCGTTTCAAAAGAATGCAGGGCTATGAGGCTCTCTGGCAGCCGGGAACTGACCATGCAGCCATCGCTACAGAGGTTAAGGTAACAGAGAAGCTTCGTAAGGAAGGGATTGATAAGAACGAGATCGGCCGTGACGAATTTATGAAACATGCCTGGGCATGGAAAGAGGAGTACGGCGGAAAGATCATCAATCAGCTGAAAAAGCTGGGAGCATCTGCAGACTGGGAGCGTGAGCGCTTTACCATGGATGAGGGCTGTTCCAAGGCTGTTCAGGAAGTATTTATCCGTCTTTATGAGAAAGGCTATATCTACAAAGGCTCCAGGATCATCAACTGGTGTCCAGTATGCCAGACCTCTATTTCTGATGCAGAGGTTGTACATGAGGACCAGGACGGATTTTTCTGGCACATCAATTATCCTATCGTAGGTGAGGAAGGACGTTTTGTTGAGATCGCGACCACTCGTCCGGAGACACTTCTCGGCGATACAGCAGTTGCTGTAAACCCGGAGGATGAAAGATATAAAGACCTTGTAGGAAAGATGCTGAAGCTTCCTCTTACAGACAGAGAGATCCCGGTTATTGCCGATGAGTATGTTGACAAGGAATTCGGAACAGGCTGCGTTAAGATCACACCGGCACACGACCCCAACGACTTTGAGGTTGGACGCCGTCATAACCTTGAGGAGATCAACATCTTAAATGATGATGCCACCATCAACAGCCTTGGCGGAAAATATGCAGGTATGGACCGTTACGAGGCACGTAAGGCCATGGTAGAGGACCTGAAGGAGCAGGGACTTCTTGTAAAGGTTGTTCCGCACAGCCACAGTGTTGGTACCCATGACCGCTGCGGTACAACGGTAGAGCCGATGATCAAACCACAGTGGTTTGTAAAAATGGACGAAATGGCAAAAGCTGCTATCAAAACTCTGGACGACGGAAACCTTCAGTTTGTTCCGGCACGTTTTGACAAGACTTACCTGCACTGGCTGGAGAATATCCGTGACTGGTGTATTTCCCGTCAGCTTTGGTGGGGACACAGGATCCCGGCTTATTACTGCGATGAGTGCGGTGAGATGGTGGTTGGAAGAGAGATGCCGGAAAAATGCCCGAAATGCGGATGCACACATATGCATCAGGATGAGGACACTTTGGATACCTGGTTCAGTTCCGCACTGTGGCCGTTCTCCACACTTGGATGGCCGGATAAGACACCGGAGCTTGAGTATTTCTATCCTACAGATGTTCTGGTAACCGGATATGATATCATCTTCTTCTGGGTTATCCGTATGGTATTCTCCGCACTGGAGCAGACCGGTGAGACACCGTTCCACCATGTACTGATCCACGGTCTGGTACGTGACTCACAGGGACGTAAGATGAGTAAGTCTCTTGGAAACGGTATCGATCCGCTGGAGGTTATCGACAAATACGGCGCAGATGCCCTTCGTCTGACACTGATGACAGGTAATGCACCTGGAAATGATATGCGTTTCTACTGGGAGCGTGTAGAATCCAGCCGTAACTTTGCAAATAAGATCTGGAATGCTTCCCGTTTCATTATGATGAACCTGGAGGGCAAGACAGTAACAGCGCCGGAAGACCTGAACGCACTGTGCAACGAGGATAAATGGATCCTTTCCAGACTGAACACAGTGATCCGTGATGTTACTGAGAATATGGATAAATATGAGCTTGGAATTGCCGTACAGAAGGTCTATGATTTCCTGTGGGATGAGCTCTGTGACTGGTATATCGAGATGGCAAAGGTAAGACTGTGGAAGGCAGAGGAAAACCCGGCAGCAGCAAACGATGCACTGTGGACACTCCGCACTGCGCTGACACAGGGACTGAAGCTTCTTCATCCGTTCATGCCGTTTATTACAGAAGAGATCTACTGCACACTGCTTCCGGAGGAAGAGTCCATCATGATCTCCGACTGGCCGGTATACAGAGACGAGATGGATTTTGCAGATGCTGAGAAAGCAGTTTCAAGCTTCCAGGAGGTTGTACGTGGAATCCGTAACACCAGAAACGAGATGAACGTACCGCAGAACAGAAAGACCAATATCTATATCGTAGGCAAGGATGCAGAGTGCTGTGCACGTTTTGAGTCCTGCAAGAAATCCTTTACAAACCTTGCGTTTGCAAAAGAGATCCACGTACAGCAGGATAAGAACGGAATCGGTGAGGATGCGGTATCCATCGTTGTGGCAGACGGTGTGGTTTATCTGCCGCTGGAGGATCTGATCGACCGTGAAAAAGAGATCGAACGTCTCACAAAAGAGCAGGAGCGACTTACAAAAGAAATCGCACGCTGCGAGGGAATGCTGAACAATCCGAATTTTGTGAACAAGGCACCTGCAGCCAAGGTAGAGGCAGAGAAGGAGAAACTTGAGAAATACAAAGAGATGAAAGAGAAAGTGAACCTGCAGTTAACACAGATGGTGAAATAACGAAGGAGTGTTTTAATGAAGTGGTGTAACTTTTTCAATAAGATTTCGCTGATACTTCAGGCTCTGGGCTGTGCAGTCCTGTATTTTGTGATCGAGGCCATATGCAGGCACTCGTTCACAGAGGCGTGGACCTACATGACCACAAGGCCGCTTGTATTTGCTTATAATGCAGCGTTTATCTTTACGACGATGCTGATTGTTTATCTCTTCCGAAAGAGAATTTTCTGGCGTATATTTGTGGGCAGCTTATGGCTGTTTCTGGGAATCGTAAACGGTGTGCTTCTTCTCAACCGTGTCACACCGTTTACAGGCCCGGATGTGAAGAATCTGACAGATGGACTCAGTATTGCAAAAAAATATCTGACCCATACCCAGATGACCATAGGTGCAGTTCTTCTGGGGATTGCAGTTCTGATTCTTCTGATCATCCTGATAAGATCGCCGAAGTACAGAGGCAAGCTGAAATATAAGGTAAATATTCCGCTGGTCCTGGTCGGGGTCCTTGCCTTTGGAGGAATCACACAGCTTGCTCTGGAAAAAAGAGTTCTTTCCAATTATTTTGGAAATATTGCCATAGCTTATGAGGATTACGGATATCCTTACTGTCTGGCAACGACGATCTTTAATACCGGAATCAGTGCCCCGAGAGACTATTCCAAAGGCGAGATCAAAAGGATCGAGAAGTCGGAAGAAAATCTTCCGGAAACGAAAGAAGGCAGTCATCCGAATATTCTGTTTTTACAGCTGGAGTCCTTTTTTGATCCTACGCTGGTAAATTATCTGGAGCTGTCAGAAGATCCTATTCCGAATTTCAGAAAGCTGATGAAGGAGTATTCCTCCGGATATTATAAGGTACCTTCCGTAGGAGCCGGAACCGCAAATACTGAGTTTGAATCCATTACCGGAATGAGCCTTCATTATTTTGGACCGGGAGAGTATCCTTACAAGAGTATCCTTAAGGAAACTACATGTGAGAGCGCACCGTATGTTCTGAAGAATCTGGGCTATACTGCCCATGCAGTACATAACAATGAGGCGAATTTCTACGGAAGAAGAAGTATTTTTCCGAATCTGGGATTTGATACCTTCACTTCGGCAGAGTATATGAAGGATGAAAACCAGAAGAACTCGTTGGGCTGGACCAAGGACAGTGTCCTCACCGATGAGATCGTCAAGTGTCTGGATTCTACAGAAGGGCCTGATTATGTATATACTATTTCCGTACAGGGACATGGAGATTATCCTTCAGAACCGGTACTGGAAAATCCGGAGATCACAGTTTCCGGGGCACCTACTGACGAGCTGAACAATAAGTGGGAGTATTATGTAAATCAGATTCACGAGATGGATAATTTTGTCAAGGAGCTTACTGATAAGCTGGAAGATTATCCGGAGGATGTGGTGCTTGTCATGTATGGTGATCACCTTCCAACCATGGGACTGACCGTGGAGGATGTGGAGAATAAATATCTGTTCCAGACAGAGTATGTGATGTGGGATAACTTCGGACTTAAGAAAAAGAAAGAAAATCTTGCGGCATACCAGATGGCAGCAGAGGTTATGGACCGTGTAGGTATCCATGAGGGAAATGTTTTCAAGTATCATCAGGCAAGAAGAAATACCAAAAATTATCAGGTGGATCTGGAGACCCTGCAGTACGATCTTCTCTACGGAAAACAGTATACATATGACGGAGAGAATCCTTTTGAGCGGACAAAGATGCGTATGGGGATCTATGATACCACGCTGGATTCCATTCAGGTTGTGTCTGAGACGGATCACACCTATTATATCCAGGGAACAAACTTTACGCCGTCCAGCCAGGTGAAGATCAACGGAGAATGGTACGATACGGTTTACGTGAATCCTACCAAGCTGATCATTACCGGAAAGGAACTGGATGATTTTGACCGGCTCTCGGTAGTACAGCGAAGCAACAGTTCCACAAGAAAGGCCATGACAAAGAGCCATGACCGGGCGGTCTATGCGCTGCTCGCTGACAGCAAGTGGAAGCTTGACAGTGAAAAGAGCAGTTCTGATACAGGGTCAATGGAGGAAACGGATACAGCGTCAGAAACGGAATCCACAGAAGATTCCGGTGAAGAAAACAGTACAGACAACCAGTAAATGGCATAGAAAAGATACTCCGATACAAAAAATGTCGGATAAAATATTACGATTAGGACTGGACATCTTCCACCACTATTATATAATGGTATCGTAACGAACAGGAGGGGAGAAGCTTTTCTCCCCAAAAGTTCTTTACGAATACATTATAGATAAGTGATGGTTTTTTTTATGAATTACGAAGAAGCAGTTGCGTATATTGAAGATATACCGAGATTTACTACTAAGAACAGCCTGGACCATACCAGAGAATGCTTAAGAAGACTTGGAGATCCGCAGAGGAAATTCCGTGTGATCCATGTAGCAGGAACCAACGGAAAGGGAAGTACCTGTGCTTTTATCACATCGGTCCTTCGGGAAGCAGGATATTCCTGCGGACTTTTTACATCTCCTCATCTGGTGGAGATCAACGAGCGTTTTCAGATCAACGAGGAAGTGATCGATGACGATACTTTCCTTCGTGCTTTTGAAAAAGTTAAAAAGCTTTCCGATGAGCTGGTTGCGGAGGGAAGCTATCATCCCACCTATTTTGAGACACTCCTTCTGATGGGAATGGTGATCTTTGCAGAAGCCGGCGTGGACTATGTAACACTGGAGACCGGTCTTGGCGGACGTCTGGATGCAACCACTGCTGTGGAGAATCCGGCAGCCTGTGTGATCACATCCATCAGCCTCGATCATATGCAGTATCTTGGAAATACAGTTTCCGAGATCGCAGGAGAGAAGGCAGGGATCATGGTGCCGGGTGTTCCGGTGATCTACGATGGAAATGATCCGGATGCGGCCGGAGTGATGCGTGAGCATGCAGAGAAGCTGGGATGTCCATATTATGAGCTGAAACGGGAAGACACAGAGATCCATAAGATCACAAAGGACGGAATCCGGTTTTCTCTTAAGGACGAGACATATGGCGATACCGTATTTGATATACCGTTTATCGCCCGTTATCAGGTTATGAATGCAGCTCTTGCGGTGAAAACCATTCAGGTACTGGAAGATCAGATTCCGGTATCTCTGGAGGCTCTGAAGGCTGGTATGGCAAAAACACGCTGGCAGGGAAGGATGGAAACGGTTCTTCCGGGTGTGATCGTGGATGGCGCACATAACGAAGACGGTGTTGAGAAGTTTGTAGAGACAGCAGAACATTTCCAGAAGGAATTTCCTCTGACTCTGCTGTTTTCCGCAGTGGATGACAAGGACTATACGGATATGATCCGCACGATCTGTAGCAGGATCCGTTTTCGACATGTGATCGTCACACAGGTAGGTGGATACCGTAAAGTTCCGGTAGAAGAGCTTGCGGAGATCTTCCGTGAAGACGGAGTACCGGAAGTGGAAGCAATAGAGGATGTTCCAGCAGCTTTTGAACGGGCAGTAAAGGAAAAAGGTGAGGATGGAATGCTGTTCTGTGTAGGATCCCTTTATCTGGTCGGTGAGATCAAGGCTGTGATCAGGAGGAAAAAATTATGATCGATTACGAAGAGGAACTGAAGAAATTTGAACCATGTCTGGATGTGGCAGATGTAGAAGGTGTCATTTATGACCGGGAGATCACAGATATCATGGATGTACTCCAGGAGATGCTGCGTGAGGTCAAGAGCAACAGACGTGTAAGATAAGGAGAAGTGGATGAACTGCATAAACTGTGGAGCGTTCCTGACGGATACAGATCTGGATTATTGTCCGCACTGTGGAGCCAATGTACTGATCCAGAAGAAGGTGGATTATCTTTCCAAGCTTTATTATAATCAGGGGCTGGAAAAAGCCAGCATCCGGGATCTGTCCGGGGCGATCAGCTGTCTGAAGCAAAGTCTTGCTTATGACAAACGGAATATCCGTGCAAGAAATCTTCTTGGTCTTGTATATTTTGAGACCGGTGAGGTGGTTGCCGCACTGAGTGAGTGGGTCATCAGCAAGAATATCCAGAAGAACCGAAATCTGGCTTCAGAATATATTGCCAGGCTTCAGGCAAACCAGAACAAACTGGAAACAATCAACGAAAGCATCAAGAAATATAACAATGCCCTCGCCATGTGCAGGGAAGGCCATGAGGATATGGCGGCCATCCGCCTGAAAAAGATCCTGTCCCAGAATCCCAAGCTGATCAAGGGGTATCATCTTCTTGCTCTGATCCAGATGAAGAATCAGGAGTGGAATAAGGCGAGAAGAACCTTGAAAAAAGCAGCCAGGATCGACAAGACCAATACCACTACACTTCGTTTCCTGCGTGAAGTTGACGAGCAGACGGGTGTTACCACAAAGATGGAAAAACGGCGTAAGGGCTTGTTTGGAAATGAAAAAAATGAGAATGATAATATTTCAGGAGAAATCGTTGTAAGGCCGTCGTCTTATAAAGAAAGATCAAAGATATCACTTTTCTTTACCACGGTACTTGGATTTGCGGCAGGGGCGGCAGCATTCTGGCTCCTTGTACTGCCGGCTGTGAAACAGGATATTTACAGGCAGGCCAATCAGCAGATCATACAGTACAGTGATTCTCTTTCCAGCCAGAGCGTGGAGCTTACCAAAGCTCAGGGAGAAGCTGCCCAGTCCAGTGATACGGCAGATGCAGTTGCCAAGCAGGCAGAGGAAGAGCAGAAACGCAGTCAGAGCTATGAGGCTTTGTTTAATGCATATACTGCCATGCAGCAGGAGGATCTGGATACAGCGGCGCTGGAACTACAGAAGGTATATGTGGATACACTGTCAGATTCTGCAAAGGGGATTTACAGTACTATCAGCGGAAAGACCGGTGTAAGCGGGATTGAGAGCGGAGCTTCTGACGGAACGTCTAGTGCTGACAGTAGCACAGATGGAACAGCTGAAGCTGGAGCGGATGCCGCAGCTTCGGATGGAGAAGATACACAGAGCTCTGACGGAGATTCCGGAGAAGACAGCAGCTACAGTGACGGAGGATATGAGGATTCCTCTTACGATGGAGGTTATACAGAATAAAAAATATCATAATTCATACAGAGGAGAAACCTCGGATAAGGGGAATGTGCGTTGGCGCATTCCTCTTTTTTTACCCTTTGGTCATGAGAAATGGAATAAAAAATCAAAAATGGGGGAATGATAGAATGACATCAGGTTTTGAAAAATCCGGAACCGTGCTGACTGTACATCTTCCGGCGGAACTGGATCATCCGGCTTCTGATGAGATCCGGAGAGATTCAGACCGGATTATTGGACATAACTATATAAAAAATATGATTTTTGATTTCTCAGAGACCGTTTTTATGGACAGTTCCGGGATCGGTCTGCTGATGGGTAGGTACCGGGCACTTGGCATGAGGGGGAAATGTGTGCAGGTTGTCAATGTGAACAGTCATATTGCAAAGCTTTTACGGCTATCCGGAGTGGGAAAATATATTGAAATCTGTGGAATTAAAAAATCGGCAGGTGAACAGGAGGGTGTTTATGATGGAAAACACAAATGAAATGACGATCATTTTTGACAGCAGACCGGTAAATGAAGCACTGGCAAGAGTTGCTGTGGCTTCATTCTGCACACAGCTGAATCCTACGCTGGAGGAAATTTCGGATCTGAAGACCGCAGTATCGGAGGCAGTGACCAACTGCATCATACACGGGTATGAAGGGGAGATACATAAGATCCGGGTAGAATGTCGTCTCCGGGGGCAGGAGCTTCAGGTAGATGTGACAGATCACGGAGCCGGGATCCCGGATATCAAAAAAGCCATGGAGCCTCTGTTTACCACAAAGGCTGATAAAGACCGCTCCGGTATGGGGTTTACATTCATGGAGGCGTTTATGGATGAGCTTCAGGTGGAATCGGAGGTTGGCCGTGGAACTACAGTGCACATGAAAAAGATCATCAGGAGGTAACTATGGATCGTACTCTTGTCCTCATCGGGCGTGCACACCAGGGGGATAAAGAGGCAAGAGATCTTTTGTTTGAGGAAAATACAGGACTGATATACAGTGTGGCAAAGCGTTTTCTGGGACGAGGGGTGGAGATGGAGGATCTGTTCCAGATCGGCAGCATCGGACTTCTGAAAGCTGTGGATAAGTTTGACATGTCCTATGATGTGAAATTTTCCACCTATGCCGTTCCCATGATCATCGGAGAGATCAAACGTTATCTCAGGGACGACGGGATACTGAAGGTAAGCCGTTCTCTGAAGGAAAACCATTACAGGATCTATCAGGTGAGAGAAGCACTGACACGCCGGCTGGAGCGGGAACCTACGACGGGAGAAATGGCAGAGGAAATGGGAATTTCCATAGAAGAACTGGTAATGACCATGGAATCCGGTGCAGAGGTGGAATCTCTTCACAAAACGATCTATCAGGGTGAGGGAACGGAGATTTCTCTGATGGACAAGCTTCCGGAAAAAGAAAACCGGCAGGAAAAAGTACTGGACAGGATTTTTCTGGAAGAGATACTGGGAACTCTGGAGGCAAAGGAGCGGAGGCTGATCTATATGCGGTATTTTCAGAACATGACCCAGATGGAGATCGCCCATGAGCTTGGCGTATCCCAGGTACAGGTATCCAGAATGGAAAAGAGGATCCTGCGCAGTCTGCAGGAATCCGCAGAGAAAAAATAAAAGAGAGCCATGAGAAATGCTGCTGTTTTCTCATGGCTCCTTTTTGTGGGCAGCAGATTTAGTCAGACTGCTGCTTTTTTATGAAAAAGTACATTTTTGTATTTGGAAAGTGCTCCAAGAAGGATCATACCGATCACACCGGCTGAGATAAATTCGCCGGCTCCTACTGTGAGCATCATAAACGGGATAGGAAGGTTAATGCCATATCCGTAACGAAGCACAAGAGGAACGATCACAATGTTGGAAACGATCGGCGGGATTGGGGCTGTCCATTTGCCTGTATTGCGAAGCTTGTAGGTAAAGAATGCACCGATAAGTGTGGCAATGCTTCCGAAAATGATGTCAACCGGAATCGCACCGCCAAGAAGATTGGCGATGATACATCCCACGAACAGTCCCGGGATGGCAGCCGGTGTGAAGAACGGAAGCACGGTCAGCGCCTCGGAAAACCGGATCTGAACTTCACCGAAGCTAAGTGGCGCGAATACCAGTGTCAGGACAACATATACAGCTGCAATGGCAGCTCCCTGTACCAGAAAATGAGTACCTTTGTTTTTCATGTTTTTTATTCTCCTTTAGTTTTGTTTTACGAGTGGAAGGTCACGAACACTCGGCACATTTATAGGCGGTGACCGCCTTGTAAGCCCTGTACGACCTTGGTTTTTGCGGGCTTTTGCAGCGAAACTGAGTATAGCATAAGGGGCGTGGAAATGCAAGGTACGATCCTGACTATTTGATAACCCTGGCCTGTGTGGACAGACCCTGGCTCTGAAGCAGCTTTTTGTAAGAGGAAAGCCTGCTTGCCGGAACTTTTACGGTCAGTTTTTTGTAATTATTCTGACCTGCTCTTGTGAAGATATATTTACCTGAGCTTTTGGAAGTAAGACGTCCTGTCTGTATGGTGACAGAGGTAAGGGCCTTACAGTCACAGAAAGCTTTCGTGCCGATCACAGAAACTCGGGAACCGATTTTTACAGTACGAAGACTTGTGCATCCCTGGAAGGCTCCGGCACCTATGCTTGTGATATTTCCTGAAATCGTTACCTGTTTCAGGTTTTTACAGTTTTTGAAGGCATTGGCTGCAATGGCTGTGACTTTGTAGGTTTTTCCATTAGCTTTGACAGTGGCCGGAATCTTTGCAGTGACAGTATTGCGTGAACGCGGTCCCTTCAGTGCTACGGAAGTCCCGGTGGCGTTGACTGTGTAGACATTATAAGCATCCCGGAATGTTTTTGCAGTCTGTGGCTTTGGTGTGGCTGCAGGAGTGATCTGGAAATTTAAGGTGATGGTTCCGTAGAAATGGTAATCACCGATGATCTTCAGGGTAGCAGTTCCTGCTTTTTTATTGTTCTGGTATGTCACATGATAATCATTGATGCCAGAAAGCTTTGCTTTTCCAAGAGTTACGGTTGGAACGGGCCTTATGTCAGAGCCTGTATAGGTATATGTTTTTTTGATCCCTGTTACAGCTGCATCGGAAATATTGCATGCATAGCTGATATTGTTTTTCTTGGCATATGTAACTGCGTAAGAGCCGTACGGAGCATGGATCTTGCAAAAATATGCATGAGAGTTGACATACCCGTAGCCGCCCCACACAGCATCCGTTCCAATGCTTTTAACAGTATCAGGTATGTTGATCCTGGATAGCTTGTCACAGTAGGCGAAAGCTTCTTTTCCGATCTTTGTGACCCCTTTCTGGATGTCCACTTCTTTCAGCTCAGGAAGATAAACAAAGGCCCTTTCGGAAATACTTGTGATCCCGGGCTTTATTATTACCTTTCTGATCTGGTTTTTGATAGCTTTCCAGGAGGAATCGCTGTAGAAGGTAAACCAGCCTTTTGTTGAAGAGACCGGGTATCGGTGGTTTTCCTCTGTGGAAATAGAAAGTGGTCCGTAGCCGGAGATCGTAAGGATACCGTTTTTGAAATTCCAGGTTGCGTTGTCACCTGCGATATGGTAAGTTTTTTTGTCAGCTTTTCCGTTGTCGGAATTAATGGAATAAAAGTTCAGGGTGTTGGAGTTTGAAGCATAATAAACGACCCTGGAATCCTTTACCACAGGCTGACAGTCAGAAATCGGAGCAGCTGTTGTAAACTCTTTGCTGAGACTCTTTCCCTTTCCGTCCACAAAAAGATAATGAAGGGTGCTGGAAGAGAGCGGATCGTTAGCGGAAGAGTTTTTCTTGTTATCGTCGGAGACGTATTCTTCCCAGGAAATCATAAAACGGTTGTCATTTATTTTGGTGATCTTTACGCCCGCAAAGCTTTTTCCTCCGCCTGTAAAGTTGGTAAGCTTCCTGGTAGTGGTTGCTTTTTCGGAAAAGTCAGACATTGGTGTGACGGATAGATAAAGGTTATGAGGCGTGTTTTCAGATACCTTATCATATTTGGACTGATCGATGGAAGTGCCAACGCATAATACACTGTCAGAGGAAACAGCCATGCCGTCAACGCTTGCGTAGCAGGCCAGTGCCCACACAGAAGTATGTGAGCCTCCGTATGGCAAAAGCTCTATGGTGGTGCAGGCAAGTGTAGTGCTGTCGTATCTGGAAAGCTTTGTACATCGTGAACCCTCACTCTGCTCCAGTACGTAGAGATAAGAACCTTGTGATTTGATATACTGTGCAAAGGAATGCCACAGATCGCAGGAAACGATCTTTCCTTTCATGGTTGCCTGGTCGATCTCGGCCATAAGGAAGCCCTGATGTCCCTGACCGACAGAGGAATCCACATATCCTTCGTGACCGGTAACAACATAGAGCTTGCCGTTGCTTTCTGTCATTTCCACACAGCCATAGTCAAAGGGCGTGCGGACCTCACCGCCAAAAAGCTCCGGGTTACTGGTAATTGCTGCTGCACCGTTCCGGTTCCAGTTTGTATCGTAGCGGATAACGCGGATGACCTCAGCGGAATCGTTTTCTTTGTTGTTTGTCTGGCCTTCTACCAGATAATATCCGTCAGATCCGGCATAAAAGCCACCCCATAGTGGGAGCTCCATGTTGATCTTGCGCTTGCTTCTGATCTTCAGATCATTATCGTAATATTCAACGCCGACAGAATTTTTCTGGTGGAAGACCCTCATGTATCCGCCGGAAACAGGAATAAGATCAGAGGTACGGCGTAACCTGACATTGAGATTGTCCTGTGCGGTTGGCGTAAGAGAGCCTGCCCGGGCTGTCTGTGGAAACAGGATCAGACAGAAGCAAAGACAGCAGAACAGAAATAGCAGAGATGTTAATTTTTTTAGCTTTTTCATAAGTTTCTCCTTTGTATGTGTTTTTAGATGATCTCCTGTTTAGATTATAATTCATGGGACAGAATTTACAATACAAAATCGGGAGTTATGGAACTCCCGATCCTCAGGATTTCTGTAAATTCTGTTCACAAAAACATCTTGAGGAAATACTGCCGGTGGGCAGTAACATCAGCAGCAGGAACCTTATGGAAACAGGGGCTTTTTTCTTGACAGTTTTTTGTGATATTGATAAAATATATTTCAGTATATAGGTTAAAGGGGCATTGGTTTTGATCTAAATCAATGTCTCTTTATTTATGTATCACACACATTATACCAGGGAGGTAGAAAGATGTTAAAAGTATGGATCGCAGGTGCCAACGGACAGATCGGACGGGCACTGAATGATGTTCTGGATCCAATGCAGATCGAGACTCTGAACACAGATCTTGATGAGCTGGATATCACAGACACAGATGAAGTGATCAACTTCGGTTCCATTAACCGTCCGGATGTGATCATCAACTGCACCGGTATCACAGATACCGATGAGTGTGAGAAGAATCCGGAGCATGCATACCGTGTCAACGCACTGGGAGCAAGAAACTTAAGCATTGTGGCAAGAAAATGCGGGGCAAAGATCGTCCAGCTTTCCACAGATGATGTTTTCGACGGAAAGAGCAAAAAACCGTATACAGAGTTTGACGATACCAATCCGCTGACTGTTTACGGCCGTTCCAAGAGAGCCGGAGAGAACTATGTAAAAGAGTTTACACACAAACATTTCATTATCCGAAGCAACTGGGTATACGGAAAAGGCGGAAACAATTTTGTAAACCGTGTGCTGGAGACAGCAGAAAAAGGCCAGGCGCTTTCCGTTGCTTCGGATCAGTTCGGATCACCGACCAGCGCCAAGGATCTGGCAAGAATGATCCTGTATCTTATCGATACCAACGAATATGGAACTTATCACGTAACCTGCAGCGGTGTATGCAACCGTTATGAGTTTGCAACAGAGATCCTTCGCCTTGCGGGAAAAGAAATCGAACTGAGATCCGTGCCGACAGAGGAGTCAGATCTTTCTTCTGTCAGACCGCCTTATGCCGTCCTTGATAATTTTATTCTCCGTATTATTGAAGTGTATGACATGCCGGACTGGAAAGCATCACTGAAAGAATATATGGATGAAAGAACGGAGGACTAGGATGAAAGAAAAAAATATAAAAGAGAAAACACAGCAGAAAAAGAAAATGGGCCTTACCACGAAGATCTTTGTGGCGCTGATCGCAGGTGCGATACTGGGAATCATTCTCTGTTACCTGGTTCCTGACAGCAGCTTCAAGAAAGATGTGATCGTGGAGGGAATCCTTTATGTGATCGGACAGGGATTTATCCGTCTGATGAAAATGCTGGTTGTACCGTTGGTATTCTGTTCCCTTGTCTGCGGAAGTATGTCCATCGGTGATACCAAGAAGCTTGGAACCGTAGGTGTGAGAACACTGGTATTTTATCTGGCAACTACAGCTCTGGCTGTTTCGGTTGCTCTGACGGTAGGTAATCTGATCAATCCGGGTGTGGGACTCGATATGAGCTCTATTCAGTCTTCCGCTTCCTCTGTGGAGACTATGGAGGCGACCTCTCTTACGGATACCATCCTGAATATCATTCCGGACAATCCGATCAATTCCCTGGCAAGCGGAACCATGCTTCAGGTTATCGTATTTGCCCTGATCGTGGGTGTGATCCTTGCGAAAATGGGAGAGCGCGCAGAGACAGTAGCGAACTTTTTCAGCCAGTTCAATGACATCATGATGGAGATGACCATGATGATCATGGCACTTGCACCGATCGGTGTATTCTGCCTTATCAGCAGAACCTTTGCAAACATCGGTTTCAGCGCGTTTATCCCGCTGGCAAAATATATGATCGGTGTTCTCCTTGCACTGGCGATCCAGTGCTTCGGCGTATACCAGATCCTGCTGAAGATCTTCACAGGACTGAATCCGATAAAATTCATCAAGAAATTTTTCCCGGTTATGGCATTTGCATTCTCAACAGCTACATCCAATGCCACGATCCCGATGTCCATTGATACCCTGTCCAAAAAAGTGGGTGTTTCCAAGAAGATTTCTTCCTTCACCATTCCTCTTGGAGCTACCATCAACATGGACGGTACCTCTATCATGCAGGGTGTTGCCGTAGTATTTGCGGCACAGGCCTTCGGTATCCACTTAAGTCCGATGGATTATCTGACAGTTATCGGAACTGCAACCCTTGCTTCCGTAGGAACTGCCGGTGTACCAAGTGTTGGTCTTGTTACCCTGACCATGGTATTTAATTCTGTAGGACTTCCGGTTGAGGCAATTGGTCTGATCATGGGTATTGACCGTATCCTGGATATGACCAGAACAGCGGTTAACATTACCGGTGATGCAGTCTGCACAACCATCGTTGCACACCAGAACCGTGCACTGGATAAAAACGTGTTCAACGAATCAAACTAAATATCCGGTTCAAAAAAAATCCGACTCTGTCGGGTGAGAAAAAAACGAAAAACGGCTGTACATATCGTAAGAGCGATATGTGCGGCCGTTTTTTTTCTGGATCAGGTAAGTCCCCTGCTTATTCCTGTTCCAGAACACCCATGACAGAGGGCAGTTCCAGCTGCTGATAGGTGTGAAGGATCTTTTCCAGCTCAAAGATGGCAGGGGTAAGAAACTTATTCTTGTGATAGACCAGCTTGAATTTCCGGTTCCATTCCCCTGCTTCGTTGCAGAAGACCCGGACTGAACGGTGACGGATCTCATGATGCATAAGACGGATGGACATAACAGAGAGCATCTGGTTATACAGCACTGCGTTCAGCAGTGCCTGCGGACTGTTGGCTTCCCAGGCAGTCCGGATCTTCAGATCATGGCGAAGGGTGTAATCTTCAAAAAGCTGTCTGGTACCGCTTCCATATTCCCGGACTGCAAATTTCTGGTTGTTCAGCTCCTGGTCATGGATGCGTCCTCTGCGGTAAAACGGATGCTTTTTTCCGGCGGCAAGGACCAGACAGTCGTCGATGATGGGAAGAACGACAAGGTCCGGGGAATGGATCTCACCTTCTACCACAGCAGCGTCCAGCTCAGAACGCAGAAGCTTCTGTTCGATATTTTGCGTGTTGGTGACAAAGGAGTAAACGTCAAGGTCCGGGATTTTTTTCTGCAGATCCAGGATAATGGATGGGGTCAGGCAGGTTCCCACAGTGAGGGTGGAGCCAAGCTTCAGGGTGGAAGACTGTCCCTGGTTCTGCATCAGCTCTTCCAGCTGCTGAAACTGGCGGATCATTTCACGGGCATGGGGAAGAAGAATCTTTCCCCGTTCTGTGAGATAAAGCTTTTTTCCAAGACGTTCAAAGAGAAGGCCGTTATAATGAGCTTCCAGCTCACGGATGGCCTGACTGACTGTTGGCTGGGAAAGATAAAGATGTTTGGCAGCAGCACTCATGGAGCCCTGTTCCGCAACGGCCGCAAAAACAGTGAGATGGCGGATGGTCATATGGAATCTCCTTTTATTGTAAATTGATATATAGGTAAAACCTATCATTTTTATAAAATAATATCATTTCTCAAATACATCTTCAAGTGGTATAGTAGGAAGTACGTGAAAACGATTTCAACATTGCAAAATACAGGGCAACGATACCGTGGGAAAGTATCGGAATGCCGGTGAGACCAGGAGGAGGAAATATGTCAGCATTAACTGTAAGCAAAGAGGAAGAGAAAAGACTGAAGGGGCAGGGGTTTTTAAATAACCGGGGAACCGATGAATTTTCTGCACGGGTGATCACTGTAAACGGAAAGGTGACAGCGGCACAGCACAGATGTATGGCGGAAGCAGCAGAGAAATTCGGCAACGGAAATCTTACCTACACGACCAGGCTCTCCGTGGAGATCCAGGGAATCCCCTATGAAAAGATCGAAGAGTTTCAGGAATTTATTGCGAAGGAAGGTCTGGAGACAGGAGGAACAGGAGCAAAGGTCCGACCGGTAGTATCCTGCAAGGGAACCACCTGTCAGTATGGACTTCTGGATTCCTATGCAATTTCAGAAGAGATTTTCCAGAGATTCTATAAAGGCTACCGTCAGGTTGCACTGCCGCATAAATTTAAGATCGCAGTAGGCGGATGCCCGAATAACTGTGTGAAACCAAATCTGAACGATGTGGGGATCATCGGACAGAGAATCCCACATTTTGATATTGAAGCCTGCAAAGGATGTAAGAAATGTGCCATTGAAGCAGCATGTCCGAATAAAGTTGCAAAGGTCGTTGACGGGAAACTGCACATTGATGAGGAGCTTTGCAGACACTGCGGAAGGTGTGTGGGAAAATGTCCATTCCATTCCATCCCGGACGGTACCTACGGATTCAAGATCTATATCGGTGGACGCTGGGGAAAGAAAATTTCTCATGGAAAGGCCCTGAACCGGATCTTTACGTCAGAGGAAGAGGCACTGGATGTTATTGAGAAGGCAATCCTGCTTTTTAAGGACCAGGGATTAAAGGGAGAACGTTTTGCCGAGACTATAGAACGAATTGGATTCGAAAATGCAGAAAAACAATTATTGGAAAAAAATCTTCTGGAAAGAAAAATGGAAATTTTGTCCAAATAGAGATATAAAAAAACTTCCTATTATATAATCTGTCTGAAACTGAAAAAATGCGAACAATAATATAAAAAAATTTTATTTCATTTATATAAAATTTTATTATATCACAATATTAACAAAAAACTAAGTGAAAATTCTATTTGAAATATGCAAAATAATGTGATAAAGTATTAACAATACATGAACGGAGGTAAAAAGAGTGGAAAACTACATGTATTTGGTGCCGGTGGCAGCAGTACTGTTCCACAAGCTGCCGGTCGAGGGCAAAAAGCATACCTTGCAGCGAAGGTCAGCAAGCAGGATGCAGGAACAGACAGAATGAAGGAGATCGCAGGTGCGATCGCAGAAGGTGCCCGCGCCTTCTTAACAGCAGAGTACAAGATCCTGGTTATTTTTGTAGCCGTACTTTTTGTACTGATCGGAATCGGAGTTGGAAGCTGGGTAACAGCAATCTGCTTCGTAGTAGGTGCTCTGTTTTCAACAATCGCAGGATACTGCGGTATGACCGTTGCAACAAAGGCTAATGTAAGAACAGCAAATGCAGCAAAAGAGGGAGGAATGAACAAGGCTCTTTCCATTGCATTCTCCGGCGGTGCTGTTATGGGTATGTGTGTTGCAGGTCTTGGCGCGCTGGGTGTCAGCGTTGTGTATATCATCACAAAGAACGTTGACGTACTTTCTGGATTCAGCCTTGGTGCTTCTTCCATCGCACTGTTTGCACGTGTTGGTGGTGGAATCTATACAAAGGCAGCTGACGTAGGAGCTGACCTTGTAGGTAAGGTTGAGGCAGGAATCCCGGAGGATGACCCTCGTAACCCGGCTGTTATCGCTGATAACGTAGGTGATAACGTAGGTGATGTTGCCGGTATGGGTGCAGACCTTTTTGAGTCCTATGTAGGATCTCTGGTATCTGCCCTTACACTTGGTGCGGTAGCCGGAGCAGTTTCCGGTGTTCTCTATCCGCTGGCTATTGCAGGCTGTGGACTGATCGCATCCATCATTGCAACATTCTTTGTAAAAGGTGATGATAATTCCAATCCGCAGAAAGCCCTCACAAGAGGAAGCTATGTATCTGCAGCACTTGTTATCATCGTGTCCCTGATCCTCAGCAAGACTCTCTTCGGAGACATGAAGGCAGCCATTGCTGTGATCGCAGGTCTTGTTGTCGGTGTCATCATCGGAAACATTACAGAGTATTACACATCTGCAGATTATAAACCGGTTCAGGGAATCGGCGAGCAGTCTGAGACAGGTGCAGCTACAACTATCATCAGTGGTATCGCAGTAGGTATGAAATCTACAGCATTCCCGATCCTGCTGATCTGTGTTGGTATTTTTGTAGCATACGGTGTGGATGGATTATACGGAATCGCTCTTGCAGCAGTTGGTATGCTTTCCACAACAGGAATCACAGTTGCCGTTGACGCGTATGGACCCATCGCTGACAATGCCGGTGGTATTGCAGAGATGTCAGGTCTGGATGAGTCAGTTCGTGAGATCACAGATAAGCTTGATTCTGTAGGTAACACAACAGCAGCTATGGGTAAAGGCTTCGCGATCGGTTCCGCAGCTCTTACAGCGCTTGCTCTGTTTGTATCTTATGCGAATGCAGTAAATCTGGATGCGATCAATATCCTTGCTCCTCGTGTTACGATCGGTATCTTTATCGGTGGTATGCTTACATTCCTCTTCTCGGCCTTCACAATGGAATCCGTTTCCAAGGCTGCTTACAAGATGATCGAGGAAGTAAGACGCCAGTTCCGTGAGAAACCGGGTATCATGAAGGGTACCGAGAAACCGGATTACAAATCATGCGTTGCGATCTCCACAACAGCAGCTCTTCACGAGATGATGCTTCCTGGAATCATGGCGGTCGTTGTTCCGGTTATCGTAGGTGTTGTTCTTGGCGTTGAGGCTCTTGGAGGACTTCTTTCCGGTGCGCTTGTAACAGGTGTACTGATGGCAATCTTCATGTCCAACGCAGGTGGTGCATGGGATAATGCAAAAAAATACATCGAGACAGGTCATCATGGCGGAAAAGGCAGCGAGGCGCACAAAGCAGCCGTTGTCGGCGATACAGTCGGCGATCCGTTCAAAGATACATCAGGGCCTTCCATTAACATCCTGATCAAGCTTATGACTATTGTATCACTGGTATTTGCTCCTCTGTTCTTATCCATCGGAGGACTTCTGTAAATATCATTTCAGAAAAAAAGTAAACCCATATTATATAAAAAAAGCTCTTTGCAGAGAAATCTGCAGGGAGCTTTTTTTGTGCGACAGGCGGCGGAATTGTACGGATATGAGAGTGTGCTCTGGTTATGATTCAGTTTCTGGATTTTCTGTTCGTGCAGCCTGTTCGATCAGTGTCCGGTTTACGTCATCCTCATAGGTCCGCATCTGCACCTGCATAGGTGTGGGATCATCGCTTAGCTTCAGATGCCCGAAATGATTAAAGAAGATCAGTACGCCGAGGCCGATCCCGATGGAGTAGGAAATCTCCAGGATGGTAAAGCCGGAGGAACTTTTTCCCGTAACAAGAGTGTAAAACTGGCTAAAAAGGCTGCCCATATCTACGTCATTATTAAAGGTCATAATGGAAAAAGCGGCGCCGAAAAAGGAAACCAGGCATACAAAAAGGATTTTTACATACCGGAAAATTTTCCCTGTGGCAGAGCTGATGCGGTAGGTGATGATAAAATCCTCTTCCCCGATGGGAGAAATATCAATGGAGGGTTCCAGCTTCTGGATCTTTTTCAGAAGATCCGAGACAGACATCACATAGCGTCCGGGCTTTTTCGCATCCAGAACGATCACAGGCATGACCCGCAGACGATTGAGGATTTTGGGGTCACTCATGGAAAGTGCAGCGATATCCTGAAGATATACATGTGGGTTGGTGACTTCAATGTTCTGATCCAGCTGCAGATAAAGGGTATCACTCATGAGAAAAAACTCCTTTCCCGGAATATTATTTTTTCATTTTTGGACGGAAGAAGAGACTAGCCAGATAAGAGAAGATCAGGGCGGAGGAAACTCCGGCAGCACAGGCAGTGAAGCCTCCTGTAAAAAGCCCAAGGATGCCGTCTTCTTCAATGGCTTTTTTCATACCCTCCCATAATACATGGCCGAAACCGATCAGCGGGACGGAGGCCCCGGCACCTGCAAAATCCACCAGCGGCCGGTAGACGCCAACGGCACTTAACAGGGCGCCGCTACATACCAGAAGTACCATCACACGGCCAGGCATCAGCTTTGTCTTGTCCAGAAGGATCTGGATCAGGGCACAGACAAGGCCGCCGAACCAGAATGCGTTAAAGTAATCCATGTTCATACCTCCACATGCTCGATGACAACTCCGTGGGCAATACCCGGAATACTGTCACCTTCGTTAAAGCTTACTTTGGAAAGAAGCGCTCCTGTTGGTACAAAAAGGATCCGCTTCCATTCTCCGGATACAATCTTCGGAAGGATATAGGAGGCAAGGACTACAGCAGAACAGCCGCAGCCGCTTCCTCCTGCGTGGGTGTCCTGAGAAGGATCGTCATAGATCAGGATACCGCAGTCTTTATGAATGGGAGAAAGCCGGATATTTTGTTCCTCCAGAAGATCCAGGAGAATTTTCTGTCCGATGATCCCCAGATCACCAGTAAAGACGGCATCATAATCCGAAGGCGTCCGCCCGAAATCTGAAAAGCTCCGTGCAATGGTATCGCAGGCTGCAGGAGCCATACAGCCTCCCATGTTCATGGAATCCCTGAGACCGTAATCCATCACACGGCCGGCAGTAAGGCCAGTGATAGCAGCACAGCCTTTGCCGGAGCGCAGAGGAGCTTTTTCTCCGGGAGGAGATGTACTTAGGATACAGGCACCGCTTCCGGTTACTGTCCAGGTGGCAGAAAACGGCCGCTGGTTTCCGTATCCCAGAGGAAAACGAAATTCTTTTTCCGCACTTGCGAAATGGCTGGAGGTGGCACATAAGACCCGTGTGCCGAATCCGGCGGTCAGAGCAAGGGAACCGAGAGAAAGTGCTTCCCCTATGGTGGAGCAGGCGCCGTAAAGACCGTAAAAGGGAATTCCAAGTCCAGCGGAGCCGAAACAGGTGGCTGATGTCTGAGCGAGAAGATCTCCGGCGAACATCAGATGGATATCTTCGGAGCTCAGTCCGGCTTTGCTTATGGCCTGAGTGGCAGTTTCTTTCTGCAGTGTACTTTCCGCAGATTCCCAGGTGTCACAGCCAAACATGGGATCTTCACAGACCAGGTCAAAAAGATTTCCAAGAGGACCGTCCGCCTCTTTCTGACTGACGATGGATGCGGCGCTTTCGATATACAAAGGCTGTGAAAATGCAATGCTGGCTGCGCCAAGTCTGAGATTTTTGCTCATGATATCACCTCCAGGATCTTCAGGATATAATAGATCACACCCAGTCCCCAGGCGCTTAAGATGCCGTAGAGGATCACAGGGCCTGCAATAGTAAAGATCTTGCACCCTATGCCGAAAACCTGTCCTTCTGCCCGGAACTCAATGGCGGATGCAGCCACTGAGTTGGCGAATCCGGTAATGGGAACAAGACTTCCTGCACCGCCGAATTTGCCGATTTTGGGATAAATACCAAAGCCTGTGAGAAGGACGCTTAAGAGAATGAGAAGGACAGAACACCAAGTTCTGGAATCGGAAGCATCTGCACCGAGAGCCTGTGCTGTGTTTAAGATAACCTGTCCAAGAAGACAGATCAGTCCGCCTGTGAGAAAAGCTTTTGCCATATTCAGTGGCAGACTGTGGGTGGGAGTAAGCTGCTTGACATATTGTTCATATTTTTTTTCGTTGATATTTTGCATATGGAAAATCCTTTCGTGAGATGGTAGAGTGACAGTAAGAATTACATCCAGCTCATGGCATAATAAAACAGGGAGCCTAGGGCTTTTCCGGCAGCAATAGAAATTATTACCGGAGAAAGCCCCTGAGAGAGCTTCAGCCGTCTGGCAAAGACGGGAAAGACTTTTGCAATCTCTGCCAGTGCAAGGATCCAGCCGCCCAGGAAAATTCCGAAAAATACTCCGCAGACAGCCAGGAAAAAAGGCCCCAGCGGAATTCTGATCGGAAACAGGGTGACGACGGTTCCGGCAACTGTTCCCAGAAGTGTCAGATCTTCATAAAGAAAAATCTGGTCAGCTGTATGCGTGATACCTGCATAGCGGGGAACAATGGAAAGGCCGATCAGCAGTCCGGAGACACCTCCTGCAACGATGATCCCGGCACAGAAACCGATAAAGCACAGAATCAGCTGTTGAAGCATGGACAGAACCTCCTTGTGGGATTGTATGGGAATAGTATGAGAAAATATAAATTTTTTATGCGAAAATCTTAAAAAACAAGAATATCTGTACATTTACGGACAGAGATAGTATAATAAAAAGGAATATGGACAGCGGCGGACAGGCGCTGTCTTTCTCAATCAAAAGAAAAAACAGTGTCAGGAGGACGGATATGCAGGATGCTTTTTCACGTATGGAATTGCTCGTTGGAAATACAGGTGTAAAAAAACTCAGCAGGGCGAAAATTGCAGTATTCGGTCTTGGCGGAGCCGGATCACAGGTGGCAGAGTCACTTGCGCGCTGCGGTGTGGGGAGTCTGACACTGGTCGATCATGAAAAGATCACATTGACGAATATCGGAAGCCAGGTGCTGGCACTTCATTCTACTCTGGGAATGAGCAAGGTAGAGGCGGCCAAGAAGAGAATCCGGGATATTGATGAGAATATTTTGGTGCATACCTACGAAACCTTTTATAATGAGGAGACTGCGGGAATGTTTGAATTGCGTTCCTTTGATTATATTGTGGATACAATGGGAACACTGTCGTCAAAACTGCTTCTGATCAGCAGAGCAAGGGAGGAACGTGTGCCTGTGATCTCCTGCCTGGACATCGGGGACAAGATAGACCCGTCTAGACTTGAGGTTGCGGATATCAGCAGGACCACAGTATGCCCGGCGGCCAGGATCATAAAAAAAGAACTGCGTAAACAGGGAATACGTAAACTCAAAGTACTGTATTCCAGAGAACAACCGGCAAAAGAAAAGCTTTTCAGACGGAGAAGAACTATGGTGAAGAAGCCTGCCGAAGGAAATATTTCCTTTGTGACAGGGACTGCGGGATATCTGCTGGCGGGAGAAGTTGTGCGGGATATACTGTCAGCCGGAAACGTTTCACACAGCTGACAGCAAATGAGAAATTGAGCGCAGATCACGGACAGATCCAGTTCATGAGTAGGAGTCAAGGCGGAACAGTAATGTCTGCTTTACAGAAATAAAACAGAAAGACTGAGGAAATAAAAAGTGAATTCAGAAATCATAAAAAAGTTCTGCGATCTTCTTGGAGAAGAACGTGTTTTTACAGGCGAAGCAATGAGCCGTCATACAACTTTTAAGATCGGAGGTCCGGCGGATTATTTTCTGATGCCGGATAAAGACACAGATGTGGGGCGTATCGTAAAAATCTGTAAAGAAAGTGCGATCCCTTATTTTATCCTCGGAAATGGAAGTAATCTTCTGGTAGGAGACGGCGGTTACCGTGGCGCGGTTATCCAGATCTACAAAAATATGTCTGCCGTTACCGTAGAAGGAACAGAGATCACCGTACAGGCAGGTGCGCTGCTTTCATCGGTGGCAGCAGCAGCAAAAAATGCAGCTCTTACAGGCTTTGAGTTTGCAGGCGGGATCCCGGGAACTATGGGCGGTGCGGTTGTGATGAATGCAGGTGCCTATGGCGGCGAGATGAAGGATGTTCTCATAGAGGTAACTGTGATGGATGAGGAGGGAGAGATCGTTACCCTTCCGGCAGATAAACTGGAACTGGGATATCGTACCAGCATCATCAAAACCGCAGGTTATATCGTGCTGGAAGCAAAGCTGCAGCTGAAGGAGGGAAATCCGGAAGTGATCCGTGAGACAATGAAAGATCTGACGATCCGTCGTACCACCAAACAGCCGTTGGAGTATCCCAGTGCTGGAAGTACCTTTAAGAGACCGGAGGGATATTTTGCAGGCAAGCTGATCATGGACAGCGGTCTTGCTGGATATCAGGTAGGTGGTGCACAGGTTTCTGAGAAACACTGTGGCTTTGTGATCAATGCAGGCGGTGCAACTGCCAGGGATGTCCGCACGCTGATGGATAATGTCAGGGATATCGTTTATAAGAAATATGGAGTTACGCTGGAACCGGAGGTGAAGTTCCTGGGTGATTTTGAAGCCTGATGACCATTTCTGGTACATCGTTTTCAAAATAATTATACCACTTACTTGTCTGTGGATCCGATCGCACAGACCTAAAAGGCTCAGCGTAGTCCGGCTTTCAGGTACCCAGGATACGAAACAGAGGTAACAGGAATGCGTATGTACGCTTTGCAGATAACGGAAGAAGAAATGGAAAGGAAGAGAGATTATGCGTTTTGTGATCGTTACAGGAGTGTCAGGAGCAGGAAAAACAGCTGCACTTAAAATGTTGGAGGATATGGGATATTTCTGCGTGGATAATCTTCCAATCCAGCTTCTGGAAAAATTTGCTTCCCTTCTTCCTGAGATGCAGAGCGAAAATGTTAGAAATGTGGCTCTGGGGATCGATGCCAGAAGCGGAAGTGCCCTTGATGAACTGGAAGTAGTTCTGGACCGTATGAAGCAGACCGGGTATGATTACGAGATCCTGTTTATGGATGCAGAGGATTCTGTCCTTGTAAAACGCTATAAAGAATCCAGAAGAAGCCACCCGCTGGCAAGAGCAGGGAGAGTGGATGAGGGAATCCGCCTGGAACGTGAGAAAACAAAATTTCTCCGGAAACGTGCGGATTATATCATTGATACCAGCCATCTGCTTACCAGGGAGCTTCGCCAGGAAATCGAAAAGATCTTTGTGGATGACAGAGAGTTCAGCAATATCATGATCTCTGTGCTTTCCTTCGGCTTTAAGTATGGAATCCCGGCAGATGCAGATCTTGTGTTTGATGTGCGATTTCTTCCCAATCCCTATTATGTGGATGAACTGCGTCCTCTGACAGGCCTTGACGATGAAGTGTTCAATTATGTGATGGCCAGTGATACGGCGAAAGCCTTCGCGGACAAACTGGAGGATATGATCCGTTTTCTGATCCCTAACTACATTAAAGAAGGGAAAACAAGCCTTGTGATCGGTATCGGATGTACAGGGGGGAAACATCGTTCTGTTACGATTGCCAGAGAACTTTTTTCCAGGCTTTCCAAATCGGATGAATACGGCATCCGCCTGGAGCACAGGGATGCGGAGAAGGACAGACTTCTGAAAAAATAACTGCCGCGATGAAAAGGGTGGCAGGGAAACAGTAAAAGAGGGTTCGGGATGTCATTTTCAGGAAAAGTCAAAGAAGAACTTGCAGGACAGCTTAGTCTGGCCAGGCACTGTCAGGTGGCAGAACTGGCGGCACTGCTCTGCGGCTGCGGCCGTGTGGAAAAAATGTCGGATGGAAACAGAAAACTATGGATCCAGACAGAAAATGAAGCAGTTGCAAGAAAAAGCTTTACATTATTGCGAAAAACCTTTAATATAGAGACAGCGATTGTTATCCGGGAAGGGTCTCATCTCAAACGGGGTAAGGTATATCTTGTTGAGGTTACGGATCCTGCCAGAACAGAGGAAGTACTGCAGGGGACAAAGCTTTCTGTGGATAACGAAACCGGTTTACTTGAAATGGATAATTCGCTTGTGGTTCAGATGAACTGTTGCAAGCGGGCATTTATTCGCGGTACTTTTTTGTCGTCCGGTTCGATCAGTGATCCGGAGAAAGGGTATCATTTTGAGATCGTGTGTCCGGACAGCAGGAAAGCAGAACAATTACAGGGGATTATCCGCAGTTTTCACGTAGAAGCTAAAATTGTGGTGCGCAAGAAATCATATGTGGTCTATGTGAAGGAAGGCGCGCAGATCGTTGACATGCTGGCAGTCATGGAGGCGAACGTAGCCCTTATGGATCTGGAGAACATCCGGATACTTAAGGAAATGCGTAACACGGTAAACCGTAAGGTGAACTGTGAGGCTGCGAATATCAATAAAACGGTAAATGCGGCAGTGAGACAGGTGGAAGATATACAGCTGATCAGTAGAACTATCGGCTTTGAGAGCTTAAGCGATGGACTGGCACAGATAGCCAGGCTGAGACTGCAGTATCCGGATGCCACACTGAAAGAATTAGGTATGATGTTGAATCCGCAGGTGGGCAAATCAGGTGTGAATCACCGGCTTCGCAAGCTGAGTGAGATCGCAGATGAGCTGCGGGAGAACAAGGAGGAGCTATTATGATTAAAAAACCAATCACTATCAACTTATCCACTGGACTGGAGGCAAGACCTGTAGCACAGCTTGTTCAGGTGGCAAGCCAGTTTAACAGTGAAATTTATGTTGAGATTGGCAAAAAAAGAGTCAATGCAAAGAGCATTATGGGAATGATGACCCTGGGACTTGACGCTGGAGAAGAGATTACACTGTCTGCCAACGGTGATGATGAGAATGCAGCGATGGAGAGTATTGAACAGTATTTAAGCAACCAGTAATCAGTTGGGACAGAGCAGTCCGCGGAAAAGGGTAGATTCCTGCGGATGTGGAATATAAAGGGATACAGACGGAAAGGAAGACCGATTCCCGCTGTATCCCTTTCCGCTTCAAAGTACCTACAAATATGAAAGAGGAAGATTACCTATGTCAAAAGTATTGAAATTTATCGTACATTTTGTTGTGATATGCACACTGATCTGTGTACTGGGACTTGTTCTTCCGCCGTTCTTCGGGGTGAGAACAGTGATCGTGGATAAATCCGATAAGGCAACGAACCTCCCAGTCGGATCTGTTACATATGCGATCCCGGAGAAGAGTTCTGCGATCAGCGCAGGTACTCCGATCCTTGTACAGAAAGATTCCGAGACATATAAATATACGATCACCAATCTCGATGCCTCCAAGGGAACCGGAACAGTAACAGATCAGTCCGTTTCCGGAGGAAAGACTTTTACCATTAAGGTTGGAGATTATGTTCCAAAAGTTGTAGTTACCATTGGCTATGTGGGATATCTTATGGTGGCTACAGAAAGTATTGAAGGCCTGATCATCCTTGGTCTGGTCGTATTGTTCCTGATCATCCTGTATGTGATCGCAGAGCTCTGGAAGAAAGAGCCGGATGATATTGAGGAAGATGTGAACGATCCGGAACCGGGTTATGTGAAGTCCAGGAAAGAACTGAAGCAGGAAGAAAAAGCACGTGCCAGAAGAATGAAGGAAGAAGAAAAAGAGATCATTCAGGAAGAAAAGGCACGAAAACACAAAAATAAAAAAGCAGATAAGCGTAAGGTCCGTACGGGCGGTTTCGTAGATGAGATTGACGAAGAGGATGTTACAGGCTATTCGGAGAATAAAAAGAAGGCTGCCATACAGCAGACTGCACAGACTGCCGCAAGTGAAGCTCATGCGGAACTTAAGAAAGAGATTGCAGCAGCCACTTCAGAAGAAGCAGATATGCTTTCCAGACTGGAAATGGCAGAACGTACGGTTGAAGAAAACAGAAAGCCGCATCCGGCCGGAAAGGTCGAAGAGGTTCCGGAAGAGGAAGAGGAGCCGGTTACCATTGGAAGCCTTGCGATGCCGTCTTATTCCGCAGCGCAGCTTGCAAGCCGCGTAAAGAAGGCCGGTGATGCACCGGATATCGTTAAGGATGACATCACGAAGGTTACACTGTTTGATTACTCGGATATCATCAGTGGTGATGTGGACGATATGGAAGAATAAAATAAGTACCTATTATATAAGAAGAAAATGGTTCAGAAATGAGCCATTTTCTTCTTTTTTAAAAAAAATCAAAAAAATTTAAAAAAAGGCTTGCATTCTGAAGAATCATCGTATATACTAATCCTTGCTGTGACATTGATAGCTATGAAGCGCGAGGTTGCTGCCACACTGGCAGGTTTTCCGTGGAGCGAATGTCAAGTTAGGAAACTGACGACAAGTCACTGTACAAAGTTCAATAACCATCTTGGGATGGGACGTGTGTGCAAATATACCATGACACACACGGAGATGTGTACAGTCGCCGCTTGTCGTACTGCTATATAAGTACGAATAGGAGGAGACTTTTTTTATGGCAAATCAGGTAATGAGAATCACAT